>Ga0078894_10000845_pt1 | contig 21944 bp, 20 predicted proteins | sample LauGreSu1BDMLBSD_2_FD_67506 | JGI IMG/M metagenome (GOLD analysis project Ga0078894, IMG submission 67506) | Freshwater lake microbial communities from Lake Michigan, USA - Su13.BD.MLB.SD (version 4) (version 4) | ecosystem: Environmental > Aquatic > Freshwater > Lake | place: Lake Michigan... | reverse complement strand
AAAATAGTTTTTATTATAATATAAAATATTTTTTTTATTTATAAATAAAAAAATCTATATATATCGTGTAAATTTACGATATATATAGATTTTTTATTTAGTAGTAAAGGTTTGTGATTTTTTAGTAAACTAATATACATCTATCCATACGGATTTGAGCTGAAATTGACGCTACTTGGTCACTATTATAAGCTAAAGTATCAAAGTTAACATCATTTAACCAAGACCCTTCTAATATCCATTTTTCCACAACAACACCTGTCGGGTCTAACATTTCAAGGTCAATATTTTTCTTGTATCCTGCCGCATAACCCATACGACCTGTAACAGATTCCGCACATAAACGAACCCATTCCATTAACGCTTGTGAAGCTGAAGGTCCAATTGGGTCTCTAAATTTAACATTAATTATACCCCAAGTAAATCTACCAGCAACGTATGTTGAAGTATTTAGAAACTGTATTTCAACCGGATTAATTGTTATGTGTGGTCTTGACGTAGTTTCAACGAACCATTCGTTAATTCCCAATGAAGATGGAAATCTCATTATAAATCTATTTTGTCTTTTTGGTTCATAAGGAACCGGCATTTTCATTAATAAATCCGCCATAATATTTTTTTGTTAGTTTTTATTTTATTATTTACTATAAATATCTTGAAATGTTTTTTATTTCGTATATTTACTTTTTTTAGTTTAATACTATATAGTATAAATATCTAGTTTTTATTTAATATTCTTGTTTAGTTCCTGTTGATGTTAAATATGTTTTTAAAATATTATCAGGTTCTTTCTCAAAATGTTTTTTAACTGTCTCAACATTTCTAATATCATCATCTGAAAATCCAATAGTTGGTAAAAAGTGATTACTTATTTTATTCTTTAATAAAGCTTTTTTCTGTAATGAATTAGACACTTCTTTAACATAAGAAATAAATTCTTTTAACGCTTTAATTTTTCCTTCTTCCGGATTAGTTGCCGAACCTTCACCAAAAGTAACAGGATAAAATTTACATAAATCCAAATATTCTTTAATTAGTTCTCTTTTAGATAATTCCTCTTCGTCAGCTAAATGTCTATATTTTTCTAAATTTTTAACTAATTCATTAGAATCAATCCCGTTGAAATTTGAAACTATATAATTATAACACGCTTCTTTTAGAACTGAAGGTGTATGACCTCTCGCAGTAACAATTGAGAATATTGAACCATTATTAATCGCTTCAACAAAATCAGGCCAAGCTGGTCCTGTTTTAGCTAACATAGCGTCAATAATAAAATCTTTATCACCTGTTACTGTAAAATTTCTAAAAGGTAATTCCGCAAAACCTACAATAGTATGTCCTTGATATTCAAAAGGTTCTTTACCAACCTCTGTTCTATATTCAGCAAAATCTTGTGTTGACATACCAACTTCGTCACCATCTTCATCCTTAAGAATGATTTTTGTTGGCATTGTAACAATATTATCGTCCCAGTCAAAAGCGTAATACTTCATGTCTGGAGTTCCGGATTCATCAATCCCCTCTTTTAATTTGTTTTTAAGTTTCATACTTATAAATATATCATAAATAAAAAAACCCTCCGATTAAAGAGGGTTTTTATTAATAATTTATTTCAAATTTTAATGAACCACAGTCCCATATTCTATCATAACCTTTTTCAACCATAATAGACCATTCAGTTTTTTCATTAGAAAACCCTTCTTTAACTAACAAATCTTTTCTAAAATTAAACCTATGAAATCTATGTAAATAACAATTATTTTTAATATACCAATAATTTGGTGGTGTTTGATGTAAATAAGTAAACCCATTCTTATAATACACGGTATTCTCGGGGTTTAGACCTGACCAACGAATATCAGCATAAGTTTCTATTTTTTTAGGGTTAAATGTTTTAACAAAAAATTTTAACAATTTAGAAAATCCACCAACAACTGTGGTATTTCTTTTGTTGCAAAACCTTATCAATTCATATTCATCAATAGTGTTATTTTTATTACCTAAAACTTTTCTTTTTTTACCGAATGTCATTAAAGACACTAATTCATTATTATAAAATAATCCAAATCTATGTTTATCAATACAATTACCTTGTAAATGATTTTCATTTAAGAATAGTGTTGAGTCTTTTTTATTAACTTCTTTAATCTTACATTTTCTACCAAATATTGACTTATTAATGTTTAATAAACTAGATAATCTTGAAAACACAATATCGGTTTTTAATATTACCTCATCTTCAAAAAATTGTAATAATTTGACATTCTTTTTATTAGATAAAATCATCTTATCTAAATGATAATGTTTATCTTTTTCTCCCGCATTTTCAGAATGAAAATAATTACCATTAATTTCTATACCCAAATTAAACTCGGGTAAATATAAATCAATTTCTTTACCATCTAAAATTTTTCTATTATTATCAATATGTTTAATGTTGTTATTATTTAGAAAATTTCTAACAATTTCTTCCAATTTAGAATTTTTAATAATAGGATAACATTTTCTACATATTGGTATTTTTCCAGAACCCAATAGAGTACTTGAAAATATATTTTCACAAACATTACATTGAAAATTGTAGGACATAGAAGTATTTCCACTTTTATTAACCGAATATTCATCAAGTAACGTTAAATCACCTTCACCTAATCGTGGTATTAATTGAATTAAATGTTTTTCTTTAACAGTTTTTTTTAATTTATTAACCATATTATGGTCATACATCGGATGTTCAACACCATATTTTTCAATAAAATTTTTTTTATAATTTGACTTAAATTCTTTTGTATCAAAAAAACTTTCAACACCATATTTATCCAGTAAACTTTCTTTTGACTTTAATATTCTATTTTTTTTATTTTCCTCTTTTTTAGACCAAATTAAACGACATTCGTCAGAACATAAGGTTTTATTATGTTTTTTTCTTTCAATAAATTCAACACCACATTGCATACAATTTCGTTTTTCTCTAACAGATTCGTCTTTTTGTTTTCCTAATAAATTATTTTTTTTAGCATAACCAAAATAACAACTTCTATTACAAAATTTTTTATCTCTGTGTTTATAATCGGTAGTGAATAAATTATTACAATATTGACAAGTTAATTCTATTTTCATAGGTATAATATTAGTGTTAATTACGAGAACCTCTCTACATATAAATATACAAAAATAAATAAAAAAACAAAACCCTCTAAAAAATTAGAGGGTTTTTATAAAAAAATCTATTAAGTATATTAAATATTCTCAAAAGAAGCTCCTGTAGGAGTGATGTAGAATGTTATATCAATAAATTCTAAAGATTTAGTTGGTTTAATATAAATTTTACCAGTCATTTGATTTCTGTCTAAGTCAGCAGCGTCAGAAGAAACTGTTACTCGGAAATCGTAAAGACCTCTATCTCTTCTAATACCATCCAAAATAGGATTTACAGCGTTTAAGAAATCTTGTCTTACTTTATCATCATTTTGTTCAAACAATAATCTTACAGATACAGCAGAGATTAATTTACGAGCTTGTAACAATAATCTTCTAACGTTGATTCTGTCAAGAGCTGATTGTTTAACTTGTAATGTTTTGTTACCCCAAATTACAGTTCCAACATCAGAGAATGTTGCGATTGGGTTAATTCTACCATTATAAAGTGTATCTCTATCTTCTTGAGTAAGTTTCTTTCTTGCTTTAACAGCGTTAACAATACCTCTAGTATAACCAGCTGCTGCGAACCAAGGGAACGCGATGTTATCAGTTAAAGCTAAGTTTCTTGTAACTTCAGCTGTTGGTGGTAAATAAATTTGTGTGTTATTTACACTATCTCTTGTTAATACCCACGGGTAGTAAGTTGCTGTATAGTTAGAGTCAAGACCTATTTGGTCTAAGTTATCTACAGCTTCTTGTGGATAAATTAAGTCAGTTGATTCACCTACTGAAGGAACGAACATATTATAATCAGGAGTTGTGGTGATATACAATGAATCCGCTCTGTTGAACTCAATCATTTCAATAGCATCTTCAACTAAGTTAGAGTTATTAACATAATCAATACCTGGTGTTACAAATACGTTAATGTTAACAGCTTCAGGGTTAGAGAAAGTACTTTGACCTAATAAATAAGCGTAGTAATCTGTATTAGCCCAATCTTGACTATTATCACCAACAGTAATTTGTTTAAATGCTCCCCAACCTGTAGCTGAAGGATATTTAGTGCTAACACAAGCTCCTTTTAAGTAACCTGTTTTCCCTATAGCAAATCTGTCAGAATTTGTTCTTGATTCTCTATAGATATCCCATCCGTCAAATCCACCTTGAACTAACAATGAGAATTTACGAGCGTATAATCTGTAGTATGGGTTACTTTCGTTATCTGGGTCAGAAGTAAATTCTGCAGAACCAACGAAGAAAGCTGAAGTACCACTAGTTGAGAATGTATTAGGAATTGTAATTCCGCTTGCATTTTTATCCATGTGGAAACCTTTTGTTCTAAAAGCCCAATCTTCACCTGTAGTATCATTACATATATCTAACGGAAGTTGTTTACCTTTATAAGCAAAGAAATCAGCATCAATACCAATAGTATCTGAAATACCTAAATAAGTTCTACGAACATTATCACCAGCACTTGTAGTTGCATTATCATTTCCAGACGCAATACCGAATGGTGGGTTATAAACAACCTCTCCAGGGTAATCATATTTATTTTTAATAATTGGGAATGGAGAACGAGCACCAGCATATTCTCTATAGTTATAACCTAAGAAACCACAAGGAAGAGCATCAACTGGAGCGTCCTCATTAATTTCAATCATAACGTATTTAGAGTTTAATTCATACTCACCGTCTAATGTACCAATTTTTTTAGCAACAAATGAATTGTCGTTAGGGTTCATAGAACAATTAGTAAATTTCTCAATAACAACAGGGTTATTATCTGTATCGTAGAAATCTCTTACAAGAACATCAAATGTTCCATTGTTGAATGAGATATTAGCGATAGAAATTTTAACTTCAGTATTTGCAGCATCACCATCAGCGATTGTTGTAAATTTGAACAAGTTATAAACTTTATTACCTCTTAATTCAGATACTAACCAAGGAGATGTTGGTGATTGATATTTTTCTAAATACCAAGCAATTGATGTTGAATCAACACCTTGTTTAGCATCAGGTAAAGCTGTTAATTGACTGTTAATACCTCTAATATAACCTTTTCTATAAGCATAAGTTAATAATGTTTGGAAATCTTCTTCAACAAATACCGGAACGGTAGTTCTAGGTTTTGAGAAGTTAGACATTCCAAAAACTTTACTAATAAATTTAGGGTCAGAATTACTGAAAGATGTTTCAAAGAAGAAAATCTCACCGTCTTTGTTTGTTAAATTAATACCGAAAGTATTATATGGGTTTTTAGTTGCCCCTGAATATGTTGCACCTGTAACATTCAATGAAACATCACTTAAATTAGCAACTTCATATACCGGCCCATTATCAGAAGAATATGTTGCAATACCTCTTGAACGTAATGTAGCTAATACTAAATTATCGTAATCTGAATAAGATGTTCCCTCAAAAGTATATACATAACCTGTAACAGTTCCAGAATAACAAGTTTGAATTGTTCCAGTGTTATTAGAACCTGAATTACTTGGTGTTACCGGAGCACAAGGATTTTCTAATGTAACACATACATTCCATTCTGTTGTAACACTAGAATCTTCAGAAACTAAAACATAAGTTAAACAAGTTCCTGTGAAATTATTTGTTGTTCCTGTACTTGCTTGAGCAACACTATTAACAGTTACGTCACTTGTACAAGCACTGAATACTGGTGTTAATGCTGAGAATGAAGTACCTGAGAAACCTGAATAAGGTAATACAACATCAATTGTATTTGTATTATAATTAATACTTCCTGACGTACCACTAATACTATAACTATAGAATGACGCACAATTTGATGATTGAGAAGTTTGAGCGAAATTAGTAATTGTAGAATAGAATGAAGTTCCACTATAAACTGAATTACCAACATTATCAAATAATGAGTAATACCAAGCATCATTTTGAGGCGCAGAATAATTAATCAAATCAGCATTTACATTATTAACTCCAAAAACGTTTGTTTGAGCAGTATAACCTGATAATGTAGACCCAGTATAATCATCACCAACGATAGCTCCGAAATAATAAACAGATGTTGCAGATTTACTTGGAGTACTGATAATGTCAAAAATTTGACCTTTTAAATCAGAACTAATAACAGAAGTACTTCCGTTGAACAATTCGTAAGATGTGTTGATTTTGTTTGCGATAGCTGCTGGGAAACTTGTTGTGAAACCAATACTATCAATGTTTCCTGTACAACCTGTAAAGTTAACAGATATAGGAGTTTTAGTATAACCTGTACATACGATATCACAATCAACGGTAGTTGAACCTGAACATTCAAAGTGAATTGTTGTTGGGTCTACGTTCGCCACAGATGTTATTGTCCAAGATGGACCCGCATCATACCCTGATAAACCTAATACTCTAGTTACGAATAACTGATTTGATTGTTGCAAATAAGATTTCGCAATATAACTCGCCTCGTACTTAGGGATTTGGGTATTTATAAATTTCTCTGGAGATGTTCCCCCAAAAAATGTTGAAAATTCATCAAAGTTTCGTATAAAGATTGGTTCAAATGCTGGACCCTTAAGAGTTTCCCCCACGATACCTAGCGTAGTTACACCCACACTCTGAGCCACGAAACTTAAATCAACTTCAGATGTGTATACTCCAGGAGATACAAATACTTTACTGTTTGTTGCCATTAGTTTTTTAGTTAAATAATTTATTGTTTATATATAAATATTACAAAAAAAACCAAAACACTTTACTAACTATAAAGAATTTATAATTTAGGATACTTTTTTCTACCTTTTTTCTACTTATCAGTTAATAATTCCAATAAACGACGTATTTACGCAAATGAAGTATTTATATACTATGGAAGAGAACAATAAAAAAATAAAAAACTTAAAGATATCGGAAGATGCTCACAACATATTAAAACTATATTGTGAAAAGAGAGGTATTAAAATTTATAAGTTTTTAGAAAATTTAATTATTGAGACTTGTAAAGATAAAAAAGATATCTATGGTGAGAATTAAATTAACTCATTATTTAATTTAATTGACGCTGTTGTAAGATTATCTTGTTTTGTAATATCAATTCTTAAAACATCATTTGTATTAATTAATATTTCTGATAAATCCGACCCGTAAAAATCACCGTTAATATAAACATCAAAAGTGTCAACATTTGATGTATCACCTAAATTTATATTTACAGTGTAATCAAATACTTGGGTAACGGATAAAACGTCTATTGGGTATTCTAAAGTTAATGATACTCCTGAAGGATTAGTATCTACCTTAACTCTCCTTTTTCTTGGTTCTTTCTCAAATTCAACAACCTGTAACACTCTTGTTATTGCCGGTGATACCTCAAATTCATTCTCGTCAATAAGAAATCCTAATACCGTAAATTCATAACTTTGAATATAATATTTTCTCTTCTCAATCTCCATAACTGATTCATCGGAAATATTACCCATAATAACCGGAATATAATGTCCCTTGATTACTGTATAAGCCTGTCTTGAAGCAAACATTTCTAAAATGTTTTTGTTAAACTCATTTAACTCCCTCATTCTATTACATACAATCTTTACCGTATATGAAATATCAACAGGAACTGGTTGTGGAATTTTATAAATATCCATACCTTGTCGTTGACCATCCCAAGTCGGTACTTGAGCATAGAAATATTGTTTTCTATTTGGTATATTGTAAATTATAGCCGGATTAGTCCCGTACTTAACCTCAGGTATTCTAACCACAGTTATAAATGGGGGTTCAGCATTTTTATCTATATTTTGGAAATTCCAAGTCTCCGTAAATTGAGACCAGTTTTGAGTAGTCATTAAAATGTCAATCATAGGAATGGTTTTCCCATCTACGACTGTTTTCAAATCATTTTTTACAAATGATAAAAAACCCCCATCTAAATCGGCATGTAGTATTGATTTAGGTAAATAAGTTCCGTGTTCATTTATCTTATCAACTAATTCTTGTCGTCTAGGATATAGAGTTTTAGTATAAGTTAAAGGAATATGTTTTTTATTTTTTTTAGGTAATGGCATTTTATCGTTTTGTTATAAATATTTTGTATTTCAGTTATTATGATTTTCATATTTTTACACATCTCGTGTAACAGAAGTTACCGGTAAACCAAATTTTTCCTCAAACCATTTTTTCATTGGTTCTTTCCAATATTCACTAAATATTTCAGTAAGTTCATCATATTCCATAACAACTAACTTTGGTGCTTCAGCTCTTGATGGTGCATCATCCCAATAATCTTTATCGTAATATGCGAAAATTACATTCCTATTGTCGTCTTCAGGCCAACCATTAAAATAAAATCTTATGTTTTCATTAATTGGGTCATCATATTCATCATTTACATAATCAGGTGATTCATCATATTTCCAGTCTATATCATCGTTTGGATTGAAGGTATTTTCCAAATACTTTGTAATGGAATTAAATAACTTATTCTCTGTAATAATTATTTTCATATTTTTATATTTTAGTTAGTAAGATGTTATACTTTTAACAGGTAAATTAAATTTATCCTCAAACCACTTTTTCATTGGTTCTTTCCAATGTTGGGCAAACATATCATTAAGGTCGTAATATTTCGTAACCATTAACATTGGAGCTTGACTTCTATTATGAGAATTAGCTGGACTATCCTCAAAATAATCTTTAGCGTAATAAGCAAAAACTATATCACTATAGTCTTCACCTTCCCAATCACCTCTATAAAAAATTATAAGATTTTCATCCTCGTTACCATATTCGTCACTTAAATCTTCAGCATACGTCCAATGTAATTCGTCCTCCTCAATGAATGTTTTTTCCAAATAACCGTAAATGGAGTTAAATAATTTGTTTTCTGTTATTATAATTTTCATATTTTTTTTAGATTAAGCATAATCAACGGTTTTAACAGGTAAACCAAATTTATCCTCAAACCACTTTTTCATTGGTTCTTTCCAATATTCATCAAACATATCAGTAAGTTCATCATATTCAGTAACTACTAAGACTGGAGCGTCTTGATTAATAAAAGAAATTGTAGGATTATTTGCATAATAATCTTCATTAAAATAACGAAACGCTATGTCACTATCATCTTCACCTAACCAAGTCCCAATGAAATAGATACGCGTGTCTTCAGTTGTATTATCGTCATCATAATTGTCATCATAATTGTCATCATCATCATCGTCGTAGTCGTCAAACATCATTAACGAATCGTCATCGTCTTCAATATAATGCGAACCATATATCCAATTTAATTCATTATTTGGGTTGTATGTTTTTTCCAAATAACTATAAATGGAGTTAAATAATTTGTTTTCTGTTATTATAATTTTCATACCTTTATTTTACAAATTTCTTTTATAAGCGTTATACATAAACTCAGCTAATTTTTCAGGGTTATCTAATTTTCTATCTTTCACAACACTTTTAATTTGATTAAGTGTCATAGCAAACATATTTGGACTCATCTTTTTATGAGGTCCTTTCATATGAACTTCATTAGAATCAACAATACCTAATTTAACATATTCTCTCACTTTTCTTTCCCCAAATTCATCAGCAACTATTTCTGTTTTATGTATAAAATTTAGAGCGTCATTAAGTGACATTTCACCAAGATAAACTTCCAACATTTTTTCAGCACCATATTTTTTAAATTGATACATATGACCTATCTCGTGAAATAAAATAAAAATTAAAAAAGATAAATTACTATTAAGTATTTTTTTATCAAGCATTAATCTATTATGTAAAGCTAACCCTAAAGGTCCATTTAAGTTAGTTAATTCAATATTAGGACAACCGGAGTTTTCAATATCTTTTTTTATTTTTTCTAAAAAAGGTTCTAAACTTGGATATTTTCCCACAATTATTTCTAAAAAATTATCAATACCCTCAATTTCTTCTTTTATTAGTTTTCTCATAACCCTCTAAATTCATTATCTGTAACTGGTGATGCCATAATTGTTTTATAAAATGGTTTATATCCAGCATAAGTATGTTTATTGTCTGATGTTATACGTCCGTCATTATTAACAACATAATATCTAATTCTATCTTCAGTCTCGTAATACCCTATATAATCACCATAATTGATGTCAATTTCTAGTTCCTCTAAATGTCTTTGATAAACAGAAACTCTTAAATTACCCGGTTCAAATTGTTCTATCTTTGAGTTACCCAAATATTTGTTTTCCGGCGCCATTACCTGAACCAACCCCTTGAATTCAACAGGTGGAAGAAATGTAATCGCATCAGATACTGCCTCACCATAAACATCATCTTTTTTAGTCTTTTGTCTATCAACACGATATAAAACTAAAGTAAAGTTCATATCACCATACAAGTATTCCTCACCAAATGAAAGCTCCAAATTATAGTCTTCCTCACCAAAAAATTTGCCGATTCTAGAAATAGGCATTTTATTGTTTGACATAATTAATTTTTTATTTATAAATATCCATTTATTACTTATTTTTCAATTAAAATTATAACTTTGGAAAATACAAATACTCCATTATTAGAACAACGAGCGTTGGAAATACTTGAAACCTATTCGGGAGCAAATAACCATATTCTTAAATTGAAAACCCAAAAGGAAACCAATAAAAAATTCTTTCCAACTCGTTCTCAATCAGAATATATAATTAATTATCACGAAGTAACCCCTAAAGTCGCAAAAAAATGGGTTGACTTGGACCCTTACTTCGGTAAAAAATTAGCCGACGAAAAATTACTTGTTAAAATACCCGAACAAGTTTGGGTTGAGAAATTACTTGTTGAGAAAGATAAGGCTTATCATATTTGGGGTAAAATATTGTCAGGTGAAACCATTCACGATTTTTGGTTACCAAAGGGTGCGTTATTAAAAACCCATACAACCGAAGAAATTAAAATAGACTATGAAAAATATTCTCATAGACCTCCACTTGACCATCAGAAACTCGCAATTGAGAAATTATCGGGAACTAAAAGGTTTATATTAGCTGACGATATGGGTGTTGGAAAAACGACCTCAGCGGTTATCGCAGCTTTAGAGGTTAATGTAAAGAAAATATTAATTATTTGTCCAGCATCATTAAAAATAAATTGGCAACGAGAAATTGAGAATTATTCAGATAGAAGTGTATATATTTGCGAAGGTAAGAACTTTTCAACTGAACACGATTTTCTAATCATTAATTATGATATCCTTAAAAACTTTTATGATTTAAAAGATATTGAGAATTCTTTAATAACAAAAGCTAACTTTGAGTTAATAATAATAGACGAAGCTCATTACATATCTAATGGTCAAGCTCAAAGAACTAAATTAGTTAATAGTTTTGTAAAACAGAGTAAATACCTTTGGTTATTAACAGGAACACCAATGACTTCTCGTCCAATGAACTATTTTAATTTACTTTCATTGATAGAAAGTCCTGTAGCTCAAAACTGGATGGCTTACGCTATCAGATATTGCCAAGGATACCAATTCAAAGCCGGAAATCGTAAAGTATGGAATGTAACCGGAGCATCAAATTTAGAAGAATTAAGAGATAGAACCTCAAGACAATTTTTAAGAAGATTAAAAACCGAAGTTTTAGATTTGCCAGATAAAATCATAACACCAGTTTATTTGAGATTAAACTCAAAACAATATATGGGTTTAATGGGTGAGTATTATGATTGGTATGATAAGAAAAAAGAGGAATCAAGTTCTTTAACCGTACAATTCAGTATGTTAATGAAGGTAAGACAAGTTATTGCCGAAGAAAAAATAAAACATACAATAGAATTAGCACAAAATATTATTGACCAAGATAAAAAAGTTATTATCTTTACCAACTTTACCGGAGTTTTACAAAAAATACATGAACACTTTGGAAAACAATCCGTATATTTGGATGGAAGTTGTTCCAACCCAAAACGTCAACACGCGGTTGATGAATTTCAGAATAATGATAAGATTAAAGTTTTTGTTGGTAATTTAATTGCCGCTGGAGCTGGAATAACACTAACTGCGGGAGAAGCGGTTATAATGAATGACTTATCCTTTGTTCCAGCACATCATCAACAAGCTGAAGATAGGTCTTATAGATATGGTCAGAAAAACTCCGTATCAGTATACTACCCGATTTTTGATAACAGCATTGAGGGTATAATTTACGATATGTTATCAAATAAAAAGAATGTTATTGATACCGTAATGGGTGATAATATAGATAAAGGTGATATCATCGCAAATATGATGAATAAAATTAATTCGTTAAGATAAACTATTTATTAAAATAAAAAATATTATGAAAATTATAGAAGCAAAAGTACAAAATATTACAGAACAAATTAAATATAATTCAGCCACCGGTAATAATTCATCCGAAAAATGTAGTAGAGAATTAGATGAAAAATTTCGTTTTGTTTTCAACTCAAACCCACAAGTTAAAAAAATGTTTACGAATGAAATTGATAGAATGTTAATGGAAGTTTTTCCGGACAACTATTATGAAGCTAATCAATATGGCCCTGGACAATTATCCGGTATTTATGATTTAGAGAAAAAAGGTCGTTCCGGTCTTAATTTTATTAATACAAATTATAGTTGTTTTTGTGTTTTATTAAATGATGTTAATAAAGTGTTAAGAAGTCAGTCAATACCTGAAATACAAATATTGGGTGTGACACCAAAAGAACAAATTGAACAAACTAAAAAATTTCTTAATATTATTGACGAATACAAAACTAGAATTTTTAACCCAAATTCGTCAACCTTTAACAAAATAATTAAAATAACTAGTAGAACAACTGGAACTGGTGCTAAAACAGAAGATGACACAATAAAAGTGTTAAAACAAATTTTTGGGGCTAAAAATGTTGTAACCATTGCGGAAATAGGTAATGATAAAGACGCTCTTAAAGGTGTTGATTGTGAATTAACTATATACCCTAAGAAATATACCGCACAAATAAAACCTTTTGGTAGAAGCCAATATAATGAAGAAGATAATACCATTACTATATATAATACCGCTAATGTTAAACCTTATTACACAGATTTAATGATTTTTTCTAAATTTAGTGATGGGGGTAAAAATATATTAATATTTGATAACAAAAACACTAAAATCGTTGATGGTAACTACGTTTTTAATAAAAAGGATAGAAAATTTGATATTTCATAATATTTACTGATATGAAAGTTTTAATAAGGGAAGACCAGTATAACAGAATATATTCTGAATTCAAAGAAAAATTACATATTCTTTTTGAATCAACTCAAGGTGTTTTATTTTCAGATGAAGAATTAAAAAAAATAAAACCTAAAAATGTAATAATTACTCAAGATATTGCAGATTTATTAGTTCGTCATAATAAAATAAAACCTACTAAACAACGTAAAAGTACTAAACCTACTAAACCTACTAAACAAACTTTACCTCTTGATGTAGAAACTAACTATATTGATTTTTTATGTAATGAAAATCCTGACACAAATCTTCCTTATTGTAAATTAGCTGAAGAAAGTAAAAATTTTCAACCTGAAGAAATAACATCACTAAACAAAAGTATTGATTCTTTATTTAAGGTTTTTAAATCCAAACCAAGTGGTCCTATACCTAGAATAATTAAATTAGCGTTACTTGAAAATACCTCAATTGTACAATTTCTTAAAAAGATTTCAGAATTTATCAATAATGAAATACACAATGGAAATACAAAAAAAACAAGACTAGAAAAATTATCAAATAAATACTCAAACATAACCATAGAAGATTTAGATAACATTTTAAATTCAGTCTCTAATAACTATGAAGATAGTTTTGTCGGTAAAGGTAAAGTTTTTGACAAAAAAAATACAAGTTTAAAATTAGAATATAATTGTGACAAAAATGGATTAACTTTCTTTAATTTAGTTAAACAAATTAAAAATGATAAGGTTGGAGAAGAGGAGATAATTAACAATATTACAAAATGTATTGGTGAGACTATTGATAATACCCCGCCTATTAAAGCCGATGTTAAAACTAACGTACCTTTAGTTTTGAGTGGTGGTAGTGAAATATTTAGTGCCGGTACTTATTTTGAGGTTAAAGATTTTCAATATTACACAGATAGTCATTTATCCGAGTTTTTTTCAATTTTTAAACAAAGTAAACTTAAAGTTGAAAAACCTGAACATATTAATATATACAATAATGTAATTTCTGGCATATATAAATCCTTTAATGATAAGAAGTATTTAGACTTTTTAGATAATATTAAAAAAAATATAGGTGGTATTATATTAGCAGATAACCTAATAGTCAAAATTGAAGATATTGACTTATATTGGTCATTTTTAGGTCAAAGAAAAAATGAAAATAGATTATCTATAAGATATCAAGTTAAACCAGGTAATATTATAGCTTATAAATGTGACCCATATAGTCAGGTATTATCAGCAGAGACAATTACTCAATCAACAATTAACAAAGTAGGTGTAATAACCGAAGATTAATTCAACCAATCCAAAAACATATACATTTATAAAATGATGATATTTATATATAAAATATCATTATGTCAATAATAATTCAAGAACCCGAAAGAAGTAAGTTATACACAAGAATTAAACACTTATTAGGTGCACCAGTTCGTTCAATTGAAATTGAAGACGAAATGATGGATAGTTTATTAGAATTATCTATCGGTGATTACTCCCAATTCGTTCAAGATTGGTTAATTGAATCTCAATGGACCGCCCTTAACAATCTTAACCTTGATACACAATCATTATCCAGAGCCTTCATAACTAAAAGTTTAGACTATGAAACAAGATACACTTACGCATACTCAAAAATCGTAGGTCTTCAAGCCGGTGGTGATGATGTTCTTAAAAAAGACTTTATACAACTACAAGAAAATCAACAAATTTACGAAATTCCAGCAAACAGAGAATTAAACGAATTACTTTGGTTTACACCATCATCACTAAATAACCTTATCTTTGACCCTTGGTCTTTTGGTGGAATGGGTGGAGCAGGTCTTGGTGGTAGCGCCGGATTTGCCCAAATGGGTATGACCGGTTCTTACTTTATGATGCCAGCCTTTGATATGCTTCTTAGGATGCAAGAAATTAATATACAACGAAGAATAATTGGTGGTGACCTTACATACCGTGTTACAGCTCTTCCTGACGGTAAAAAAGCTATACACTTAATGAATACACCTGGGGGTAAATTTGACTTCGGAAATGGAACATTAATGAGAGGAAAAGTGTGGTACTGGTACTATGATGTTGGTCCAGCTGATAGAGATGCTTGTTTAAAAAACAATCCTGAAATTGTTAAGTTACCGTCTGACGTACCAATCGCAGAAGTATCATGGTCTGAACTTAATAACCCAGCTCAAATATGGGTTCGTAGATGGTTTACAGCATATGTTAAACAGACTTTAGGTAGAGTAAGAGGTAAATTTAGTGGTGCAATCAAAACACCGGATTCTGAATTAACTATGGATTATCAAAGTTTATTAACTGAAGGTAAAGACGAACAAACTAAACTTGAAGAAGAGTTGAAATTACGATTGGAACGTCTTCGTCCTGAAAAAGTTATGGAGAAAGAAGCGTTATTAGCTGAAAACCTAAATAAACAACTGAAATTCCGTGCAATGCCAAGACAAATCTATGTAATCTAAAAAATTATGAGAAATATTAATAAAAAATTAATGAGAAAATTTATTGGCGATAAAAATTATTTAAGCATGAACAGTACACCTGAAATAAGAAAAGTAATATCTGAAAGTAACTATTCAACAAATGGTGAAAGTTTTATTGTTATAAAAAATATAGATAGTTGTGAAATAACATTAAACGCTAATACTACTAATCATATTTTCATTAAAGCATTAACTAAAGTTACAATCGTTCCTGATAATAATAAAATTGATGAACTATATGATGAAATATTGATTGATAAAGGAGCTTGTGTTGAGTTCTATTTAGTTGAAAATATTTGGTATATATCATCCAGTGACGGATTAAAATTAGAATAAAATATAAAAGGTGTCAATATGACACCTTTTTTTTTATATTACTAATCGTTTAAAGATAAACCCTAAAAATTGGGGTTTATCTTGTAGTAAAAGGTAATATTTTTTTATATGAATTCTTCCCACCCCGGTTCAGCTAACTCGTAAATATAGTTAGGGTCAATACCAACCTTATCCCAATATTTAATTTCACCTTCAGATAATGTTAACAAATCCTCAATTGTATCTTGGTCACCTTCTTTAAACGGCATACCATTAATCATTTGACATTGTTCTTTAGTAAAAAACCCTCGTTGTTCCGGGTCAGTAACAAGTAAACCTTTTCTTACTTCCTCTTTGAAAACAACCAATAATGGTTGAATCCTTTTATTAAACGTAGCAATAGCTCTCGGGATATTATACTCACCAGTCATATCTGGATTATTTTCAATTTCAGTAACATCCAACATATAGCAATTTAACTGAATAGCATCACCTTTCTTTTGTACATCACCATGTGAAGCTCTAGTTCCATTATTAACATAAAATATTACATCACCTAAAGACACTTTCAATTTATGTTTTAAGGCGAGTTCCATATGTGCCATCCGACTCATTAACGCACCACCTTTCGTTCTTTGACTACTACGTTTAGCGTAGTCGTCTAAAGTCAATTTAACTTTAGTTCTTTGAGCAATTTGTTTTAATGGTATTTTCATATCAAAGATGATTTGAAGATACTCATAATAATACTCAATAAATTCTTGACCTTTACCCTGTAATAAAAGTTTAACACCCTTATCTAAAAACACCTCAATATATAAAGGAAGTTTTTTTGATTTAATAGTATTTCCGGTAAGTTTAATTTTACCATTACTTTCCATCGTCGCATAGTTCTTTCTCGCTAAGTTAATACAGGAATCCCATGTTCCGTCGCAGTCCAACCCCATTTCACCACGCATAAACGTATCGTTGAATTCCGCAACATCAGCATCATAACCAAAATATTCTTTACCCTCTTTAACTAACCAATTAAGACCTCTACCAACATATTTTCTTCCCTCCACTCCTTCATCAGGAAGACTAAAGTTCATCCCGTCAGTGTCGCAGACCAGAGCAGTATACCCCCGGTTCATAAAAAATTTTAACATTTGACGAAGATATTGACGACCGGTACAAGTAATCTGTTCCCCACTTTTCATTTCACCCCAAGGAAAAACGTGTGGCGCTGATAACGCTCCGAATAGGGAGTTGATAAAGATTTTGATAGGTAACTGTTTTCTATCGTATGTTAATGATTTTTTCTTATCTGTTTCATAGAACTCTTTAGCTAAATTTTTGTAAGTGATACGTGAGTTTCTAAAGAACCCCAACATACTTTTCATCGCATTAGTTACGTCACATTCAGGGAATACATCATGAACTAATTGTATTGCAGGATATAGGGATGAATAATCCAGTTTTAATACATCTTTAGAATAACCCACTTTTAATAGTCTTGATAAACCACCCACGAAGTCTTGTTTTTCTTCTTTCTGTGGTATAGCTAAATTGTATTTGTATGACCACGCGAGCATGATAGTTTTCCATAGTGTTGCAGTACCCATTGTGGATACTCTTTCATATGTGGTTGGAACCATTGTTGCAAGTAGAAAAGTCCCTTGGTTGAATTCATCATCCACAAGAAGGGTTTCTTCTAAGTCATCGTCAAGATATCTTTCCACGATATTATCACCTGTTACTTTGATATAAGTCCCGGGGAATCTGGTATCTAAATTATCAAATGCTGGGTTATCAGCTTTTTTATATTTTCCGTTTGTAAGATTTAACCAATATTCATCTTTTTTTGCATACATAGACCCAATTTCTGAATGGTCAATATATACACGGTCAGGTGCTTCAGCATTGATATATTGAGTAATATATTTCAGACCCGCGGATTTGATTCCGGAATTAATCGCTTGAGCTCGTCTAACGGAGTGAATAATATCAATAACATTATAACCCCAAAGAGTTACTTGATTGAACCTTTCAACTTCATTGGCAAGTTTTAACATACCATCTTTTTGTCCGATTGGTTTTTTAGGGTTAAGTGATTTGCTAATCTTTTTAACATCAAGGTTAAGAGCCTTACATCTCTCAAATATCCAAAACCAGTCAAAGTTCGCAGAATTATAACCACCGATGATACTTGGTTTAAGTTCATCAATGATATTAAAGAACTCAACAAGTCCTTTTCTTTCTTCATCAATATTTGAACATTCAATAACCTTTTGGTAACCTTTATTTGTTTTGATTCCAATCATGAATATTCTTCCATCTTTCGGTTCCAAAGCGGTCGTCTCCAAGTCATAAACAAGTCTGGTAATATCATTATATTCCTCAAATCCCTTGAATAACCTTTTTTCTTTTGAGATTAGGTATTGTTCAACTGGGGGAAGGATTAATAATTTATCTTTTGCGGATTCACCCCAAGGGTCAAGGTTTCCATCACGGAAGAATTGGACTAATGCCCGGTATCCTTTCATGGCTTTAACCATAAATTTCAATCCGTTCTCAAGTCGTTCGTTACCACTTGTTTCAAGTTTGATAATCATAATTCCGTATTTGGTCATTGCGGCTTTTTGTAAGTCTTTTGACCCTTGGTAAAAATTAACACCTCTAAGGTCTCCAACCCAACAAAATGGGGTGAAGGTGTCTTTTTTTATCATCTTCCCTTTAACGGGGTCTTCAATAACTTTGTAGATAGCATCAGTGGTGTAGTCGTATTCAACCGATACAATATATTTTTCGTCGTCATTCCCTTGTAGGAATTTCTCAATGTCTTCTTGTGATATCATAATAAAATTGTTTTAGATGACTTATTAGCTCCCATGTTGATGAGGTTTGTCTTGTTCATATCAATGATAAGATATTTGATATGATTTGTCAATTTTTTGGGGGTAAGTAATATTTATAAATGATATGAAAGAATTAATTAAACAAATATTACGAGAACATGTAACTAATAGGGTTACCATTGAGGAAATAATTCTACCTGAAGGTTTCTTAACAGAAATATTATCTGAAGGCACCGCTACGGTTAACATTCCTAACAAATTAACTACCGATTTGGAGATGAAGATTAATTCATACAATAATGTTAGAAATAAAAAAGGTCATAGAAGATTTTGCCCTGAAGAATCTATTCAACCCAGTGAAGATGGTAAGTTAGGATGTAAAATGTTTTTTCAGTTAAGTCTTAAAGACCATTGGATACAAAGAATCTTTAGAGATTTAGAACCTGAATATATGGATATTGACCCAACTACCAATGAACCTGGGAAATATAGTCATAAAAAAATAGTTAGACCCCACCCATTTGAAGGTATTGATTTATTAATGAAAAATTTTAACTTAATTGTTAATTATATTAATAACGGAAAAAAAAATTGGCCAGATAAATCAGGTAAAACTTTATTATTAAGGAAAGGTGACTATTCGGAAATAATTGAGGTTTTTAAGGAAGATAAAAAACAATATAAAATTAACTTTATAACCCAAATTAAAGGTGAATTCTTTTTTGACACACCTGAACTAAAAAGAAGTCAAAATATTAAAGACCTTATATAACTAAAAAAGGAGACCGAAGTCTCCTTTTATACCTAACCGTATATTTATCGGCTGTTAATAACCGCCCATTCAGCTGTATATGGGGAAGCTGGTAACCACCATCCTAAGACGTATTCGGACATCATCCTCATTCTAAGTTACCGCAGAAGTATAAGTTCCGCACGATTTTTTATTAGGGAAACCGCAAACCCTTAATCATTTCAACAAGTCAAAGATATTATTTTTATTTTAATTATCAAAACTTTTTAGGGAAAAATATTTATTTTTTTTTCAGATATTGTTTCCTTCATTTCAACAAGTCAAAGATATAACTAATATTTCAATTATCAAAAAAAAAATTATAAAAAATTTAAAGAAATGTCTTTTAAGTCTAAATTATATTGTTCTTCCATCCAACTCGCAATAATTCTTTCATTATCACTACCACTAAACTGAAAATTATTTTCTAAAAATTCCAAAACTGAATAATCGTAATTCGCATAACCTGTATCCTTATTAAACCCTAAATATGGTTTTTTATTTTTATCAACATAAAGTACCCAAATAGGACTATCTTGAACCGGCGTTAAATTACCAAATCTATTGGTTAATTCTTGTTTTGCAAGGTTATGTTTATATTTTCTTATAAAATTAATCCATCGTGATGATGTCTTACCAATTAACATTTTAGTTTCCCCAACCTCCAAATCGTAAAATTCTTCAATCCATTCTTTTGTAAGTTGTTGAATTTGTTTGTATTCTAATTGAAACACATTTTCCAAAAAACTCCAAATTGTATAATAATCAACAAAAACTTCATTATTCCAATCAGTGAGTTCAAAATAAATATCTCCTTTTTTATCAACATAAAAAAGTCTATTCGGATAACTTTCATACTCAACAGGTGTCAAGTTGCCGAAGTGTTTTGTTAATTCTTTTTTTGCGATTTCGTATATTCTATTTTCTGTAATTATAATTTTCATAATATCTTTTTTATGGTGTACAACAAGGGAAGTCTGAAGTGTAACAAGTAGTATAATCCAAGTCGTCAGCAATAAAAGACTCATGAACATTAATAATAAGTTTTTCTCTAATAGGTAAGATTAGAACACCATCATCATTTTTAACCATAAATTGCCCTTCAAATTGACCAACCGTATTGGTATCCTTATTGGTGAATTGATAATAGATATAGTATTCTGGTTCAGCATTTGGGTCTATTTGAGTTTTTTCCACAAATGATGCTGGTCTTGACATAATTTTTGGTACACCAGTTTCAGTATCAATCATTGAGAAAAATAATGATGATACCTCAATTTGTCTCATAAAATTATTGTAATCACTACGTCCGTCTTTCACCACAGCAAGCTTCAAAACTGGCAATGTAGCATTTTTCTTAATGTCAAAATTCATCGTCTTTTTTTATATATAAATACCTTGAATTATAAAAAATACTAACACTCCTTTCTTAACTCAGCTGGATAAAAATCAAAACGGTCATGTTCCGTTGGTGTTAATAACAATATACCTGGATTGATATTACCTTTAACTGTTTCTTGATAAGTGTAACTCATCAACGTTTGTTCAAAAGGATGATGAAATCTGGTTTCCAAATAACATTTATAATTACCCCTTTTCGTCATTATAATAGGCCAATTACATAAAAATACCTCACCGGAAGCATAAGGTAACCCTTTATGGATTTTAATGTTTCTAAAGACCGTATTTGGCGAATTGGGGTCCAATCCTTGAATAGGTAATTTAGGATTATTAGGCCAATGAGTTTCCCTGAAAGATTGGGGAACATTATACCATGAAAACTGAATATCATTTGACCCATAAAACTCGGTAAAGTTTAATTTTAGATAATCAAAGTTTTCTCGTTTAACAATCTCCAAAGACTTTTGATATAAGTTGGTTGTATAACGATTAAACCCGTTTCTACATACTTCTCCTTTTTTAGGATAGAAGAACATATCATCCTCAAAGAAAAAATATGCTGATAAATCCGTTTCATCAAAATGTTCGGCAACAAACACCCTACCCCCAACTATACCAATGTTATCTTTTTTAATATGAACGAATCCATATTGGTCGCATAATTCTTTATATCTTGGAGTTGTTGTTAAGTCGGTTGAGTTATCAAGTAGGAATTTTTTAGGTCTATAAATAAAATCACCATCATATTCCAACATGGATTCAAT
>Ga0078894_10000844_pt1 | contig 21965 bp, 10 predicted proteins | sample LauGreSu1BDMLBSD_2_FD_67506 | JGI IMG/M metagenome (GOLD analysis project Ga0078894, IMG submission 67506) | Freshwater lake microbial communities from Lake Michigan, USA - Su13.BD.MLB.SD (version 4) (version 4) | ecosystem: Environmental > Aquatic > Freshwater > Lake | place: Lake Michigan... | reverse complement strand
AAAACTGAAAACTGAAAACTGAAAACTGAAAACTGAAAACTGAAAACTGAAAACTGAAAACTGAAAACTGAAAACTGAAAACTGAAAACCCTCCCACCTCCCCCCACACTCCGCCAGTTGTCCGCACCCGCATTTCCCAAAAATCCAGGAAATGCTGTCACACCCCACCCCCAAAACAACTACTGGCAGCAACGTGCCGGGACAATCCGCCCATTTTCGCAAACCCACTGTTCCGTCAGACCGGAGTCAATCATGCTGGAAATCCAATTCCCATTTTTCACCACCCGCCAACTCCTGCACTACGGCCTGCTCCTGACCCTGCTGGCATGCCCCACCAGGACCGCAAATGCCTGCGATGACGTCCTCGGGCTCTGCCTGAAAACCTACGGCCCCGGCGGAGGTGCCCTCGTGACCACTGTGACCGGCACGGCAGCCGGAAACCTGTTCCGCGAAGGCGACCGAACCCGCTACAAACTGATTGCCGGACAACACGTCATCAAGGCAGTCAACGGCAACCCGACAGCCACAAAGGAGGAAGTTGTCGAGGCTCTGCGGCAGGCAGCCGCCGGGACAATCTCACTCGATGTTCTCAACATCGAACGCGGCACAACTCGCACCTATTACACTCGAAGAACACCGGGCAGACTCCGAACTCACAATAACAATACCAGTATTCAGATGGACTCGCCAGATTCCGCTGGCTCAATCTGGAACACCCCCGAAGCATCGAACGCTTCAGACACCAGCTACCTGCAGAATATCGGCAGCCGCCTCGACCAGGATCGCTTCAACCTCAATTACTCACGCAACCGCGACCACCGATCCGTCTACGACAACTGAGACCGCCCACCGCCCAGCAGCGCCACCCCGACCACTGGCTGAAATTTCCCCCGCTGACTATACTGGCACCACCTGCATAGAACAGGCAACTCCGACCACAGGATGGCCACACGGTACCTCTCAACAGGACTCCCTTCACGTGCACACACTCCGCACACACACCAGGACCCTGCTCCAATACCCCCTGCTCTGCTGCCTGTTGCTGCTCGGCTGCACCGCTGAAACACCCGGTACATGGAAACAGCCTAAGGTCGAGGCTGAAATGACTCGCAAGCTGGAACTGCAGCAAATCACCCTCACACCCTCCGCCTCCGGCTTCGAAGGCTCAGGCACCGCACAGGACGGCGAAACCTACAAACTGAAAATCACCCAGGACCCGAACAAAGGCCGACTGGACTGGACCGCCACTGGTGATCGTGGCTCCAGCGAAGAAGGCTCCTGGACTCTTGAATGAAACTGACTCCGCCTGATCCTCAGGCCGGTTTCGCATTCAGCTTCGTGATCCGCACATGGCGGTCATAGTGCGCCGTAGCCACCGTGACCCCGTCACCCTGCAGATCCATGTCCCGCGCCAGACTGGCCAACTGGAACCGATGATAGTCCTTGTCCGCCTCGGGCTTCCAGAACAACAGCCAGCCCCCACTGCCGCCACCACACACACCCATCAGTGAACCGTCCGCCAGCCAGACCAGCCGCCACAGGACTCCCTGAGTAATTCCCTCGGCCAGTTGCTGCTTCTCTGCCGCACCACTCTCCAGACTGAACAGAATTACCAGCGGCTCATGCACCGCACCCAGCGGGTTCGACGCCTTGTACAACCCACCCGCCGCCAGACGCTTCCCGTCCGGACTGACCGCCAGAGCTCGCACGCCGCCAAAATCCACCTGCTGGCCACCGTTGTAGGAATACAGCGGAGTCGCATCCAGCTTGCGCTGCTCGGCACCCGTCTGCACATCCCACTGCCGCACACTGCCACCAAGGTCACCCGAGAACAAAGACTTGCCATCCGGATGAAACGTCACCGAATAGACCTGTTTCTCGTGGCCCGATAATTCACGCAGCAGTGCCCCATCCGACAGATTCCACAAACGCACCATGTTGTCATTACCGCCACTGGCCAGCACCGTTCCGTCCGGACTGACCGCCAGCGCTCGCACCCACGCAGTTCCATGGCCCTGAACCGTCCGCACCAGCTGCGGTACCTCAGCCGTCGCCGTCCACCAGCACAGACGACCGTCACAGCCACCACTGATCACCACTGAACCGTCCGACGAAAATGCAAACGCATTCACCCACGTCTGATGACCACCCTCCAGCACAGTCTTCACACCGTCCGACAGCCGAAATCGCTGCACCAGACGGTCTTCCGATCCGCAGAACACATACTGACCCGTCGGATCAAAACGACAGGACACCAGAGGCCTGTCATGCGCCCACTGAGCAGCCGACCAGGCAAGTTTCGGATCTGGAATTTCCACAGGGGCTGAGGCAGTCAGGAGCATACATGGTCTTCCTGAAACTGAAGGACAAAGGCAGGCGGGAAACGTACGGCAGAAGTCAGGCGGGAACGCGTTCGGCGGAGATTCAGACAGCCTCAAAGATATGCCGCAGCCCCAGTGATGTCACGCTGAATGCAGGCCCGGCACGGCGATTCACTGAAGTCCCAGAAGTGAGGCCATGCTGGTCGGCGAAGGTGGCCCGAATCGCGGCTCCAGAGAGACCCCCACACCCACGTTGTCCTTGCTGAAATCCAGCCCGAATCCAAAATGCAGAATCCAGTCCAGTCCTACCCGCGAAAACGTCAGCGTCGTCCCGCGAGCCTCACTCTCGGCAATGTCATAGGCCATCGACGCCGTCGAAATCCACTTCGGACTCATCTGATAACTGTAACTGCCAATCGCTGTCTGACTCTTCAGATACTCACCCGCTTCCACCTCCCGCAAACCCAGATACACACTGCCACGCAGACTGCGCTGACTCAGAATCCCAATGCTTCGTACCGCACCCGCGTTGTCAAAAATGTCCCACGATGCATCCGTCAGCAGACTGGTACGATCACTGACATTCCAGCGGTAATGACTGTAAAACAATCCGAAGTCACTGCCGAAGTTGTCACGGTCCGGACGCGGAAAGAATGTCGCCCCATACTCCCACACCATCCAGTCACGGATCCGCGGAGCATTCTCGGGACCGGACTTCGTCTGCAAACGATCCCGAAATCCAATCCGCAGCGCCTGCAGATTGTCCGCAATCTCATGAAATGGTGCACTGCTCCACAAACCCGCACCCTGACGCAACGCATAGTTCCGCGGATTAAACTGCTCCGGAATCACACCCGAAAAAATCTGCTGCGAATATCGCGCCCGAAATCGCTCCTGAGAATTCTCATCGATCTCATTGTACTGCGGAATCTCACTCATCCCCGTACTGACACTCGTCCACGCATACTCCAGCATCGTGTCATGCTTGTGCGCCAGCCCGTTTACACCCAGCAGTGCATTCCGCACAAACGGAAACACCCGACTCGCACTCAGCCGCGCACGCAATCCGGCATTCACCAGCGTCCGATCCACGGACTCGCCCGCAAAACCCGATCCCCAGTACGCCGCCTCACCCCCCACAAACGGCTCCAGTGCCACCGGACCCGCCGAAAACGGCGCCGCCAGTTCGTGTCGAGTCATTGCTGCCACACCCGCCGCATCCGTCATGTACGACAAACCAGCCGGATTGAAGGGATCCGCCACGTTTGTCGGAGCCTGCAGAGACTGCAGATCCGCATAACCCACACTCGAATGCGAACTCCAGTACGCCAGACCATCAAACAGCGGCTGCGAAAACGAATACAGGTCGCCGCGAGGCAACCATTGAGTATTTGCTTCGAAACCACTCAGATCCGCTCGACCCCACAGACGCGCCGACCACGCGTCATAGTCCTGACGCACACCCAGCACCGTCTCCACATCCTTTTCCATGTCAAACCGCGACTCGTGAAACTGCTCCAGATAATTGCGGTCCGACAGATATCCAATCTCACCAAACAACAGCGAACCACCCGGCAGCGTCTGACGATGACGCCACGTCACCTCTCCTCGATTGCTGTCCTCCGGCTCCAGCTTGCGACGATCCAGACCCAGATTGTCCAGCCCACCGTCATACTGATAATAAATCCGACCACCACCCTGGTACGGCCCATAAGGATCGTCACCGGAGTAGCGCCCTTCAATACCCGCCCCCACACCACGATCCGTCCTGATGTCACCCAGCAGGTCCAGACGCAGCCCCGGCTGCTTCTGCAATCCAAGCAGGCGATTCAAATCCCATACCGTTTCCAGCTGCGCACCAAAGACACGGTCGTTGGCCACCGTAACACCCCGCAGCGGTATCCCCGGATCCTCCGCCGGTCCACTCACCTTCGGCAGATACAGCAGCGGAATATCTCCCACCACAAAACGATTGTTCAGACTGGTCACCCACGGCGAACTACCCACCTGCGGACGATTTGTCAGCGGATCCACTCCAACCACTGCACTCGGACCCGGTTCAACAAAAATGTCGCTGGCCTGCAGCCGGTAACCCGGCTTGCCGTACGGACTGGTCGTTGCCCACGCGTTCTGAATGTGAAAACGATCACGACCCAGCTGCCGCATTCGCTCACCACGCACCCGGAAATCACTGCCCGTGGTCGGTAAAAATGCCCGCAGCTCCGCATTCAGCAGCAAAGCCCGATTCCCCGCCGCATCAAAAAATCCATGCGTCGCACGAATCACATTCTGGTTCTGACGAACAACTATGTTGCCTTCCAGATAGACCTGGAAACGAGCATCTGCGGGCTGCACCACCGTCGTACCGGCTTCCAGCGCATCACTCTCGCCAGCCTGAGTCCAGATCACCACACGATCCGCTGACAGGTCAATCAGGCCCGGTGCCATATTCAGGCCCTCAACCTGAGAATCCAGACCGTCAATCAGCACATTTACACCACCCGTGATTACCGTCACACGCTCCGCCGGTACCGTGTCCGGATTCGTCGACGATTCCACTCGCAGAGGATCATTCGAACGTGGCCGAATCTGCACCCGCCGCGAACCCGATTCCGACGCCGGCTGCACTGCCGGGATCGGAGCTGAAAAGACATCTGATGGCGACTGCATCGATGCCAGTCGCGGCTCGTCCAGACTGCCTGGGAACAGCCGCGCCAAAGCCCGCCGCAACAACGGCTGATCCGCTGTCTCCGCCGCTGTCGACTCACGCACATCAAACACCGGTACCCCCGCTGACTCAAGACGAAACGCCAGCGCCCCCGTGGAACGCTGACCGTTCCGATCCGTAATCGTCAGATCCTCAGCATAGATCGCCGTGTCGAAACCCTCATTCGTTTCCGTCACAAACACCGCCATCCGCGCACCAGCGAATGTCTGACCCGCCTGCGAAACCTCAGCCTGACCCGCAATCAAATGCACATCCGTGGCCGACCACCGCAGCGTCTCCTGATACAAACCCGAAATCCGCAGCGGCGCTGCAGCGTCCTCCGTCAGATTCTCCGCCGGCGAAACCCGCGGAGCTGACTCACCAGCAGCAGACTCCGACGACACACCCCCAAACGTCACAGGCTCCTCCTGACCGCGCGCAGCCACCGACGGAACGACCATAAAGGTCGCCAACAGCAACAGCATCAGTACGGTCAAGCCATGACGCATGCCGAAGGCACTGCCTCGAGGAGAAAAAGAGGGCAAACCGACAGGTGGGCAGGTAAGACAGGACAGAATGTCAGCCAGAAATCCAGGCGCAAGCCCCGGATCAATCCGCACTATACGGGCAGCCCCGAAAATGGGTCAATATCGGACCGGGCCACAGAATCATTCGTAAACTATTAAATTCAAACAACTTACGAACGTCACCCGATTCTACCGAACGGTTTTCCCCCGAGATTTCTCAGTCGCCGGCAGCCACGCTCCAAAATCCGACTCAAGCAGAATTGACGCCCCTCACAAAACCGTAGCCCGGGCACGTTACCCACCCCAACCCCGAAAAACACGGCGGTTTGCCACCCGGGGAAGCCGGCTTAATGCCGCAAAACGACTTTTGTCCCTCGCGTCGGCCGCGGCACAGGAATCAACCAAACCTGACCCGCTGGGTCTTCCTGCCCCGATGCCAGCCGCCGATCCCTGCGACACACCCTGACCAGAGACTTCTCAGAGAGTGGTCGTGGCAAAACTGAAACGACCCCGAAAACAGGGTTCCCCGCCTCAGGGTTTTCTTCCTTCGGGAGGGGAACCAATGAGCACCAGTTCGATGCCCGCCCTCAGGACAAACCCCGTTGGCTGCCGCCAACGGCTCGCCGTGGATGCCTCGATCAGTGGTGTCTTTCGCGGCTGAAAGACTTCTTCCCACCGCGCACTTCATCTTGCGTTGACCCGGAAAATGATGGTCGGATGCAACACGCAGGTCCAACTCATCCCGGATTGGTGATCTCCAGCCGATCCGCAGACACGCTCACTGCTGCACATTACCCCTTGCCGCATATCCCCAGCACCACTCGAAACATCAACACCGAACGAACAGACCACAACACCGTCCGAATCCAGTTGCTCTGCACCAGCCGCCGATGCAACTCGGCATCGAATGCCACACACAACCGATTGTGCACCGGCACCTGAATAAAAAACGTCGAAGCCCAGATTGCCAGTACAGCAACAGCCGCCAGCCACAATACACCACTGTGACCTGGTACCGGCTTCCACGCCAGCCACAGGGCCGTCAGCAGCTCAACAGTCATCAGCGGCATCACCACCGGAGTAATCCGGTTGCAGTGCTGCTGCTCATACCGCACAAACTGCTCCACACCCACCTCTGACATCAGCGGATACTGCACAATCTGGATCAGCCAGATCAAACCCGTCATCGCCGCTGTACTGAATGCGCACGTCAGCAGAATTCCCTGATTCATTGCGTTGGATCTCACCCCTGTCGGATTCTTATCGTTTTATTGCTGCCGCTGCCGGATTTCCGGAACCTCTGCACCCGCACTCGCGTCTCTGAAACTACCCACGACACAATACTCAACGCAGCGGACTACCGCCTGTTAAAGACCTGTTCCCGATCAAATCAAGCAATTCACAGCATTTTTCCGGTGTTTTCAGCGTTCAAAACACCGACGGACCTGCGTCTCGTCCCGAATGCACTTCTCCTGTATCATTCGTTGTTCTCGCTCCGCCCGATTGTGACTCAAGGACTGCTGGTCATGCGTGGAATTCTGACTGTGCTCGCAGCGTTTTTACTCAGCAGCTCAACCCTGTTCGCTGTTGCTCAGGAACCGACCGACAAACGAACTCAGGCGGACGCCGCAATGCAGAACAACAATTTCAATGACGCCCTGCAGCTGTATCGTGAACTGCTGGCCGAACCCGCCGGCAGCAGCCACGACCTCCGGCAGGCTCTGCTCTGCCTGCAGCATCTCGGCAAAGTTCATGAGCTGGATTCACTCATCGAAAACGCCGTCTCCGTGCAGCCCACGCGGTTTGACCTGCTGCTGGCTGCCGCTCAGGGCTATCAATCCGCCCAAAAAGACGGATTTCTGATCGCTGGCAGCTTTGAACGTGGCGGACATCGCGGCGGTGGCGAATACGCCTCCGTCACCGCTCGCGATCGCATCCGCTCTCTCCAGCTGCTGCTGCAGGCCCTGCAGGCCGCTGAATCAGACCCTGATGTCACAGCGGCCGCCAGATCCAGTGCGTGGAATCTGGTCGCCTCTCAAATCAGCGCCGACCAGACCACGGAACCATGGAAACTGCAGCTGCTGTCCGACCTCACAAAACTGCCTGACCCGGAACCCGGACAGGCTCCGTGGATGTTTCGCGGTCGCGGACCTGGCACCCCATCCGCCGCACCCGTCGACGAACAGGGCCAGCCCGTGTTCCACAAACTGCCCGCTGCATGGGACTCCGCAGCCTCCGATGGCGAACGCTGGCGCTGGGCGCTGCACCAGATCACACAGCTTGACCCCGCAGGACGCAGCGAGACAGAACTGCGGTTCGCGGAATTCCTGCAGCAACAGTTCGGAGCCGGCACAGCATCGCAGCAGCCATGGGCCGAACCCATCCAGCCCGCTCAGGCCGACGGCAATCCGGACCCGCAGAAATCCTCCCTGCTGACACTCAAAGACAGCGAAACTCAGGCGCGACTGGCAACAGGTATCAAACGCTTCACACTGCCCGACGAATTCAATTTTCTGACAATCGCCCGCTCCATCGTTGATCGCAACGACGCCACCGCTCGCAGAGCCCTCGAACTGCTGATCCGGGAACACATGGATCGCACACAGTACCCACGGGCCGCTGCACTGCTGAAAGAACTCCTCGAACTGACTCCCGCCAAAGAGGCCGATGCCGTCCGCCAGCGGATCAGTCAGATCGAAGGCAACTGGCTGCAGTTCCTGCCAGCAGAAACACAGCCTGCCGTCGGTAAAGCCAGCTTCGATATCCGCTTCCGCAACGGTCGCCACGTCAGATTCTCAGCAGTCCCCGTCAATGTGGATCTGCTGCTGGATGACCTGCGCAGGTACCTCGCCTCAAATCCCCGGCAGCCGAATTTCCGCCAGGCACAGTTGTCGGATATCGGCTGGAGACTGCTTGAAGCCGACGCGAAAAAGTATCTGACCGGCAAGCCCATTGAATGGACCGTCGATCTGACTCCCGCTGCCGGTCACTTCGACGACACCAGAACCATCGAAGCCCCGCTGCCAAAGGCCGGTGCGTGGTGGGTACAGGCACAACTGCAGGATGGCAACACCACACGCATGGTCCTCTGGCTCGCAGACCTCGCCATCGCCGAAAAACAAACCGAAGCCGGCACCCTCGTCTACGTCGCAGATGCAGTCACCGGCAGCCCCGTCGCCCGCACCGATCTGCAGTTCTTCGGCTGGCAGTTCAATTATGACAATCAGCAGCCTCGTATCATAACCAGTCGCTTCGCCGATCGCACAGACGCCAATGGACTGTGCACACCGCCAGTCACCCCCCAGCAGACTCTGAACCAGTGGCTGATCAGCGCCAAAGCACCTGATGGTCGCACTGCCTTCAGCGGCTTTGGCAGCCTCTGGGTCGCTCAGAAAATTGAACCTCTGGCATGGAGCCCACTGAAGGTTTATGCCATTACCGACAGACCCATCTATCGCCCCGGCCACAAGGTCAATTACAGCCTCTGGATCCGTCGCCCGCAATTCGCTGGCGACAACAATGAGTGGGCCGAGAAACCCGTCTGGGTGCAGATCCGCAATCCACAGGGTGAAGTCGTCTCGGAACAGCAAATGCAGACAGACGCCCGAGGTGCCGTTTCCGGTCAGTATCAATTGCCGGTTGATGCTCAACTGGGCACATGGTCCGTCATGGCAGCCGAACCGGTAACGGTTCTCCAGCAGGTACAGGAAAATGGTCAGTCAAAGACTGTCCAGGAAACAGCCCGGCAACCCCTCGGCGGCGGCAGCTTTTCCGTCGAAGAATATCGCAAGCCCGAATACGAAGTCACCGTTAAAGCCCCGCAGAAACCTGTGGCCCTCGGAGAAAAATTCACCGCCACTGTCAGCGCCACCTACTACTTCGGTGCCCCCGTCGCAGCAGCCAGAATCCACTACCGAGTCGAACGCAGAAAGAACCACGAACGCTGGTTTCCAGCCGCTCGCTGGGACTGGCTGTATTCACCCGGATACTGGTGGTTCACCGGTGACTACCACTGGTACCCCGGATTCAATCGCTGGGGCTGCCTGCCGCCGATCAGACCCTGGTGGAACTGGAATCCGGATCCTCCGGAAATCGTCAGTGAAGGTGATGCCCAGCTCGACGCGGACGGAACCTGGAACGTGGAAATCGACTCCGCTCCCGCCCTCGCCAGTCACCCGGACGCTGATCACATCTACGAGATCACAGCAGAAGTTGTGGACCAGTCACGCAGAACCATCACCGGCACCGGCAGCGTCATCGCAGCCCGCAATCCGTTCCAGGTCTTCGCCTGGATGGATCGCGGACACTACCAGACCGGTGCCCAGGCCGAACTGCAGTTCCAGGCCAGAACCCCGGACGGACAGCCCGTCAGCGGAGTTGCACAGATTCGCCTGCTGAACACCTCCTGGGATCAGAACCAGCAGCTTGTCGAACAGGAAGTTCAGAACTGGCAGTCCGTCGCCGATCCGGACGGCATCGGAAAACTGCGTCTGAATCTGCCCAATTCCGGGCAGTTTCGTGCCAGCGTGACAGTCACCGATGCTGCCGGACGTCAGCAGGAAGGTGCTGTCGTTTTCTTCGTTCGCGGCCCCGCGGAAGATGGCAGAAACTTCCGCTTCAGTGACCTCGAGCTGATTCCTGATCGTCAGGAATACGCCGTCGGCGATGTCGTACGCCTGCAGATCAGCACAGCACGAGCAGACAGCACCGTGCTGCTGTTTGTACGTGCCCAGGACGGCAATTGCCCTGCCCCGCAGGTACTGAAACTGCAGGGCAAATCGACAGTTGTGGAACTGCCCGTGGCCGCCGCGGACCAGCCCAACTTTTACGTCGAGGCTCTCACAGTTTCCAATGGAAAAATCTACAGCGAAGTCCGCGAAATCGTCGTACCACCCGAAAAACGCATCGCTGTTGTGAACGTGCAGCCGGCTGTGGAAAAATACCGGCCCGGCCAGCAGGCAAAGCTGAACCTCAGACTGACAGACCTGAATGGTCGGCCATTCCGCGGCAATACCGTGATTTCCGTCTACGACGCCAGCCTCGAAGCACTCGCAGCCTCCAGCATTCCCGAAATCCGCAGCTTCTTCTGGGACGTTCGACGCTCGCACTACCTGCGAGTCAGCAGCTCGCTGCAGCGGTCGGAATCACCCGTGGCACTGCCCGAGGAACCGCAGATGCAGTTCCTCGGAACAGAATCGATGCTGTACAGAGGCCGGGTCAATTTGGCCATGTTTGCAGGCCAGGGCATGCGAGGCCTCGGCGGAGGTGGCGGAGGCCGGGTCGAAATGATGATGGCTGAGGGCGCTCCGGCCGCCGCCATGGCCCCCGCCGATGCCGCACCCGGAATGCCCGCCATGCGGGGTATGGCGATGCAGATGGACGCCACGATGGGCGCTGCCGCTGCCAAAGGAGCTGCTTCGGGAAATGAAGCTGCCCCCACCCTGCGTTCCGAATTCGCTGATACCGCGTTCTGGACCACCACAACCAGCCTCGATGACGACGGCACTGCCGAAATCGCTTTCAGGGTTCCCGACAACCTCACCACATGGAAAATCAAGGTCTGGACCCTCGGGGATGGCACACAGGTCGGCTCAGGAGAAAGTCAGATCGTCGCCGCCAAAGATCTGATGATCCGACCCCAGATACCCCGCTTCCTCACCGAACGCGATCAGATCGTCCTGTCCGCTGTCATCAACAACACACTGCCGACAGACAAATCAGTCCGCGTTGTCTTCGAACACGCGGAGGGACTGCTGAAACTCATCGGCCCTGCCGAGCAGACCGTGATGGTGCCCGCCTCAGGCAGTACGCGAGTCGACTGGATGGCTGATGCTGTGGCCCCCGGTAAAGCCACAATTCGCATGTCGGCCATCGCAGAAGGCGATTCCGACGCCGCCGAAATTCAGGTCCCGGTCAACGTCTACGGACTGTTGCGGACCGACAGCTTCACGGGTGTCCTGCGACCACAGGACACCAGCAGTTCCATCACAGTCACGGTACCCGAACAACGAAATGCCGAACAGTCCCGACTGGAAGTCCGCTTCAGTCCCAGTCTCGCCGCATCACTGGTGGAATCGCTGCCTTACCTTATTGAATACCCATATGGCTGCACTGAACAGACACTGAATCGCTTCCTGCCCGCCGTGCTGGTGCAGCGCACTCTGCAAAGAATGAACGTCAGCCTCGAACTGGCTCAGCAGCAGCAGATCATGCTGAACTCCGGACGCACCTGGCGCGGCAGGTACCCGCAGCACTGGGGACAGCCGCCGCAGCAGCAGACGCGGGACCTGCGGCCTCTGCCCGCAGGCTTCGGCATGGGCAGCAGTACGCTGGCAGCATGGATTCAGCAGCACATCGATGAAGACCGGAAGTCCTCACGAGGACTGCCGGGATCCTTCAATCCCGTGTTCAGCGAACAGCAACTGAACTCCATCATTCGGGCCGGAGTCAGCAAACTGACGGAAATGCAGCTCAGTGATGGTGGCTGGGGCTGGTTCTCGGGTTACGGAGAATATTCTTCACCCCACACCACAGCTCAGGTCGTGCATGGACTGACTGTGGCCGCTCAGAACGATGTACCAATCCTGCCTGATGTCATCCAGCGCGGTGTGCAGTGGCTGCAGGCATGGCAGACGGCACAACTCGAACTGCTTCGGGAAGGCGATCGACGGCGAACTGATCCCGAATACAACGGCAGGCTGCCGTTCCGCATGACCGCGGATAATCTGGATGCATTTGTCGCCGGTGTGCTCAGTGAACACAACACCGGGGATCCCGCCATCGGTGATTACCTGATGCGTGACCGAGGACAAATGACAGCGTACGGCCTCGCACTCACGGGCCTGTACATGCATCATTCGCAGCAGCAGCAGAATCGCGATCTGGTCATTCAGAACCTGGAACAGTTTCTGGTTCGGGATCCAGCCAATCAGACGGCGTGGCTGCAGCTGCCCGAACAGTCCGCATGGTACTGGTATGGCAGTGAAAATGAAGCCATGGCAGCTTATCTGCAGCTGAAACTGGCCGCCGCACCCCAGGACGCCATCCTGCCCGAACTGGTCAGGTATCTGCTGAACAACCGCCACGGTGGCTCACGCTGGAAAAGCACTCGAGATACCGCCATGGTCGTGGAATCCATGGCACAGTACATTCGGGCAACGGGGGAAGATTCACCGGACATGACCGTCGAAGTGCTGATTGATGGACAGCTTAAACGAACTGAAAAAATCACCGGCCAAAACCTGTTCAGTTTTGACGGAATGCTGCTGCTTTCCGGTGCGGAACTGACAACCGGGCAGCACACAATTGAGATTCGCAGGCAGGGACAGGGACCTGTCTACTTCAGTGCGTGGCTGACCAGCTTCACTAAGGAAGAACAGATCGCCGAAGCCGGACTCGAAGTGAAAGTGCGCAGGAACTTCTTCCGACTGGAACGCGATGATCGGCAGACCGATGTGCAGGGCGGTCGCGGTCAGGCAGTCAAACAGCAGACCCTGAAGTACCGTCGCATCCCTGTCGACGGACTGGAAAACCTGCCCTCGGGGACTCTGGTCGAGGTCGAACTGGTACTCGACAGCCGCAACGACTACGAGTATCTGCTGCTGGAAGATCGAAAGCCCAGTGGCTTTGAACCTGTTGATCAGCGCAGTGGGTACGTTTACGACAGCCTGCGGGCATACCGGGAATTCAAGGATGACCGAGTCTGCCTGTTTCTCAGTTCACTGGCCCGCGGTCAGCACAGCATCAGCTATCGGCTGCGGGCGGAAACGCCCGGCCGGGTCACCGCTCTGCCGGCCTCCATCGAAGGCATGTATGCTCCCGAGCTGATCGGCAACAGTACCAGCCTGCGACTGATCACCACAGAGGCTCCCTGAACCACCGTTCCGCTTGAGCCGAACGACCGAATCAGAGAAGATCCGGACCGTGTATGATCGTCTGCGGACGAACAGTACCGGAACTCTCGGAAGCGGGCGGATATCGACAAACATGAGTCAGTGGCAGGTGCATCTGGAATTTTCCGGCCCGCTGCAGCGTGCCATGCAGACCAGTGAGCTGACTGTGCAGGGATCCGGCACCTGCACAATCAGTACAGTGCTGGCCGCACTTCTGCACTGCCAGCCGGCAGCCGCAGCATCGCTGGGAATTGCCCCGGAAACAGTCGCCAGCGCCCTGCCGCCGGGACTGCTGGTGCTGCAGAATCGCGTCCTGCTGCCGCTCCGCCCGGAAACCATCGTACAACCCGGCGAACGACTGACCCTGATGCCCATGATCAGCGGAGGTTGACGCTGATGACTGACACACACACACAAACAGGGGATCTGACTGCAGAAGAAGCCGAAATTTACGGCTGGCAACTGGATGTCACAGGATTCGGCTGCAGCGGACAGCAGAAACTGAAACAGGCGTCAGTGCTGATCAGTCGTGTCGGTGGGCTGGGATCTGCCGTGGCCTATGAGCTGGCAGCCGCCGGCGTTGGAAGATTGATCCTTGCACATGCCGGCGATGTTCAGCCCTCAGACCTGAATCGGCAGCTGCTGATGACGCACGACGGCATTGGCAAACCGCGAATTGAATCCGCTCGCAGACGACTCCTCGAACTGAATCCGCGCATGGACATCATTGCGGTGCCCGAAAACCTGTGTGCGGAAAATGCTGATCGACTGGTCGGTCTCGCCGACTGCGTCGTTGACGCAGCACCATTGTTTCAGGAACGTCTGGCAATGAATGATGCCGCCGAACGACGAGGAATCCCGGTGGTCGAGGCTGCGATGTACGAACTGGAAGCCTCGCTGACTGTCATTCATCCACCGCACACCCTGCGGTTTCGGGATCTGGTTCCGGATGTCCCACGCGGCTGGACTCGCAGATTTCCCGTGTTCGGAGCTGTCAGCGGCAGCGTGGGATGCATGGCCGCCATGGAAACCATCAAGCTGCTGGCCGGCCTCGGACAACCACTGAAAAATCGCCTGCTCCGCATCGACCTCCGACTCATGCAGTTCGAAACCATCCAGCTGACTGCCTCTGAATAAGGAATTCACAAAAGTCCAGGATATTCCACGAAACACGCTCACCGATTTTTCAGGTTGTTTGCCATGGAAAAGACTCACCTCGTGACCGCACTGCTCTGCCTGTTGCTGCCACTGTTCACCGTCTCGGCAGATGCCTCCGACTGGCCGATGTGGCGATTCGATGCCGGACGATCTGCCGCCGGAACTGCAGTCCTGCCTCAGCAGCTGCAGCATGCGTGGACCCTGCAGGCACCGGCTCGCCTGCAGGCATGGGATGACCCTCTGAATCTGGATCTGATGCCCTACGACCGACTGCTTGAACCCATCGTGCTGGGAAATCGACTGATCGTGGCATTCAGTGACACGGACCGCGTCTGCGCTTTTGAAACGTCCAGCGGTCGCGAACTGTGGTCTTTTGTCACGGACGCCCCGGTCCGCCTGCCCCCGGCGGGTACCACTGACAGCGTCTGTTTTGTCAGCGACGACGGCTTCCTGTACTGTGCAGAGGCTGCCACCGGTCAGTTGCGCTGGAAATTTCTCGCAGCTCCCAGCGCCCGCAGGATCGTCGGAAATCAGCGCCTGATTTCCACCTGGCCGGCTCGGGGCGGAGTCGTGATCCGCGACGGAGTCGTGTATTTCGCCAGCAGTATCTGGCCCATGATGGGTGTCTACATCGCCGCCCTCGAAGTTTCGACCGGACGACTGCTGTGGATCAATGACTCCACCGGATCCACCTGGATCAGGCAGCCGCACAGTGCGCCATCGTTCGCCGGAGTTGCACCACAGGGCGCACTTGTGGCCACGGAAGATTCACTGATTGTTCCCGGAGGCCGCTCCGTGCCGGCAGTCTTCAATCGCAGTTCCGGTGCGCTGAATTACTTCGAGCTGAATGCCGGCGGCAAGGGAGTCGGCGGATCCTTCGTCGTCGCGGATGACAAATCCTTCTTCGTTCACACTCGACAAAGGGGTGTCCGCGAATTCACACTCGACAAGGGCACCAAACAGTCCTTTCAATGCAGTGAACCCGTGCTCCACAACGGACTCCTCTACACGGCAGCGGAATCCAATGGCAAACCGGTCGTCAGAGTGCATGCCGCCGATCGCCACGTCCTCTGGGAAACACCGCTGGATGCGTCCGGCGATCTGATCCTGTCCGGTGGCACTCTCTACGCCGCAGGCGCCGCAGGAATTCAGAGCCTCACGCTGCCCGCTGATCCGCAGAATGTCCCGCCCGACAATCCACCGCAGCCACGCACACTCATTCCTCCCGCTGTCCTCAAAGGCAGCATCCAGCGACTGCTGGCAGCCGATCAGCGACTGTTCGCTGTTACGGCCGAGGGACATCTGCACGCCTGCGCTGCAACCGGCGAGACACCGCCAGTGCTGCACGACCTGACCACACCGCTGCCCGCAGAGCCGCTGCCGGCCGATGCCACAGAGATCGCCGCTGCACTGCAGCAGAGCCTGCCTGCCGAAGGATATGCACTGTGGTTTGGTACCGCAGACCTGCCGCTCGTCAGCGCATTCGCTGCACGCTCGCCCTTCGTTCAACTGGCCTGCATTGATGACAATCCCGCACGGATTGCCGAACTGCGACAACGCTGGACGAATCTGCGAATCTACGGAAAAGTAACGGCACACCAGTCTGCACCCGAGGAATTCCTCACCGCCCCATACCTCGCTCACACCATCGTTATCGGTGCGGAACTCAGCAGCAGTATCAGCACTGATGCCACTGCACTGAACAGAATTTATCAGTCCGTCAGGCCATATGGCGGAGTACTGCAGTTGCTGTGCCCGCCTGATGCCGCAGCGGCAATCGCAGCGGCAGCCACAGCAGCAGAACTCGAACGTGCCACTGTCGAAATCAATGCCTCGGGCGTTCGTCTGATTCGCACCGGAGCACTGCCGGATTCCGCCGACTGGACTCATCTGCACGGTGATATCGCCAACTCCCGCAAGTCCGACGACGCGCGAGTCAAATTGCCGCTGGGCGTTCTTTGGTTCGGAGGCAGCAGTAACCTCGACGTACTGCCCAGACATGGCCACGGCCCGGGCCAGCAGGTGGTCGACGGACGACTGTTCATTCAGGGTATCAATACACTCAGTGCTCGTGACGTATACACAGGTCGAGTCCTGTGGCGAAAGGAATTCGAAGACCTCGGCACCTTCGATGTCTACTACGACTCCACTTACAGGGAAACACCACTCGATCCCGCCTACAACCAGGTGCACATTCCCGGTGCCAACGCTCGCGGTACAAACTACGTCGCCACAGCCGAACATGTTTACATTCTGGAAGGAGCGGTCTGCCGCGTCCTCGATCCGGCCAGCGGTCAACTGCTTCGCACCATCGAACTGCCCCAGGAAAATCCAGCCGAACCGCAGGAATGGAGCTATCTGGGAGTCTGGCAGAATGTGCTGATCGGAGGACTGGGCTTCGCAAAATACCGTCAGCGACTGGATCTGTCGTTTACTGAGGAAGACGGAAAGTTCGGAGGCAGTAAGGCGGGGTTCGGCTCAAAAAGTCTTGATCGAGCAGGCAGTATGATGCTGGTGGGCTTTGACCGGTTCTCCGGCAGACAACTCTGGAAAATTCCGGCAAAACACAGTTTCTGGAACAACGGTGTCATAGCCGGAGGAGGCCGCATTTACTGCCTCGATCGCAATCCGAAACAAGTGGAAGAGAAACTGCAGCGCCGCGGAATCGCCGCCCCGGTAACCTATCGAATTGTCGCAATTGATCCGCAGACCGGCCGGGAACTCTGGCAGAAAAACGATAACGTCTTCGGTACCTGGCTGGGATACTCTGAACAGCATGACCTGCTGCTGCAGGCCGGTGCGGCAGCCAGCGATCGACTGTCCGGTGAGCCGGATCGTGGCATGATGGTCTGTCACGCAGACACCGGAGAAGTCGTCTGGCACCAGCCTGATCTGCAGTACTCAGGTCCCTGCATCCTGCACAACGACATGATTATCGCCAATGCCAACTCGTATAAGGACTCAGCCGGAGCATGGTTTCTGAAGACCGGCAAACCGTGGCTGATCGTGAATCCCCTCACCGGCGAAGAATCCCCATTCACACTGAACCGCGCCTACGGCTGCAATACCATCCTGGCCAGCGAGAACTTCCTCACCTTCCGGTCCGGAGCAGCAGGCTTCTATGATCTGACCAGCAACGGCGGTACCGGAAACTTCGGCGGCTTCCGCTCAGGCTGCTCCGGCAACCTCGTCGTCGCCAACGGTGTCCTGAATGCCCCCGACTACACACGCACCTGCAGCTGCTCATACCAGAACCAGACCTCACTGGCGCTGGTTCACATGCCGGAAGTCGAAACGTGGACCGTCAACGCGCTCGCTCGCCCCGATGGTGAAGCTCAGCCCGTTGCTGACCTCGGGATCAACTTCGGAGCCCCCGGGCATCGACGGGATACTGATGGCACACTGTGGATTGAATGGCCCGCCGTGGTCACAGAAAACTCCCCCGCACACGTCAGCGTCAATCCCGAAGCAACTGCCTGGCGCCGACACTCCTCCGCCTATGCCGACAGCACCCGGCCCTGGATCATCGCCTCCGGACTGCAGCATGTGACGTGGCTGGAAATCGAGCCGATGCTGGGCGGCTCAAAGACAGCCAAAGCGCCTGCATCAGCCGGAAAATCCGATGATTGCCTGCCCACTCCCGCCGTAATCGACGACTGCTCCTGGAAGTTGCAGTTGTACTTCGCAGATCCCAACGCTCGAGTCACTGATGCGGCTGCACAGGCTCGCCGTTTTGACGTGCTGCTCAACGGCAGCCCCGTACTGGAAAACGTGGAAGTGAAACCTGGTGGCAGCCTCGTGCGGGAAATCACCGCCAGAACCGCCGACAGACAGCCACTGCGACTGGAATTCCGCGCCATACAGGGCCAACCCGTAATCTCCGGCATCCGCCTGCAGCGCACCAGCCCCTGACTGCGATCCAGCCAGACTGCCTACCTTCCACCCACACCCATGAGCCTCGCCAGCGTTTCCGCAAACTGATTCAACGAATCATCAGAAGGCAGCGTAATGCGCAGCGAACGTCTGCCCTGTTCGTCAGTTTCCGCTGATGCCGTCAGATGCTGACGAATCTGCGAAACAACCTCCGGGGCCGGTGTGGCCGCCGAATCAGGCAGCATCTGAGACAGCAGACTGAAGGCCGCCGTCAGCATCTGACCTCCAGCTTCCGCCATTTTCTCTCGTCGAGCCGTCAGTTGCACAGCTTCCGCTGCCCTCGCCCGCTTCTGACTCTCGTCCTGATGACCCTCAGGTACGGCCCCAAGCAGCACCTCCAGTCGCGACTTCAGCTCATCCATCCCGCTCTGCAGCCGAACTTCACTGATCTCCGACTCGTAATCCAGAGCCGCCGTCGCCAGCTCCTTCTTCTGACCAATCACACTCAGCAGATTCTCCTCCAGCGTCTCCTGAGTCACCAGGATGTAGACATTGACGGGGCGTTTCTGACCCATACGGTGCGCTCGGGCAATCCGCTGCTCCAGTACCGCCGGATTCCACGGCAAATCCACATTGATCACAGTATCTGCAGACTGCAGATTCAGTCCCGTACTGCCCGCATTCGTCGACAGAAACACTCGACACTTCGGATTGTTCTGAAATTCATTCACAATGTCCTGCCGCCGCGCCTGCGGAATCTTCCCCTCCAGCCGCACAAACTCGACCCGACGCTTCTTCAGCAGCGGCTCAATCAGATCCAGCATCCGTGTCCACTCCGAGAACACAACCGCCTTGTGATCTCCGTCCACAAACAGCGATTCAAACAACTCATCCAGAGCCGGCAGCTTGCTGGAATACCCCGGACTGACCTTGTCCACCAGAACCGTACTGTCCGCCACCATACGACACATCAGCAGCGCCTGCCGCAGTCTCAGCAGATCCATCTCCGATACGTACGGCTTGCGGGTGATGGAGGCCACAATTCGCAGATGCGCCCCGTGCAGTGATGCCTGCTCTTCTGTGGGGGGCACATGAATGATTTCCGTGTTCCGCGGAGGCAGATCCCGAATCACCAGATCTCTGGTACGACGCAGCAGAATCGGTCGCAGCTTTTCCCGCAGCTCATCCAGATGCCGATAACCCAGCACAAAGCCCTTTTCATCAGTCACCCGGTAACGATTGAAAAAGCGAAACCCAGGACCCAGATGCCTGCCGTCTATGAACTGCACAACGGAATATAATTCGTCCAGCCGGTTCTCCAGTGGCGTACCGGACAGCACCAGGGCAAATCGCGACTTCAGACTCTTTACCACGCGAGTCGTCTGGGCTTCCCAGTTTTTTATCCGCTGACCTTCATCCAGAATGATCAGATCCCAGCGCGACGACTCGATCGTTGTGATATCCTTCAGCACCTGCTCATAATTGCAGATCGTGAAGAACTCAGGATTCTGGTAATGGCTGACACGATCGGCAGCGGAACCGGCCACAATCGCCGATGAACGCAGTGAAAATCGCTGAATCTCGTTCTGCCACTGCGACTTCAGTGATGTCGGACACACCACCAGCACTCGCTCAATACCCGCCTCCCGCGCCAGCAGTTCAGCAACACCCACACCCTGAATGGTTTTCCCCAGACCCATGTCGTCTGCCAGAATCGCCCGACCGGCGCCAACGGCAAACGCTATCCCATCCATCTGATGCGGCAACAGCTCAACCTTCAGCAACTGCGTCCGCAATGGATGGGTACGCGGATTTCTGCGAATCCCCGCCACCAGTTGCTGAATTCTCTCCATATGCAGCTGCTGCTGAATGAACTCCTCTGCATCCGGATACACCACCACCGATTCACCCAGCGCCTCCAGCCGCCCAAGACACCGTACCAGCTCGTGAACATCCGTTATGTCTTCGTCACGCAGCGACCCGATCACACGCAGAACTGATTCCCCCCGACGGTCAGGAATCCCCAGACGCAGCCTCAGCTCTGTTCCGTACTTCAGAAAGACGATGATATCCTTCAGCTTCGGCTTCTTCTTCAGCACCGCAGCGTCAAAACGACGCCTGATCGTCAGCAACGCCTTCATGATGTGCTTGCAGGTACCCAGCGTGTTGTCACGATAGTCCGGACAGGTACAGTACGAATCGCCCCGTTCAAAACCACGCAGCGCAACGCGATACGACTTGCCACTCAACCTGCTGGTCACGATGTAATCGCTCCATGGAGATTGGGCTGCCCGGTCAGTGGCAACCACGTCCATCTTCTCATCCTTCGCCCGCTGCTGCCGTTCACTGAGCGCTGCCTCAATCAACTGCTCCTCGTTGAGCGGCTCAATCGGAGCACGCCGGGCAGGTGCCTTCGCCAGCCCCAGCAGCGTCTTGTTTTCCAGGATCACTGAAAGTGCCGTCCCCATGTGCTCACACGCCGTTTGACACCGACTGCAACTGACCTGCAGCCGACTTCTCCTGTCCTCCTCCAATCTGATCTCGACGCTGATGCTGCTGCCACCCTCCCCGGGAAAGGTCAGTCGAAACAGATCGCTCGACAGCACGACCTGCTCCTCAAAATCCTCAATCACCACTTTGCCACCGGTAAACAGCAGCTTTCTGCCCTGCTCGGTACCACCCAGCAGATCACACGCCTGCAGAAACGACAGCCGCGAAAGCTTGTCCGCCAGTGTCAATCGACTGGATTTCACAACCTGCACCATAACCGCTCACCGCCTTCATCTGTGAAAATAAACAGTCCAGGAAGCCTAGCAAAAGAAAACAGATACCGCGAGGATCACAGCAGATACTCAGCAAACATCCGAAATCGTCGCCACACCATCGACTCCTGCGCACAACTCACGATTCACCCCGCAATCGCCACGCTCCCCCGATCTCCACGCCACCGCTCAGATTCCGCACCACGCGGCCCACCGGGAATCATCGCAGCAGCAACTCCCGCCTCGGATCACCCGACACCGCCAATCGTCGGTACACCCGACAACTTCGGAACTCGCGGTGATCCGCCTGCCAACCCGGAACTGCTGGACTGACACACGAGACAATTCCCCCGGAATGGCTGGAGTGTCAAACAACTGCATCGAATCATCGTTCTCTCCAGTACCTGACACCTGCCGGATCTCCAGTCTGAGGCTGCTGAGAACTTCCGCAGCACCCCGGCATCTTCCGTATTCCGGATCCTCAAAGTCCGCAACATGCTGCCGGCTGGCCGGCGGTGGAATTCCCGGAGGCACCAGCTACGATCAAACCGACGAATTCGGCTGTTATGTCAACGAAAACAAAGTCACAATGCCGGACTTCCACGCCACAATTCTCAGCCAGCCAGTGACCGGATCCCCGAACGAAAGCCGTCAGATGCAACAACTGCTGCGTTTTGCCCTGCTGCTGATCCTCGCCTGCCCGACTTCCGCAGATGATTCGCAGG
>Ga0078894_10000843_pt1 | contig 21972 bp, 25 predicted proteins | sample LauGreSu1BDMLBSD_2_FD_67506 | JGI IMG/M metagenome (GOLD analysis project Ga0078894, IMG submission 67506) | Freshwater lake microbial communities from Lake Michigan, USA - Su13.BD.MLB.SD (version 4) (version 4) | ecosystem: Environmental > Aquatic > Freshwater > Lake | place: Lake Michigan... | reverse complement strand
GAATATGCAGAATTGTACGATCTAGAGCAACTCATGCTAGATCGTAAAGTATTGATGAGTGGCCGAACTCTATGGTTAGGTGGCACAAATGTGGCCAAAACCCGTGAAGCCAGTCAGTTTAATTGCAGTTTTACTCACGTAGAAACTGTATATGATGTAGTAGACGTACTATGGCTGTTGCTGCAAGGCTGCGGCGTTGGATTTAAACCGATTGTTGGTACTCTAAACGGCTTTTCAAAGCCTATCAAAAACATCAAAGTAGTTCGTAGCGAGCGAACCACCAAAGGCGGACGCGAAACAAACTTGGAATGGTTTGATACCGATACAAAAACATGGACACTGCAAATTGGTGATAGTGCCGAGGCATGGGCAAAGTCAATTGGCAAACTGTTAGCAGGTAAATATCCTGCAGATACTTTAGTGTTAGACTTTAGTCAACTCCGCCCAGCAGGAGAAAGGTTAAAAGGTTATGGATGGATTTCTTCCGGCGATAGTGCGATTAGTACTGCTTATGTTGCTATTGCCAATATTCTCAATGGTCGTGCTGATAGCCTGCTTACTCGTATGGATATACTCGACATTGTTAATTGGTTGGGCACTATTCTCAGCAGCCGGCGTAGTGCTGAGATCGCTCTTTTTGACTACGGACAACCAGAGTGGCAAGAATTCGCAGTAGCTAAGAAAGACTGGTGGTTGTATAACAACGGCCATCGTCAGCAGTCAAATAACAGTTTAGTATTCAAAGAAAAGCCTACGAAAACCGAGCTGGAACACATCTTCCAAATCATGCAAGAAGCAGGTGGGTCAGAGCCGGGCTTTATCAATGAAATGGAAGCACTTCGTCGTGCTCCTTGGTTTAAAGGTGCAAATCCTTGTGTAGAAATTCTACTTGGAAATAAGAGTTTCTGCAATCTTACCGAGACTGACATTGCCAAGTTTAAAGGCGATACCGCTGGATTGCATGAAGCAATTCGTTTAGCAGCACGTGCCAACTACCGTCAGACCTGTGTGGACTTGCAAGATGGAATCCTACAAGAAAGTTGGCATTTAAACAACTATTTCTTGAGACTTTGCGGAGTAGGTTTAACCGGCATTGCCAAGCGTCCTGATATGACAGGCTACGATTACGAGTACTTAAAACGTACTGCAACTGCTGCAGCTGTGGGAATGGCAGACGAACTTGGATTACCACGTCCCAAAAACATTACTTGTGTTAAGCCTTCCGGTACACTTAGTAAGATAATGTCAACTACTGAGGGCGTTCATAAACCTTTAGGAAAGTATATTTTCAACAATGTTCAGTTTTCAAAATATGATCCAATGGTGGAAAAACTCAAAGCTGCTAATTACCGCGTATTTAATCATCCAACTGATGATAGTGGGGTATTGGTTACTTTTCCAGTAAGCTGGGATGGCGTACCTTTTAGCAAAGTAGGCGGTAAAGAAGTTAATTTAGAAACTGCTGTAGAACAGTTAGAGCGTTATAAATTAATCCAAACCAGCTGGACTCAGCAAAATACTTCTGTTACAATTAGTTACGATCCCGACGAAGTTCCTCAAATTGTGGATTGGTTGTTGGACAATTGGGATTGTTATGTAGGTGTTAGTTTTATTTATCGTACTGATCCTACAAAAACAGCTAAAGATCTAGGATATTTATATCTTCCGCAAGAAGTAGTTACAGAAGAAGAATACTTAACCTATAATGCAAGCTTACTGCCTGTTAATATTGATGATGCTAATAGTTTTGATGAGCTTACCGATGATGACTGCTCAACGGGAGCTTGTCCGGTAAAATGAGGTAGGTAATATTTTTACTTGAAAAATTGTATCCAAAGTGGTAAAATAATACTTTATACCACTTTGGACAATTTATGACAATAGGAATATACTTACTTAAGTTTACAGGAACTGATAAGGTTTATGTAGGGCAATCACTAGTAATTGAAGAAAGATTTACAAAGCATAAATATAAGTTAAAAAATAACTTAGCTAATTATAAATTACAAAATGCTTTTAATGAGTTTGGTTTACCCTTACTAGAAATCTTGTTAGAGTGTGATGAAAACGATGATTTAGACTCATTAGAAAATGAAGCAATAGAAATATTTGATTCTGTTAATAGCGGATTTAATATTAATACAAAAGCAAGTGGAGGGGGTGTAGGATTGCGTGGTGAAACTCACGGTAATTCAAAGTATTCTTCAGATTGCATTAAGAGGGTATTTAAACAATTACTTCTAGACATACCATTTAAAGATATTAATGATATTACCGGAGTAGAGCTATCCACTATAAGAGATATTTCTAAAGGTAAGTCGCACAAGTGGTTAGCTGATATATACCCAGAAGAGTATGAACTTTTAAAACATTTAAAATATACTAGGATATATAATACTGCCGAGCACAAAGGTATTACTTATCCGCTTATTAAAAACTCCGAAGGATCGGTATTTTTAGTAAAAAATATTAGTTCTTTTGCAAAAGAACATGGACTAAATAAAAGTCACTTATGCGGAGTTTTAAATGGAAAACGTAAAACTCACTTAGGATGGCAATTAACAGACGACTGAGAAACCATGGAATACAACTTTACATTTACAGAACAAGAAGCTAACGCAATTTTACAAGCAATTCAAGAACTGCCAGCTAAGATTGCAAATCCGCTAACACAAAAAATTCAAGAACAAGCTAAAAATCAACAACCTAAAGTTGCTGACGAATTGGTTAATAGCTAACAAAAAACCCTGGGACCTTACGGTACCAGGGTTTTTTCATTTCGTAACTTAGCAAGTTTTAAATCTCGTAATACTTCGATCCAAAACCAACCAACATCAACTTCATTTGGTTTGTGGTTGAGTTTTGCACTAACGGGGTTGAAATGGTGATTATTGTGCAGTTCCTCACCACCTATTAATATGCCCCAACGGCAAATATTGTGTGAATGATCAGGCGTATCGTGGTTACGATAGCCCCACCAATGGCCCAAGCCGTTTACTACACCCGCAGCCCAAAATGGGATCCATAACATTTGTATGATCCATACCAACAATCCTGCTGCGCCAAAGCATGTCATATTGAACAGCAATAATAGTAGGATGCCAACAAAACTGTAGGGTTTGTATACCCAAGTCTCCACAAAATCTTGCGGAGTACCTTTGCCATACTTTGTTATGATTTCACGGTTTTTGGTAGCTTTATAGTACAACCAAGCACCTTTAAATAAAACTGTATGTATACCGTATACGTGAGGACTATGGGGGTCTTGTTTTAAGTCTGTTTTTTGGTGGTGATAACGATGTACCGCAACCCATTCACTTGTAACCATACCTGTTGTTAACCACAACCAAAATCTCATAAAGTGTTGTACCGCAGGATGAAACTCAACGCTTCTGTGTGCTTGGCTACGATGTAAGTATAGTGTAACGCAAAGTATAGTTATGTGAGTGGCGACCAATAAATATATTAGTGACGTCATTTGACGATAGACCGCAACATCCAACTATGCTTGCGATGTGCGTCTTGGCGATCAGCTAAAAAGTTAGCCAAGCCATACTCGCCCATTTCTTCTGCGATTGTATAGGTAATCTTAAAGATTTCACCTAATTTATCGCTATCAGACAACAGTTCGCTTGCCATGCTACGAGCGTCAGGAACACCATTTTCATCACTGACTTCACTCAACATAGAAAAACGACTCAAGCTAGCAGGCGTATAAGCTTGAATCTTACGAATATTTTCTGCAAAGTCGTCGATTGAGCCGTATACTTCACGGTAGATCTTTTCAAATAATTCATGAAATTGTTGAAAGTCCGATCCTTCTACATTCCAGTGAAAGTTGTGAGCTTTTAGGTAAAATGAAAATTCACTAGCAAAGGCCGTTTTAATTGCTGCTTGTAATTTATCCATGATCAATCCTCTGTGTCTGTGCTTTCACCAGGTTCTTCTGTTTCGCCGTAATCATCTAGTTCCATAAATACATTTACTAGTACATCACGGTAAGGTTGTTCGACCATGTGTAAGTCTATTAAATAAACGTCTAAGTGGCAATTGCGTAGTAATTGAGCGTGATACATAAACTGACCAAAAGCCTCTAATTCTTGGCTGATATTTTGATTAGCATAGTCTTCAATGGCTTTAGCTGCTACTTCTAAAAGGTAGTCAGGTAAATAAGCACTCTTTGTACTAACGCGCACTAGCTTTAACATTTTTCTTTCACGATCTCGCATAATTTGATCTCGTTTTTGACTTGCCCATGTTTGTCCGCCGTCTCCACCCCACAAATCCCAAGCCACTCGTCCAGCACTAGGAAATCCTTCTTCTCCGCTATTGAAACCAGTTGCACGTTTATCAACTTCATGACGGCTAAAAAATGAGTGCATGCGTAAAACCGTACTAGCACTAAGTGGTTCTTGGTCTTTTAATTGATTTGCACGAGCCATGCCTACTAGTGTGCCACCAGCTTTACCTTCTTCTTTCCATTTTAGTGCACGACGTGCTGCACTAGCCATTCCTTCTGTTGGTTTATAACTTTCGGCCATTTTATATCCTTAGTTTAAAAACTTATCAAAATCTAATCATTATAAGCTAAAATAACTTGTTTACACATTGCACTACGCACAATGTCTTCGTCTAAAAATCTCACGATTTCAATGCCGGGCAGATTTTCCAATCGTTTAACAGCGTCGTCAAGACCGCTATCAGAAATATCTACTTGTTTTGGATCGCCACTTAACACTATTTTACAGTTTTTTCCAATCCGTGACAAGAGCATTTTTAGTTCGGTCTTAGTTAAATTTTGTGCTTCGTCTACTAAAATGATGGCATTTTCAAAACTTGATCCCCGCATAAAACCAATTGGACGTGGTTCAATATCGTGTGATTTAAGTGCATACTCGTAAAACCCTTTGCCTAAAGTACGGGTAAACACAGAATCAAAAGGTTGTAAATATGGAGCATATTTTTCCTCAAGTTCGCCAGGTAAAAACCCTAGTCCACGACCAGTTTCTACGTTGGGACGAGTTAAGATAATTTTATTAATACGCCGGTGAAATAATTCTCCGGCGGCATAACTAGCTGCAACATAAGTTTTACCAGTTCCAGCACTTCCAATTCCAAAAACAATATCGCAATTCTTTATAGCTTCTAAATACTCGCCTTGTATGTAAGTTAGGGGTTTAACTTCTTTAAATCCAAACTCAATAGGATTTGGGGTTCCACGAGATTTTTTGCTAGAATTAGGTTTCATAGGCACGTCAAATTAAGGTATAAGGGCGCATTCTGCTTTGCGGCGTTTTACTAGACCGGGTAGCTCTTTACCACCACCACGAGTCCATTTCATTAACTCTGTTTTAACTGCAGGCCAGTCACATTGATCTACTCGTACTTTTAACGTACTTGATCGGTATCGACCAACTCCAAGGTTGTAAGCAAAATCTGTCATTGCTCCTAACACTCGTGGGTAACGAATCAAATGTGGACTAGCCTTTAATACACCTGCTAAATAGTTGTTACGTAACTCCGTCATTAGCCACTGCTCAGCCGTTTCTTTAGTAATCGGTGGATGAGTCATGGTTACTTTAGTTCCGTCTGGTTTATATACAGTACCATATCCAATTGTTGGATAACCTGCTGGACATACGTAGGGTGTTAGCCGCAAGCCCTCAAAGGGCTTGCATAAACTGGCAGCAATTTCTACAGCTTCACTTACCGGATCGCTCATATACACGTCCTACAAACCAAAAGGTTAAGACCATGTTTAATACGGCCATGTCTTCGGAATTCCAAAGTTGAGTTACCACAATGGTCCAATCAGCTCCTTGTGTGACAGCCGAGTAGTACGCAGCAAATTTTACCAAACAATACATGCCGGCAAAAATGTAAGTAATGATGGGACGTACTAAAGCACTTACTGCTGCTACAAACCAACCGGCAGCTTTGCTGGTTTCTGCTTGTTCTTGAAATGCCATAGTAATAGCATTTGTTTCTGCAACCGACATTGTAGTTTGCTGTTCCCTCATGGCTGCCTCGGCTTTTACCTTGGCAAATTCCATTTCTTGTTGCTGCATACTCAATTCGTGTTTGCGTTCATCCTTTCGGTCAATCCATTTTAATACTTCGGGTGCTAATCTCATAACACCACCAAAAACACCACCCATTAACGCTTCAATCATTGTTTGGATTCCTTCATGCTGTAATTATCATGGCCTTTGCTAACCATAACTTTGCCGCTTTCAACATCTACCCGCATTGGGGCTTCGCGTTGGTCTAAGCGTTCAATTAACCCTTGAATAACCTTGAATTCGGGCTTATCTTCTTTTTCTTTAGTACCAGTAATTCCAGTTAACATACTAATAAGTGCCATTACTACCGTAGATACCAGACCAATTACGGCAGGTAAACTTTCAGGTGGTAAAAATGCAGATGCTGCTACACCTACTACTACTAATAACACGATGCAAGGAATTGCATTGCGACCAATTACTTTTGAAGCAACTTCCTTTGCAGGAGCTTTTGTTTCTAATACTTTAATTTGCTGTTCGACTGTGTAACCAGCCATACTATCAGCTTGTGGGGCTTTTTCATCCATGAAAATCTCCTAGAAATTTTAAAGTGCTGATGTAATGTGGTGTTTCTCCGATCAATTAAATAAAAATAAAAATTTGCCGCGTTTGGTGGCGCCTGGTATAAAATACATACGTCCTGGATTTGGTTTAAAAATTTGCCAAGGGTTTAAACCAAGTTCTAAGTGCTCATTGTTTGAAAGAACCCGATTCCACAGTACATTTAAAAACGTTTTACCATTATAGTTAGAAGTAGTGCCGTTATCGCTGCCAACAGCCATTCCAACTGCACTGCCAGGATTGTAAAGCGTATCGTTTAACAATCCGCCAGTGCTTTTTAGCACACCTTCTAAATAAATAGAACTTGGATAATTTAATCCAGCTGAACCAGAGATGATAAGTGGTCTAGTATACTGGTAATTATCTCCATTGGCCAAGTTAGTGCTATAACTGAATCCGCCAGAATTTCGTACATTTAAACCAAAACCATTTGTGCCAAATCCAGACACATAAAAACCTAACCCCCATGCTTGACTGCTTCCAGTAACTGCTCTACCAAAAACACTGCTATTTGTATTCAAAGCCTGACCACTGGCAGGTTGAGTTACAGATAAAATAGAAAATTGTGTTGTTGGAGTTTGTTTTGTGCTGTTTTGATATAAAACAGAGTTAGAACCAGCTAAGTCAATACCACGACCATATAAGCTGTGTGCAATATTTTTAGACCCGTTAACAGAAGAATTATTAGAAAATACTACGTCACGTAGTTCATTACCATTTTGGGCTAATACTATACCCTTGGTTAATGGGTTGTTCCAATCAATTTGAACTGCACCCTGTGGTTGTTTTTTCCAACGCTGTGGTAAAAACTTGCCGACGTTTGGAGCGGTAACAAGCGGTTCTATGTCTAAACTATAACCTGACCAATCATCAATAAAAGTTTCATTACCAATATCTAGTTGATCATAAAATACCACTCCAGGAGATCCACGACTAAGAAGTTTATTGCTATCATGAAAAGAACCTCCGCAAATAACACGACCATTTAATCTGGCTGTTAGAGTGTATCCAACAATTTCCAATGAAATTTCATCGCCGTCATAAATAGGACTGTCAATTGCACTAAAAACAAGATTATCTCCATTTCCACTAGCATCTAGATAACTTATAAGTGCAAAAGCATTTGTATTCGGATCATTAGTTACACTTACAAGTAACATGTAACCTGTGGCTAAGCCGGTACTTCTAACAGTTACACCATGTAAGCAACCATTAGTAGCTGCGTTAGCAGTAGCACTTACTTTTGCAACAGACTTTTGATTGTTGGTCCAGTACGGTTGATCATAATATGCCCAACTAAAAGTATTAACGGCTGAAGTTGTAATTTTATTATTTTCTACTAAAATTTCTCCAGGTATTCCTTCTTGTGTTAAGTAATTAGATTTCCACAAGTTTGCGCTAACCGTACTTAAATTACCATTTGCATAACTAAAATTGTCAGTTGCTGAACGAGTTTTATTTGATGCAGCAAAATTACCGTTAACAAAAACTTTTTTTGTTTTGTTTACAGACGTAATTGCATCAACAAAAAAGTAACGATACGGATCAGTACTTAATTCTGTTGCTTCACTATCCGAGGCAAGATAATTGTATAAAATGGCATTAAAAAGTATATTGCCAATGTTGGACCCAGACTGTGATACAGAAGCACCATAAAAGTCTGTTGTTGGAAAGGTACTACCATTCCATCCACTTGATGCAGTCGTTGTTGCAACTAACTGTCCATCTAAAAAAATACGTACGCCTGTAGAGGACCCGTTACCAATAGAAGTAACAACCATGCAATGTAAACCATTGCCCACACCACCAACAGAAACTTCAACACCACCATAGTTGGTTTCTGGAGTAATTACAAGTGCTTGTTCGCCTGCTGTGTTTATCCAACTTATGGTTTGATTTCTTATACTTGGATTATTACCAACGCCACCAAAAAATCGTGGATAATTTGTAATGATTTTTTGAGCATCGTACATGTAAAAAAGTGAAATCCATGTTTGACGCTGAACACTCCATCCACCTCCCTGAACCGGATAACCTCCAGCTTGCCAACCAGTTTGTGCATCAATACCTACACCATAGGGAGTATTAACCGATCTTAAGTTTACCGGACCATATTGTTGATCGCCTCTACGTAAAATTTTGTTAAAAACCGAGGTATATATTCCATTAGATCCTGCTACAGCATAGTTGTAGTGATGGGTTGGGTCACCAACTTCACCAATTCTAGGTTGTCTGGATAGGTTGGGCGAGGGTACAAATAATCCACGACTATCTCTGCGGGGAGTCCAAATATTTGATAATGCGGCCATAAAAGCTCCTTATACGGCCACACCCCAAATTTCACTAATTTGTACGCTGGCACTTGTTAGTGCTACACCTAAATCGTTTTTAAATACCAACTTTGTTGCAACTGGCAAGTTGCCGCCGTATGCAGCAGCCAAACTAAACATTTTACGATGTGTAGTAGTTTGTGTATTCATTGGTAAACTACCAACGTAATGCAAATCTGGCTCATCTGTTGTAGTAGTTCCAGATTCGGGTCCACTACCAAAATTGGTACCATCTAAACTGGCTTTTGCAAAAACCACAATTTGTTTATTGCCAGCAGGAACGTTAGTAGTTGCGGCAGTAAGTTCAATTAATACGTCTAATGGGTCATTTGAACTGTGAACTATAGTATTGCTTGTTACGTAAGTTGCACTTGCAAGAGTAGTAATCCCAGTAACTGTAAGTGCTGAAGGTGTTTGGACTTCACTTTTAATAGTTGCCATTTTACAGTCCTACTGCAACGCGAATATTGTGTTCTTGAACGTAATCTAAACCCAAAACCTCGGCCCGACTTGCAGGCTGTAAAGCCATGTCTTTTAGCAAGTCACATTCGGTTTGGGTTAATACAGTGCCTACTAATTGATCTAATAGTGACCTAGTGGTAGCGTGACCCACATCAATGCCGTCTGCAGCCATAAACCTCATTGCCCATTTTACTGCTGAATTTGTTGCAGCAGCGGCTTCCAATTTGTCTAAAATTTCTGCTCCGGCCATACCATGAGCTGCTAATACACCGCGTGCATTTACAAATTTGGTTTTAGGCATTGTGTAAATATAGCTGTTCATCATTTCGCATACAGTACCGGGAGCATGTGGTAAGTATTGCTGGTAGCCACGATTAAGTGGGTCTGTTGTAATTTCTTGTTGTAAACTCATAATTCTCTCATTATTATAGTTGACCGATTGCTAAAACGTCCCAATAACCATCTGTTGAGTTATAGATACATCCCACATAAAGTACTTTGTTAACCACTGTAGTGGTAGGAAGTGTTACTTCTACTGCACGGTATCCACCAGCGGACGTAGTCCAAGTTAAAGCTTGTGCTGTTCCGTTGTCTTTTATTTTCAACAAAAGCTTTTGATTTGCTTGTGGCGTTCCGGAGGGTGCTGCAACAGTAGCCGCAGTGGCTAGTGCAGTAACTTCATACGTATCCACAGTTCCACCGGTAGGGGTAATAGTGGAACCACTAGTGATGCTGGTGCTTCGACCAGTTATTAAACCAGTATTAACCCTAGTTAACGGCATTTTTATTCCTTAACAGTAATTTTTTCTTGTGTGCGACCATATGCCGCAATTCCTAAAACAGCACCCATTGCTAAGTGATAAAGTCCTGCACCTTGTAGTGTAAGTGGATTCCACTGTGTGGTAACCGAACCACGACTCAAGTGCTGCAACAAACTCCATAAAACTGGTGCAACCACGAAATCAAATAAACAAGTTAACATATAAGTCCAGCCCATTGCAGGACGCCATTTACGATTTAACCATTCTTCTTTTTGCATAGTTGCACCACCTTTTTAAACGATTTCTTTCCAGTTAATCGAAGCAGCAAATGCAGGAGCAGCTGTGGTTGTTCCTGTCAGAGTACCAGCGGCAAGAGTAAGCACACTTGCATTATTAATACCAACAGCACCTGCAGCGTTATAACCTTGCAAGTTGATGTTTGTTCCTAATTCGTCTAAGTTAAAGGTATAAGTACCTACCGTGTTAGGAATAATCCAATTTTGAATAATGGTACCCGTAACTGCGGTTGTTGCAGTTGCCGCAATGTCAACTGTAGTTACTGAACCGCCGGTTGTTACAGCAAAAGTTGCACCGGTGTTCGGTGTTGGCAACATTAATATGGCAACTTGAATGCTCGTAGTGCCTGTGCCGGCTGTAATAACGCTCAAACTAATACTGCTTGGAATAATACGTGCGCGTTTAGTTAAGTCGTTTGTACTTGCTGCACGTAAACTCATTAATGGGAACAAGCCTGCTGCAGTACCCACTGTTCTTAGTGTGGCACCACTATTTGCTCCAAAATAACGGAATTGTCGATCTTCAATTGCACCTTCGTGTTGTACAACAACGTTGATAAGTGTTAGTTTGCCGGCTTGAGGGGCAACACCTGTTGTAAATACTTCTGCACGAACAGGCAAGCTTCCAGTACGACTCCAAGGACCTGTGATGTTGTTGCTTGCATTAAATTCGTGACACCAAACAATACCGTCTACACCGCCGCAATCAAATCCAAAGCGAATAAAGCCCACACCCAACCATTGATACTCACACACAAAGTGTTGAGCTTTGGTCCAGTCTATGGTAACACCGCTTGGACCGTTGCCATCCATAGTGTCCAAGTTCCAAGCATTTCGTAACACACGTTCTTCAAGACCGGTGGCTTGAGTAGTTGAATACCGACGTACAAGTGAGACGGCAGCACCGTCAGCTTCTAAGTAAAAGCCATCACCTGCAGTACTTGGAAACGTGCCTTGGTCGGTAAACATGCCCAAACGCATACGCACGTTTGTTAACAAATCGTTAAAGTTAAACGTAAACCGCATTAACACGCCAACGCCTGGACGGTAACGAACGTGATTATAACTTTGAATCCAGTACCCGGTTCCTGCAGTTGTTAAGGTATTTAAGTCAGTACCATATAAGTTTGTGGTTAGTGCTATTGTACCTGATGCAACTGCTGTGGATTCCCAAAGTGTTGTTGCCAAGTTGGGTGGAACCGCTCCAAAGCTGTACTCAAAAACGTTACGTTGTTCACTTACGCGGAGCCGCTCAAAAGCATCCAAACTGCCGTCATCGTGCGGAAAGTGCACATAAAATCTACTGTTATCTGTGGGAGGTGCAACACGCACACTGCCATTTGCTAAAACTGCTAATCCTGTACCCGAGGTACCGTCACGAACTATTGCATCTAAAGCCATTTTTAATTACTCCATTCCCAATTTACTTTGAAAGTACCTTGCAGTTTTTCTGTACTGCGTCCATATATTGTAAAACCAGTTCCTGCGGTGATATTACCAGCAGTAAACTGTGCAAAAAGCGGCAAGTAAGTATGATCATTTGCCGTATGATCTGCAGTACTTTCTGCCATAACGTATACTTTTATTTTTGAATCAGTGGTTATTTGAGATTGTCCTGTAATGGCTAAAGAAACTTCGTTGTTACCAGGAAAGCTGCCAAAGTTAACAGTTCCTACACCTTTGGTAGAGCCTCCTGCACTTATAGTAGTCCAGATGGTATCGTAATCGGTGGCGCTGTTTTTAACCAACACCTGTCCGGTTGTGCCGCCCGTAGCAACACCTGTTAGTGCACCACTGATTAACGTAGTTACTTCAATTGCTGCATTTAATGCAGGTGCTTCAGTAAACGTTAGAGTGGTTCCTGAAACGGTATAAGCACTGGTACGATTTTGAAACACACCATCAATGCTTACCATTGTATAGTTAATGTTAACAGGTGCTGTGCTCAGTGTAAAAGCAGTCTGCGACCCAGTTCCAGTAAAGTCCTGTGAAACCATGGAAGCAGTGCTTCCACCACCACCTCCGCCACCTGTTTGAGCGGCCCAGCTCAAGTTGCCAGACCCATCTGTTTTTAATACATAATCTGTGGTGCCGTCTGCACTAGGCCAGTTTAAACCGTTTAGTTTTAATTTGCCTGTGCCCGATACACTAATAGCAACGTCGCTGTTCGCAACGTTGCTCACCGTGGGCGTTATTACGCCATTTTTTACTTTAAATTCATTAGCCACGTCGTTTCCCTATCCACGAGTGTTATAACGTTATACGTATATCAAAGATTTGCGAATCTTATAAGTTGCACTTGTACTACTGGGTTGAGTTACTCGTAACCGTAGTAAGCTACCGCTAACCGCAAACGAGAAGGTACAAATTTCAGTGCCAGTATTAAGCACAGCATATTCAGTAGGATACGCTGTAGTACCGTCATGAAGTACCATTATCTCACTTACCTGATAGTTGCTACCTTGTGTTACTTGAATAATCAATTTAGCGCTTCTGTACTGAACACTACTCCAACTGTCAATTTCTGTATCTGCAGTAGTTACTGTATTACTTACACCAGTTACTAGCTCATCAGCATGCGCAGTACCAGCACTAGCCAACTTAACAGCATTGTTGAACTGTTTTGTGCCTGTAAATGTTTCGTTTTGATCAAGTGTTGCAAGCGTACCGGTTGTGGGCAGTGTGACTGTTGTATTAGCAGTAGCAGTTAATGTAGTAGTAAAAGCACCACTTGTAGTTAAGTTTCCACCAAGTGTAATTGTTTTTCCAACGTTGGCTACACCTGTACCACCATATTGACCTGCAATTGTATTACCTTGCCAAGTACCCGTGCCCACAGTACCGAGTGTGGTAATTGTATTTTGACCCGCATAGTTTGCGTCAATGTCGATGGCATCCGCTGCTACTGAAATACGATTTGCAGTACCAACTGCATCAATGGTATTACCGTTTTTAGTTAAACCGTTACCAGCTACTATCTGACCAGCACCGCTAAATTGTGTAAAAGTCAGAGCTGTAGTGCCAATTGTAATAGTACCGTTATTGGTTAATACCCAACCACTATCTGCAGCAACAGTACCTTCTTCAACAAATGTAAAAGCACCAGGTGTAACTTCTACGCCAGGAGTATTATCAAAGTCTGTTGCCCTAGTCCAGCTGCCTGCTGCAACTAGGTAAATACCATTTTCGCTGCCTGTGCTTTGATTTTTAACCAATACACGATCATTTACAGCAAGTGCTATACCATCAACGGTTTGAGTACCACTAAGTGTGATATTTGCAGTTGTTGCAGCACGTACACTTTCTTTGACATCTAACCCGCTGCGAGTAGCATCAACATACGCTTTTGTAGCCGCGTCTTGAGCACCTGTAGGATCTGCTACACTTGTAATACGCTTGCTACTAACATCTACTGTACCAGTGCCTTGTGGAGCTAACACTACGTTTGTATTAGTACCAGTAGTACCGCTGCTAATAGTTACAACACCAGCACTAGCTACTACTTTACCGTTACCAGTACTACCAAGAGTCATGCTTGTAGCAGCACCAAATGCTGTAACGGTAGCTAAGCTGGTATTAAAAAGTGTTAAAGTGCCAGTGCTCGTACTTGCAAGTGTGGGACTAGCACCATTGATGTTTACATTGGTAGCATTACCAAATGTAATGGTTGCATTATTGATAGAAGCGGTACCACTTCCAGCACCAATACTCAGTGTGGTTGCTGCGCCAAATGCATTAATTCCAGTACTAACAGTATTAAATACATCAAAGCTAGCACTACCAACTACACTGGTAACAAAACTTGGGCTGGTAGCCAGTGCTACAACAGTTCCGGATCCAGTTGTACTATAACTTGTACCCCATGCACTGCCCGTTGAATTGGGTATTCCAGCACCAGGATAAACCATGTTGCTAGAGGAGTTCCACGTTAAATTACCACTACCATCGCTAGTTAATACGCCTGCGGCTAATGTGGCGGGAAGTGTATAAGCTTGTGTACCTGCTGTTGCGGGAGCAGTAAATTTTACTGTACCACTAGTACTACCCGCAAAAGCCAATCCACCTTTTAAGGTTGTAACACCACTATCATTACCAATGGCAATTGCGGTAGCTGCAGCACCAATATTTAGTGTTGTAACTGTTGCATTAAAAATATTGGCAGTTGTACTGGTTGTGGAAATGCTTGGGCTGCTACCATTTAAATTTAACGCAGTAGCATTGGTTAGTGTAACTGTGGGATTTAAAATACTTGCAGTACCACCATTACCACCAATATTAATTGCTGTGGTTGCACCACCACCAAAATTAATGGTCGTAGCTGTTGTATTTAATAAGTCAAAACTTGTATTGCTGGTAGTTAATTGTGTTAACGCAATAGGTGAACTTAAGTTACCACTGCTATCAGTAACAATTTTTGTGCCTACTGTTAGGCCGTCTCTAATCTTAAAAGCCATTTAGCGCTCCTACATTATTCGTTTAAACTTAAAAACATAGTTAGCTGCAGAAGCATTTGCTATGTTACTGTATATTTGTAACTTTAGATTGGCAGGATCAGCAGTAGGTGTACGATATGTACGTAAATAAAGAGCACCATCCCCACTTGCACCAGCACGATGTAATACAACCTCATCTGTTGGCATTTCTACAGAACTATTTGTATCACCTGAGTACCAGCTCATTAATCCAGTATAATACTCATTATTATTAGTACCACCAGCAGCTAAATCATTTGCAAACAATTGCACAAAGTAGCTGCCGGTTTGTAAGTCTAATCCACTAACTCCAACATCTTGCCAATCTTGAGAGAGCGTTAAGGATTTAGTAAGTGTAATAACTTGAGTACTAGCAATCCATTGACCTATACTGTCTTCGTATACTAATACAGCTTCGTCGACTACTCCAGATGTGTCAACGTCTGTTAAATCACTTAAAACAGTGGCTCCGTTTAATCCAGGTATACCTTGCGGACCTTGCGGACCTGTTGCACCTGTTGCACCAGTTAATCCTGGAGGCCCTAATAATCCGGTTACAACTACAATAGGAACATCAACGGTTTCAACTACATTACCACTACCTTGTGTTGTAACAACTACTTCAGTTTCAGTTAAGGTAACGGTTTCTACTGTCATCGCGTTACCTCAGGAATTAGTGTAATATTGCCACCACAAAAAGGAACTACTTCATTTCCATTTACAAGCTCTAGGCTGTACACCGCAGTTGTAAATGTTAAAAGAGTACTTTGTGCAGCAGAGATTAATACAGTAATTGTTTTTAAAGTATTGTCTAAAACAACTCCGCCATTTGCTGTAGTAAGCTCTAATAACACAGTATCACTTGTTAGTTTATTGCGAATTTGCATACGGCCTGTATAGCCTGTTAAGTCGACAGGAGTGTTGTATTCTAAAACACCTCCGGATGTATAAGTAGTATAGCCGGTCGCATTGACCGAATTAAAAGTAACAGTGTCTGTGGTCTTGTCTGTTATTACTCGGTAATTCTCTGAATCATTAATTTCTTTCATTCCGCTTACGCCAGTTACCTTAGCACGCCAACCAAGAGGCGCACCATGAGCCACAGCAGTAATTACAACAGGAGCGGTTTTTGAAATAGCAGTAATAGGCGCGTAAGTTTTGGTTGAGCTTTCCCACCGTAATACTTCACGAAATGTACTGCCTTGATAAACTTTAAAATTTAATTTAACTGGTGCTGCCATTGGATCCTCCTTGCTTTAATACAGCCTGAAATCTGGCTACTTCACCTGTTAATATTGTAACTTCACTGTGTAACCGCTGATTTTCCGTGGTTAACTTGCGTAATTCAGAGTTAAGTGCAATAATTTCCAATTGAAGTTTGTTAAGCTCGCTGCTCAGCTTGCTATTTTGGTCGCTCAACCTCTCCAGCTCAGTATGCATTAATCCAATCACAGAGTTTTCTGCACGAGCGCTTTGCCAGTTTATAAAAAACTTTTGCAAAAATACCGCTAGGGCAATTAGTGCGGCCACCCCACCTGCTGCTAATTGGGCTACATCAAAGTTATTTTGCATGATTTTTCTCCCAATATTTTGCAAGTTTTAAATTTGCTACATTTAGTACTAATTCCCAACTTTCTAAAAGTATTGGTAACAGCAACATGGCTTCTAACGGGCTTGCTGGCTGACGATCCAATACAACAAACATTAAAAACAAATACATCCATAACCACAAACCAAAGCTAGAGTTTGCCAAGTTTAGGATTAAGTGAGTTTTTGGGTAGATTTTTAATGTGGCATACCCTAAAAGCAACACAGTCCATAGATAAATGGACATTGTTGTCAACATTGTTGTAGCGTGGTAATGAGCTAAATCACCGTACCACAATCCGCAACAAAGTAAAAGGGCCATTATACCAAGTAAGAATGCGATTGATTGTACACGTTCTTCTAAGAGGTACAGTTTAGGGTCTACCAATTCAGTAACAGTTTTATTCACGGCTAGTACCTCGTTGATAAAATTTGCAAAAATATTTTTTGCCCGAGTTATTTTGTTCTATTATACCATAACAGCAGTTGAGGGTCAATGTAAAAAAATACCCAGCCCTTTTGGGGCCGGGTATTTGTAGGTTTTAGGTATAAGGCTACCAACCCGTTATTTGCATACTGCTATTACCATAGCCTTGGATTATATAATTAAACTGACTATTTGAACGCTTACCGTATACAGTATAGTACTGCTCAGTCAAACTATTAGAGCTTGCACTATAATTGATAGGAAATACTGAAACTAAAATATTGCGATTTGTTCCTGTTGTTCGCATTAATTGTACTAAATTATTACGATCAGTGTCACTTAGTAACTCTAAGTTTAAAGACAGTTCATCATAAATAAATCCCCTATCACTTACTAAATCACCGGCATCAGTGCGACTATTTTGACTTGTATCTGTAATGGTTAAACCTAATCCATCACGGCTAGCATTGTAAGTTGGTTCCCAGTAACTGCCGCATACAATACGTGCGCAATCAATATAACCGGCAGAGTTACCAGCAGTATCATTTACAGTTATTCTTAATCCCCGTACATTTGCAATATTTGAGGAAAACCATGCACTAGCTTTGGAAAGCACTCCCAATTGAAATAAGTTGCCATTTATAGTACTAGTAGTTAAATTTGCAATTTGTGAGTTTGCGCACGCAGGAATTGTTCCTGTATCACCTCCAGCTATTGGAGTGGCTAAACCAGTATCACTAAAAAGTTGTACTCGTATAGTTGCTGAAGCACTTAAATTTGTACAAGGCAAAGAAACACCGCCTATAGACTGAGCTGCCGTTGGAGAGGCCCAAGTAAGGGTATATACAACAATTTTAGGAGTACCGCCACTAGTACGATGAAAGGTACTTTTATAGTCAGTTTTTACATTATCAACAGAAAAGGACGTACTCAACTGACTATCAGCAGTAACAGTACTAGCTATATCAGTAGCGTTCATGGTAATTATTCTCATATTTGGCATACGTCACCTTTTTATCAAGTTTATGAACACTGCACCTAAGTCAAAGTGGTACCAACGTGAGCGAAAATTAATTAAACCCGGACATTCATGATGTGTTTTGTGTAACCATTCACCGCTTGTACAAATTACGTATTCTAACCACCACATATCTTTAGGAGATTTATTGTGATGACTAAAACTGTTGTGAAGAGCTCCAACAAAATGTGCCAGACCAACTGCTGGTAAATAAACATACAATAAAACATCTGGCAGCGTTAAACCAAGCGTAAGAACAAATACTAAGAATAATAATACATAGTATTGATCTACTATTTTATGAATGCTATTACTCCGTAATAGTTTTCTAGCTTTCCACAAACTAAGAGGAACTTGCCTATAACGTTTAAATATTAAAGCTTCATAATTTTGCGGATGAGGGTCACGGTTTGTGTCTGAGTATTTATGATGAGTTGTATGCACAACAATCCACTGTAATGGACTGCTGTACATAAAAGCTACGCCGCTTAACGCAAAAAATTTATGCCAAAAACTACTGGTTTTAAATGAACTATGGCAAAAAAGTCTATGATATCCGACACTAATGGTCAAACTGCCTGTTATATACAATATTAAAATATAGGGCAAGTAGTAAAACATGTTGCTATTAATAGCTAAGTTTGCTATACTTGCCAATCCAAAATAGTACATCAGAGTTGACATCCAAGAACGATGCCTAAATAAATCGTTATTCACGAGGATTCTCCACTATAAATCCGTAAGTAGCACACGCTGCAGAAAGTGCAGATCCATCGGATACGAAGGAATCTGCAGCTCCATAACTTCCAAGTTCACCACGACAAATAAAAATATTTTTAGTTGCGGGTATACTAATAGTTTCATTGGCTTGTAATCTAATTGGTAATAAATCTGGTAATGCTCCTTTATTACTTTGCCAATTAAAACACCAAAATTCTAATTCCTCAACTGCAGTTACTGTTGTAGTGCCTTGCGGATGATCTGGGCGTTCTGGTGTATAAAGTCCAGGTACGCGATCTGCAATTGTTCCGACTATATTATTTGTTACAATACCTCTACCACGCACATAAAGTGTACGATTAGGAGTATCTTGTCGAACAACAGTGTTTTTAGAAACCATTACTAGTTTAGAGTCTACAGGCATAATATGTTGAAATACCTTCCAACCAAAAAATGTTAATGAATTTACACATATATTTTTTTGTCCGGATACGTAAGTACCGTAAAAATCACGTCTTGGTATTGTCATATTATCCTCCGGGATATACCACTACAGAACCTGGTGTAACGGAATTGTCTTTTGGATATCCCAGCTTTACTGCCTTTATTGTACTATAAAAAGGTTCTATTTTTGGAGTTTGTCCTGTATCCATAGCGTGCCACAACATATCTAGTTGTTCTTGTACGGCAGGATAGCTATCGGCCCTGGCTTTTTGATAGTTCATATCAACGGGTTTGGGCGGAGGCTCCGGCCGCCCCATTGGTACAAGTTGTTTTGTTACGATATCAACAGAATCTTTTCCTGGGTTGACTTCTTCCGCATCTTCCAAAACCTCCTCATTGGGAAATATTTTTTGATTTTGAACTTCATTTGCAGGTGCCGTTCCTGTTCTGAGTATTTCACCCGTATTTTTGTCGTAAATTATATATTTCATCGTTTTGTCACCAATACGCCTAACACCATAGTGCCATTTAAATAATCGCGATTAACTTGGACATTGTAGGTACCTGTTGCAGGATTGGCCTGACTCCAAAGTATAGTGCCTTTTTGACCAGACTGTAGAACCCCATTAACAAACACTTCGCCGTAAATAATATTTGTATAGTAAACGGTTCCGCCGTATTTACCTCCATCGCTAAAACTACTGAGATAGGGGGCACCTAAATAACACTGTACAAATAATGCACTGGCATTGCTTGGAACAGTAATGCTTACTACGGCTGAGGATCCCGAGCTTGCTGTAGAATAACCTACGGTAGCATTGTTTGGAGGTATCAAGTTTGTTTCAGCAGCTTTATCCAGCTTTATATTGCCTATGGAAGCAGCTCCTGAGTAATATGGACCGCCTTCCGCATTAACTCCTTGGTTGTAAATAATAAACTTTATTTTTGCAGCATTGTTAGGAACTGTAACAAAAGTACTAGGTTCTGCCAAAGTACCCCCATATACTATTAACCTAACCTCGCCGCCAACACTATTGCCGACACTACTATAAAAGTTTACTTGAACAGCCATCCATTGGTTGCTATCGTTACGACCTTTGCAGCTAAAACGTAAAACTGTACCGGCCGGTGGGCAATCTATAAAGTTACTCCAAATGTGTACTCGATCGTTACCTACACTGCCTCCGGATACACCGCTCCATAAAATTGCAGCTTTTGGAATTCCAATGTCGGTTGACCAGTAACTATCTGTTGTAAAGTACCAAGCGCGATTGTCCTGAGTACCATTACCGTATGGAGGAAATATGGTTTGTGTATCAGGCCCTTTCCACCACAGTTCATCTTTAAAAGCAGGATCAGGACATAAATTTGATGGTATTAATAATAGTTTGCTAACGCTCAAAGCACCGGCACTTATACGATCCGCACTTAAAGTACCTGCATTAATAACGTCGGCATTCAAACTGCTAATATAAGCGCTGCTAATTGCTGCACTATTGATATAAGTGCTAATATTACCACTACTAATTTTATTATTAGCAGTAACGACATTGTTAACACTGCCACCACCGGCATTACCTAAAGTTATAGTTCCTGATGAACTTTCACTAATTGTAATATTACTATTTTGCCAGCCACTTGGTACATTACTAACTGTTCCTGGTATATTTAAGGTACTTGCCGCAACACTACTACCGGCTGCCAGTATTACATTACCACCAGTATCTCTAATACTTAAACCATTTGAATTAATTTTTGTGGCATTAACCGAACCATTTACAATCAAATTGCCGTCAATAACTACTGCAGCTAAAACCCAAGCATTACCACTCCAATAACGGGTTTCGGTAAACCCAGTTGCAGAACTATATTGAGTAATTTTGTCATTTAAGACCTTTACTCCTGAATAATTAGTTGTAAAATAATTATTGGCTACAGAGTCGCTCCAGACTGTTTGTCCACTAATGTCCGCGGTTATAGAACCACGTTCACCTGTTGCACCTGTTGCACCTGTTGCACCTGTTGCTCCAGTAGGTCCTTGTGCACCTGTCGCACCTGTCGCACCTGTCGCACCTGTGGATCCCTGAGCACCATCTTGTATTTTTACAACAGTAATTATATCTGTTAAAGAACCCAAAGTAACTGTTATAACTGCCCTAATTGTTGAGGCATTACTTAAAAACTGCGCATTAGTCAATGTAAAACTATTAGCAGTACCACTAATAATAGTTCCCGTACTAGTACCAGAACTATTGTACCCAACTACTGAGTAAGTGGCTGTTCCAGCAATATTTTGTAAGTTTACTGTAAACGTTATAGTTTGGGACGGTGGAGATGCTGAACCGCTGGTATCATATTTAAAGTTTTGGGCACTTGCAATCAGTTTTATAGTCTGAGCATTAGTACCCGCAGTACCAGTTTTACTTTTTGTAATACTATAAACTTTACTAATCGTGGTGCCACTATAAGTAGCCGTGAATGTTACCGTAGCGGTATCAGCAGTCATATTACTCAACGAATAGTTACCACTTGCATCTATTGTTGATGTAATATTAGTATCAGTTCTGCCAAATGTACAACTTGTGGTAACATCTGTAATACCGTTAAACACTTTAAAAGTACCACCACTACCAGTATAACTACTAACTGTTCCATCATTGGCAGCGGACACTGTATGGCTTTCATTTGTTAAATAGCCAGAAATTGCGCTAATACCGTTAGTACCGTTTTGAGCTGTTACTGTTGGAGTAGACCACGAAGTTAGCGTTACTGCTGTTCCAGGAGTTGTAGTGCTAGCAAGTGCTTTAGTAATATAAGTAGGTGTAGTAGATG
>Ga0078894_10000840_pt1 | contig 22040 bp, 24 predicted proteins | sample LauGreSu1BDMLBSD_2_FD_67506 | JGI IMG/M metagenome (GOLD analysis project Ga0078894, IMG submission 67506) | Freshwater lake microbial communities from Lake Michigan, USA - Su13.BD.MLB.SD (version 4) (version 4) | ecosystem: Environmental > Aquatic > Freshwater > Lake | place: Lake Michigan... | reverse complement strand
ACTAACAAGTACTGCTTCTGGAAATTGGTCTATATTTAAACAAGGTACAAATACAATAACTTTATCAGGAGCAACAGTTCGAGTTTCTGGTACCGGTAGTGTAATAAGATTGGAAACTGGTAGAATGAATTTAGTTGGAAGTACTTCTTTCATTCAAAGTAGAACTAGTAATAGTCCAAGAAATTTTCAAATGGCTCTTAATGGCGGTACTACTTTTAACTTAACCATAAGTGGAGGAGCTTCATTAACTACAGCTGGTTGCATGTTTGGAGAAAATAATGGCGGATCAGCTACTGTTAATTTACTTAGTGGTGGAACTTGGAATAGCGGAGGAGGTAGCGGTCAAACATGGATGGCTGGATTATCTAGTATTCTTAATATTGATGGTGGAACTTACTCAGCATTAACTTTTTATATTGGAGGTGGTTCTGCTGGAACAACTAGTATTATTAATCTAAATTCAGGCACAGCTAATTTAACTGGTGGTACATTTGTTTGGCAAGGTGGTGGAAGGTGTGTTTTTAATTTAAATGGAGGCACTGTTACATTTGGAAACATTTCTAACGGAAGTACCACTGACAATACATTTAATTTTAATGGAGGAACGTTTGCATGTGCAGTTGGTAGCTATAACTACAATATTGGGGTAGTTAAATATATAGTAAAATCTGGTGGAGCCATTTTTAATCCTCCAGCTGGAGGAGCAATAACATTAACAACATCAGTGTTGAGTGCTGATAGTGTTAGTACTGGTGGAGGTCTTGTAAAGAACGGTACGGGAACTCTTTCTTTAGGTGGAGTATTGAATACATTCACAGGTCAAGTATCAGCAAATGAAGGTACTATAAGCGTAACAACTGTTAACAACAATAGTACTAATGGACCGTTTGGAAATAGTACTCTACCTATTGTGCTTGGAAGTAGCGGAAAGAGTGGTAGTTTGAGCTATGCAGGATCTACAGCAACGAGCAATAAACCATTTACACTTGCATCTAATGGAACAGGAATAATTGATGTTACTACAACAGGAACAACATATGCATCAACTGGTATAATTGATGGTTCTGGTACGTTTGTTAAAAACGGAGCAGGAACGTTAACATTATCTGCAAACAACACATTTAGTGGTAATTCTATTCTTAATGCTGGAGCTTTAATAGTTGCATCCAATTCAGCACTCGGTACAGGAAACAATATAAATCTTAACGGTGCTCAAATATCTTCCGATACATCAGCACCAAGAACTCTTTCAAACGATACAGTGTCGTTATCTTCTGACACAACCTTCCCTACAGTTGCAAGTGAAAAATCCTTAACGTTTACTGGAGCAACAACAATGTTTGGTGCAACACGTACTTTTACAGTTCAAACAGGTTCCACAGTAACTTCTGAATATATTAACTTTGCAGGACCAATTGGAGACAATGGAAATGGATATGGTTTAATAAAAGCGGGAAATGGAACTTTAGTTTTATCTGGAAATATTACATATAGTGGAAACACAACAATTAATGCTGGAAATCTAAGAATGTTGTATTCTCCCGTAGGAGAAATTAGATTCGGAAGCAGTGGAAATCTCCAATACCAAACAGGAATTACGACAGACCATTCTTCAAAAATTAGAAATAACACCAATGCTGTTAGAGTAGACACAAATGGACAAACAGTAGTATTTGAATCTCTTTCTTCATCAAATACTGGAGGTCTAGTAAAAACAGGAACTGGTACACTTATATTAACTGGTTCAAATAATACCTACATGTCCAATAATGGTACTACAGTATGTAATGGCGGCACATTAACTTATGCTGGTACACATACAACTCCTGCTGTAATTGCCATTGGCAACACTGGAACTATAACTATAAGTGGATCAGTTACACAAACTGCAAACCCTGGTGGTGGCCCAAGAACATTTACCATGGTTGAAACTAACGATGCAGTTGGAACTTTAAACATTGTAAGCGGAGCAACGGTAAATCTATCTGGTGGTCTAATGATGGGTGGAAATACTATTAGTCCTACAGCAATAATCAATATGTTTGGGGGAACTGTTAACACTAACGGTGGAGTGTGGCCTTGTGGTAATTCTGTTATAAACATGTATAACGGCACATTAGATACTAATGGAATGGCAATATATCATGGAGGTGGTGGTACTTCGCCAGTTACCAACATGACTGCCACGATAAACATTTCTGGTGGTTTAATAAATGCCACTCAACTTAACATAGGTATTGGACAATCGAGCGGAGCTAATACAATTACGAACTTAGTTGGTGGTACATTGTCTGTTAACGATGTCAACGACAATGGCAAACCAAACAACACACATATATTTTATTTTGATGGAGGCATACTTAATATTAGAGCTACTTCCAGTTTCCCTACTCTTAGTGCTGTTGTAAGATCGAGAGGAGCAATTTTAGATATTGGCGGCGGAATAGTCACAACATCAAGTATATTTTCAGATGGTGGAGGAGGGGGAGGATTTACAAAAATAGGAGCAGGTACATTTGGATTTAATGCAATCAATACATATACTGGAACTACAAATATATCCGCTGGTACATTAAGAGTTCTGAAAAAGATAAGTGGAACAGGATCTGATGCAAGTTTCAGTCAAGCTGACTTCACTTCAACAACGCTAACTGTTACATTTGTTTCTGGAACCCCGCCATCAGTTGGAAACACATATAAATTATTTTCTGGTGCAACTCAACAAACATACGGTTCTGTCACTCTAGTAAACTATAGCGGAACTGCTTCTTATAACTCAGCAAATTCTACTTTAACAATTAATACATAATATGACTATTCAACCAAACGAAGAAGGCTGGAGTTTTAGTGGGGAGCTGCAAGAAAATCAGTATTGTTTTGTTTATAAAGACACTACTAGAATCTTTTACGGCAAATCTACGATATCAACAACAGATACATTGTTTATAGGAACCGCTGAAGAATGTGAAGCGGAAATGATTAAGGTGGAAATCCCTATTATTTACAGACTCGTATACAAAGAATCAAAAATTATTTTTTTTGGACCTAAAAAGGATAACGAAACTTACGAAGAAAATGAATTTTTAGGCACAAAAGAAGAATGTGAAGAAGAGATTCTTAAACTAAATTTAGTGTAAATTTTTTGATATCAAAGTTCATAACCTTCTTGAATTATTGAGTAGTCTGTCAGTGAATCTATACGAAAAGAACGGAACGCTTCCTTTTCTAAATCCCAAACCGATAACACATTCTCATTTTCTTTTTTAATTTTTACTGTGTTCTTTTGTTCATTTACGGGAAGCAAATTTTTCATAAGAGTACAAGTCATTGTTCTCTCAGTTCCATTAATTTTGTTAAATACTACTTTGACTACTTTTTGTTGAAGCAAATCTTTGAGCTGATCTTTAGTTTGAGCCATAAAAATATGGTCTTACTTTTAACAAAAAAATCAACAAGCAAATGTTTTGCATTTACAAATTAAAACCAATATGACGTATTCTTGGAGTAGGAGTTTCTTCAGGAGCTTGAGAATTGCTCGGCACTTCATTTTGAATAATAGGTTCATCTGGTGAAACAACAAAAGATTCCTCAGTTGTATTTGATGACGTCAAAACTTCTTTAACATTTGCTTCTTCTTTTTCTGTGATAGGTTTTAAAGTTGAACCATATTTTGCTACATTGAATGCTAAAACTAATGAAACCGCAAGGGGATCAAAAACACCTATTAAAATGCAAATAAACGCAATTACAATCTTATCTAACGGCTGATTCACAGTTTCTGCTATAAACTTAAAAGTTCCAATGTCTTTTACTTTGGCTGTTTCTGATGTAATTTTTATAACTTCAGAGTCTTTGTTAAATTTTTCTGCTTGCAGAGCTTGGTTTCGTTCCGTTAATTTTTGAATTTCTTGATTAGCCTTATCAATAGCTGCATATGCTTGTTCTCTTGGAAGCTTATAATTTCCAGCTTGTTCGACGCGCCGTTCTTGATCTTCTCTTACTTTATTAAGCATTTCGATTCTTTTTGTGTTCTGTTCGACTTCAGTGGTAAGCAAATCATTTTGAGATTTAATTACCGCAACTTGTTGATCAATTTGAGCAAACTTAGAAGAATTCACTTGATATGCTGCAGAAAGATAGCCAAAAATACCGAGAGAAGTTATAAACATTAAAACTACTACCGCTAAAATCAAGTACAATTTGAGCCACCATCCAGTTTTGCTCCAATATCTATAAAGGTATGAAGTAGCTATTAATTTCCCAAATTCCAAAGAACTCGCCATGAACATTACTTGAAAATAACTTCCTGCAAATAATGTTGCTATTCCTAACACGGAAAAATATGCAGCAGAACCTGCAATTAAAAGTGCACCGAGACCCAGTAATAGTATGAAAAACATAACTATACTACTTATTTATTTGAGCTTAAATTTTAGGGTAACCTAGTTGTTAACAGGAAACTCAAGTCGATTCAACCAACGTTTATTTGCATCTACTGGCCAAACTATATATCTATTTGGTTTTGTTGGAGATTTAAAGCTTACGTTAATATGACAAGTTTTTCCCAAAAATACGTCTGAGTGATCTATTGGGTTTAAATCACATCGATGTATAACTTTTGTCGTAGAATCTTCTACACCTATATACAAAAAGTCGTATCCACAATTTGATTCTTGAATATCGCCAGCATTCCAAGACAATGTCAAATTATAAGAAACTTCGTTTGCCTTTGCATAAAGATAAAACTCTTCTCTCCAGTCGCACTGAACCAAATCAAATGCAGTTGGGTCATCTAAATAACAAAGATCAAAAATTTTCTCATCGCTACCTATAAACTTATTATCTAAACAGAATCTAACGTTTTTATCAAATTTAAAAATAAGATCATCTATAACTAAACCATCTAAAAAGAAAATTGTTCCTTTAAGATATCGACATTGAGACATGCAGTGGAATTCTTTTTGGCTCAAATCAGAGTATTGTAAATCTTTTAAAATATTGTTGTTTATATTGAAAAACAAAATTTTATTTTCATTTAATTTTAATTTATTTGGATCTGGCCAATTATGATTGTTAATAATCCATTTTTCATCTCTAATAAATCCAACATCTATCCAGCTAAAAAATTTAGTATTAAATGGATTCTCTTCTATAACTTGCTTCAAGCTGTATAATTTATTAAACATTAAAACATTATACAAAGGTTTTGTCATTTCAGGAACATTGTGGTGTACCTTTTTTTTGAACTCATCAGAAAACATTAAATTTTCTAATTGTTTGTTGTATAATTTATAAGCTGGAAGTTCTTCGACTTGTCTGATTTTTAGAATAGTTTTTTTAAGAAGAGGATCAAATTTTCTTCTATATTCTATAATTCTTTCTGCAAATTTTTCTTCTGTTTCAATGTGAAGATTAATGTTTAACGAAAGAACGTTTTGAAACCAGTATAAATATGTATTATTTGGAATATTGAAGGACTTCCAGTTTTGTCTATCAATATCAAAGTAGAATGTGCAAAATGTTATATCCATGTCCATGTAAATTTAGCTCCTTTGTGAAATAATTCGCAGTTGTTGTTTGAGGGATGAAAGTAGTTATCATATTCATCTAGCATGCTGACTACGCTAAGTCCAGCGCTTGCAATTGTTGTAGGAACAAACCCCTCTGAGTATCCAAAAAATCCTTGCTCGTTTTCTTTCACTAAACATTCTAATGCTCGGTTTGAATAACGAACGATGGGAAAAAATGATCCCATATGATACTGAGTAGATCGGTAATTATCTCCAGCTCCTGGAGCAAAATCTAGCCAGTTGCCACTAGATCCCATTCGTGAATTAATTTGACTCACAAAAGGAAAATTAATGTAATTTTCTTTTTTGAATACTTGTATAGCAATAAAATCAGCTTCTACATCTTCATAATGCTTTAGAAAATTTTTTAAATCTCCTTTAAAAGTTACATCGTCATCAAAAAACCAATAATATTTAAAATTTGGATTTTTTAGGTAAAAAATCATCATTCTATGATGGGCATAAAAGTAATTTGGGTTTTGGTGAGAGCCCCATCTGTGATGTGGATGTATAGGTCTATTTAAATTTAATTTTTCAAAGTCTGTACTATCGTACGTGCAAACGTTGGTAGTTTCATAATTTTGTTGGATGAGAATTTCTTCTCTGCCTTGTTTATTATCAAACAATACATAAAAATCTTCTGAGCAATTATTTTTAAAATTTACGATATGTCTTCTTCCATTTTCTTCAAAAGTATTATGGTAGGTTGAAATTATTGTGGCTGTTTTATTACTGTTAGACATAGTTAATTGCCGTTTAAGTATACACTAGTTAATGCGTTATTCCACTCTGGAATACGATTAAATTGATGTACAATATCATAAGGAACATTCGATGCTTTTATTTGATTTTCTTCTAAATATGGTATATCAAATCCTTGTTCTAGAATTCTATTTTTAAATCCCCACATTTCAAATAAATTTGTAGGACCAGCAACGGCACAATGAACTGTCCAGTGCTCGTTGAGTTGAAATAACTTGACTTTAGGAATTTCGTTTAAAGATAGCATTACTATAAGAGCTGCTTGATCTATAATATTGTGTCCTTTTTGACTATTTTCGCAAAGCTCGTACATGCGTGTGTATAAAGAAATAAGAGCTTCTCTTTTTCCAGCAATAACCCCAGAACATACAACAGGAGTAAGCACACATCCATCTAAATATTCAGGAAAATTCTTTTTTATAGTATCGAAATTCCAAGGTTCTCCTCCAAGATTAATTCCTTCTGCTCCTAAAAATATGTCATAATTTGTAGTATCCAATCTGGTAAACGGATTGTTTTGAAAAATTACATCAAATGCATCTGTAATAATAAACAGATCATGATCACACGTTTTTATAAAATCATATGTATGTGATAATCTTTTATGATTAATAAATCCTAAGTCTTCCTGTAAAACATTAACAGCAATAGGAATAATTCCTAGTTGCTTACAATGTTCTATTTCATTTTCAGTAGAATTGGCACAAATTAAATAAACGTCAGAACCTGGGTTAAACTTTTGAAAGCTATGAGACCAACACTTCAATTTATCAAGATGTAAATGTATGTTATTAGCAAAACCTATAAGAGCTGTTTTCATAATTATTTAACAAAATAAAATCCTTCAATATACAATCTATCAAGTTGAGTTTCATCAAATACTTTAAATGCATCTCGAATAGTAGAAAGTATTGGTTTGCCGTCAACGTTGAATGATGTGTTAACTAAAACGCCTACACCTGTTTTTTCCTTAAAAAGGGTTAATAAATCATACATGAACTCGTTTTGTTCTCTAGTAATAGTTTGAATTCGTGCTGTTTCGTCTACATGCGTAACTGCAAGCAATTGCGATGTATACTTTGGCTTAACACGAACGCAAAAATTCATCCAGCGACTTTCTCCTTCCCATTCAAAGTATTCAGAAACATCTTCTAGTCTTACAATAGGAGCAAAAGGTCTATACCATTCTCTGTGTTTAACTTTTGCATTAAGTGTGTCTTTCATGTTTGGAGATAAAGGAGAACATATAATACTTCTATTGCCTAGGGCTCTTGGTCCATGCTCGGAGCGACCTTGCACTACACCCAAAATAAAATTTTGAGCGAGATCGTCAGCAATTCTACTAATTGGTTCTTTGATACCTCTTCTGTTGTTAACGTATTCCATTAAACACGGTTTATCTAAAATGCCTATGCCTTTATATGTAATATCAATAGGTGTAAGCGGTTTAAAATACTTGCATAACGTACCAACAGTCAAACCACAATCCGAAGAGTTTGGAGCAACGAATACTTCTCTATTGTATCTTTGTTTTACGTTTGTGTTTAATGTAATATTGAGAGCACATCCTCCCGTTAGGATTATTGGAAGCGTAGGATTATTTTTTATTATTTCGTCCGTGTGTTCGAAAAACAATTCTTCAAAAGCTTCTTGAGCTGTTCTTGTAAAATTATATGAGTTTTCCCCAGACATTTGTTCGTGAGATGATACAGTAATGCCAATCTGACTGGATAAAGTAGCTAGACGTTCATGTAAAAAAGAAGTATATGGAGGAGTATGAGAAAAAAATTGCTTTAACGGATCAATCCATTCTTTAATAACTTTTCCATATGATTGAAGACCAAGCACTTTTCCTGCAGCAGTTAAGGCATGATAGTTTTTAATTTCACTGCAAAACGAACCAAGTACATGGTAATGACAACCTAAATCTATACCGTACGACTTAAGTAATTCAAGCTCAACTCCTTTTGTTCCTTTATAAATATTAAAAAACCCATCATTTGATCCTCCGTCAAATGAAATAATTATGGCTTCGTTATAAGGAGATTGATAAAAGCTATTGCTAGCATGAGCTCCGTGATGCGCTTCTTCTACTATATATTCGTTTGCTGGAAATACATCTCTGTAATGTTGAGGAACAGTTGAGCCGTATCCATACCCTAGTAGTAATTTATCATAATGAGTAAATCCAAATTCATTTTTAATGTAATTGTATACTTCTTTTAAAATAAATTCTTTACAATGAATTGGCTCAAAAAATTCAAAACTTGCGTTTTTTAAATTGATAAGCCGCTCGAATTCTACTACTAACACTACTTCATCGTTATAATAAACAGATGCAGCTGCGTTGTGCCATGGATGTATTGCTATACTTGGTAATGTCATAATTTAATAAAATGGTAGTCAGCGTCTGCATGACTTGATAACGAAAATTTAGGAGTTATTAATTTGAATCCCATATTTTCAATAAGAGAAACCGAATGCTCTGAAAGTTCAGCTCCAATGTTATATTCAATATGCTGTAATTCAACAATTAAATGCTTAACATATTTAAGCACATTAGATGCCCCTTTCAAGATATCAATTTCACAACCTTGTACGTCAATTTTTAATAAATCGGGCATGGGAAAATTGTGAAGTCGTTGGGCTGTATCTAGAGTAATTGTTTTTCTTTGAAATTGGTTTGCTGGAGTTCCAAAAAGAGCTTGAGCTAATCCGCTGTGAGCTGGATTTTCCATATAATACGAATTACCTCCAGGATAGTGCAAATTTTTATAAAAAGTTACTTCCTTATTATCAACATCGCTAAATACTCCAATGCAATATCGGTTGTTGGTTTCTTTATATAATTCTTCAGTTTCTTCTGTAGCCTCAAATAATACCGATTGTACATCTGGCCAAATTTGTTTAGCTAATGTTGTCCATTCTAATACACAAGCGCCAACATCCCAAACAACCGTTGGAGTAAAATTAAACTCTTCTTTTAAGCGCACTAAATAGTCTTTGTGACTTTGTGGTATACCACAATTTTTTGATAAATCTTTTAGGTGTGCATATCCATCTAAATAAAATCTCTTTAGTTCAAATGCATGATTTAATCTCGGACAACCGTGATCCCATCCATTATCATGAATAAAACATGGTGCATTGTTTGTTGACTTTGAATGTACTTTATTATTCTCTAAATAATAATCGTTAACAGAAGTGGCAAACGTATTAATTGCTAAGAAATTAGGATAATCTAATTTAATTTTGATATCAGACGAATCATTCAAATTGTTATAAAAAAAAGTAAACGCACCTTGATCGCCAGCATAGCAAGCAAGATGAGTTGAATAAGGAATTTGTGGAAATACTTTTTCAATACAGTTTTTAAGCAATTTGCAAAACGTTTCTGGTTTGGTTAAAACTACTCCACCGTTAACGAAAAATCGATTTTCGAGATCAAAAGAATTATAGTCTTTGTAACCAGGCCAGTTATTTTTCGTATCACGATTTGGCCATTGATTTTTTTCAGAGCCAAAAATAACGTATTCGTTCAAGTCAAATTCGTTTTTAATACTTTGCAGAGAATCTTGACATGTAACATCTCCTGAGTCACAAAAAACGATTCGATCGAATTGTTTTTCTTTATGAAGAGCCGCTAACTCGCTTTCGAGTAAAAACATTCTATAAAGCAAAAATTCATATTGATACCCAAATTTTTGAGAAAATTCGTGTTCTAATTGAGAGTATTGTCTTCGGTCAAAGTGAATTTGGTGAAGACAATCCTTTGAATTATACTTTAAAAACGATTGAACCATCATGCTCTTGCTGATATCAAGATTATCCGAGTGATTCCATGTGACTACTATTAAATCTGTTTTCATATTTTTTTATTTAAAACCATCTGTTTACTATAGTTCCGTTAAATTCTATTTCTTTTATTAAATTGTTTGACATTTCTTCAAATTGTCTGTGGCCCATCCCATGGAACTCAATCCACATTTCTTTAATATTAATAGGCCATCCTTTTGCAAGCATGTCTTTTAACACTTCATATTCGGACCATTCAATATCCATTTTAATATAAATATTTTTTTTGTCACCTAACGACTTTAAAAATTTCCAAAAATCTATACACTCTATTAAAACTTCTTCTTTTGCTCCATATACTTGAGCATGCGACTCTGCACCAATTGTTCCTTCTAAAGCATTAGCTTCATCGTTATTGAGTAACTTAAAAGATTTAGTTGTTGCTTCAGTCCAAGCAGCACAAGTGTAAGGCGTGATGTTTAAATGTTGTAAATTTTTTTCTTGCAAAAGATGAAGAGTATTAATCTGAGGATTGGGTTCAAATGTAAAAATTTTCCAACTTAAATCTAAGTTTAATTTACTTACAAATGAACAAAGACCTTGACATTTATTTCCACCTAGGTCAATAAAGACATTTTCTTCGTTAAAGTTAGTGCAATTCATATGAGTTAAAATTCGTTTGGGTGTTCTTTGTAATACTGAATCATTTCTTGTATAATCTCATAAATTCGCTGTTCAGCCGCATCCCTAGTAAGATACGTTTTAGCAAATATTCTTTGATTTGACTTAATGTATTCCTGCAATTCCACGTCGCTTTCAATTTTGTGATAATTTTCTATTAAATCTGATAAATCTCTTTTGACTGGAACAAAATGCTTCCAAGGTACAAGATGTCCGAAATACCATTCTTGATAAGGCCTATCAACCATAAAGACGATTCTTGGACTACTCATTAAAACTTTAAACCTGCCAGACCAACCACATCCTTCCATATCAATCAAATATTTCCAACGATTAATTTGGTCTTGGTAAGACATATAAGTATTATAGAGCTTCCATGTATCCCAGTCTAAAAGATCTAGCTGAGTCCATCTAGACTCAAAAAATTCTGGATGAGCTTGTGCCATATTATAAAAAGCTGGCCTCGGAGCTCCTTCTACATGTGCACCTTGAGGACCTCCACACCAGCCCACTTTATTTGTTTCAGGAACAGTATCTATGAAAGAATTTACAGTTTCGGTATAATCTTTCATTCCAGCTTCAGTCATTCCCACGTAAATAAAATCAGGAAAGGCCTTGTGATACATTTCATTGTAAACACAAAAACTATAAGCAGTTTTTGGAACGGCTTCTGACAGTGCTCTATCAGGAGCAGAGCCTCCTTCTGGTTTTTCCCAAGGAGCATCAGCAACTCTTATTAAGAGTTTAAAATTTTCTGTTATATTATGTTTTTTTACTACACTTTCCACCATTGCAGCAATGCCTGGAGGTCTGCTAGAACAAACGTCAATTCCATCTAATGCGGGAGCATAAAATAATTTTTGATTAATATACGTTACTAAAAACTCAGGACTTGGCATAATTATGTCTAATTATGCTTGTAATTTACAATATACAACATTTTATTGCTAACTAATATGAAAATTAATATAATTGGTTGCGGATTGAGCGGAATTACCTCAGCTATACTACTAAAGGAATTTGGAAATGAAGTAGAAATATTTGAGACAAGAGAGCACATAGGAGGAAATTGTTTTGATGAAAAACGAGAAGGAATAACTGTGCATAAATATGGAGCTCATATATTTCATACAAAAGATAAAGAAGTTTGGGATTTCGTAAATAGATATACTGAGTTTAATAACTATGTGCATAAGGTAAGAGCGAACACAATTTATGGATTGATAAGCATTCCGTATAACAAACTGACAACCGAACAAATTGGAAGAGAATTAACCGTCGAAGAAATACAGTCTTCTGTTTTTAAAGAATATTCTGAAAGACATTGGGGAATTCCGTGGAACGATTTGCCAAAATCGATATCACAGAGAGTACCAGCAAAAAGAATCAACTACGATGAGAGATATTTTGATGATGAATATCAAGGTATTCCTGTTAATGGGTATACAGAAATGATGAAAAACATGTTGAATGGAATTAAAGTTCACACTGGAGTAACAAAAAACGAGTACAAAAAATTAAAGGGAGACAAAACAATTTATACTGGAAAGCCCGATGAGTTCTTTGATTTTTGCTATGGACCGCTTCCGTACCGATCATTAAAATTTGAGCACTTTAAAGCTGAAAAAAATACTTTATTTTCTTTTGATAAAGGAAGCGTTGTAAACGAGTGCAACTCAAGTTTATTCAATAGAACTAGCGATAACAGTGTCTTTTTAAAGGAAGACACGTTACCGTATTCTATTTATACAAGAGACTATCCAGAAGAGCACTGCGAAACTAATGACCCTATATATCCAAAAAACTTTGGAGAAGGACAAGAAATTTACAGTAAATATAAGAAACTAATTGACGCCCAACGAGACGTGATATTTTTAGGTCGCTTAGCTACTTACAAATATTTAGATATGTGGATGGCAATTAAGCAAGCTATAGTAAAGTTTAGGTCTTAGTGTTTACAAATTTCTTTGAATCTTTTCGCACCAACCTTTTGATTTAGAGTGAGGCCAAACTACCCAATACTTTGGTTTAGTTTCAGTCTGAAACTCTCTCCAAATTTTACAGTATTTATCAGCATCGTTAAAATACCCTTTAATATCATTTTCGTCTGCGTCTTTTCTATATAAGGTAACATCATTTTCGTCATGAAACGCTACTGCCCAAAAATCATAATCCTTTTCAGGCACATCGTTATAAGAAACGTCTATGCAATGCTTAAATATTTTCAAGAAAGATGCTTCAAACTCTTCTTCTGTCGCATATTGTGGATTTGGTGGATCAAGACGATCTAGAGTTTGCTTTTGAACTGCTCTTTTTTTGAAACTTAGCCCAGCATACTTTTCGTAATCTCTTAGAGTTCTAACTGGACCAAATCCATATATACCAAAATCAACGTCTTGTTTCTCATTGTCCATTCCAAAAAGCTTACGATTTCTCAAGTGACAATGCTCGTTTCTTTTACCCCATTCTTTGTCGTCATCCCATTGCTTTGTTCTTCCTTTTCTAGTGTATTCGTGGTATGCAACAATTTTATGAGGATGAAACAAATCATATCCCCATGTAAAAGCTCTAACTGCTATGGAAATTTCTTCTCCATGAAAATAATACTCAGGATCATGAGGAACTTCCTTACAAAATATTCCATCAGCAAAGCAAAAGTGAGCTGAATAAAACCTTGCAGGAATAGGTTCGCTCAATTTTTCAAAATTAGGAATAGAGGCTGGAAGAAAAAATACAGCACCTTCAGGAATAAACCGATCGAAATCCATTTTCCAAGGCACTGTAACTCTTCCTGCTGGATCATTGTCTGGATCAAAACTTGAAATATAACTAGTCAGTAGAGGTTTTTTGTGACCCTTTTTTCTTAGTCCTTCAACCATCAAAATAAGTTCTTCATCCCAATTTTGTACAAAACGGTGATGACTATCTAGTTGAAGAGTATAGGTCTCCCCGTTATAATGTTGTTGAATTTGATTGCGCGCCCAACAAGCACCTTTTGCTTCTTGATAAGGAATTTCCAAAATTTTAAATCTTGAGTCGTTTTTATATTTGTCAATATTATCTTCTGGACCATATTGCCATGCTATACAAAATCTTAGATTGTCTGGATTTTTTGCTTTAGCTATGCAATCATCTAAGGTAGGAATTAATTGAGGGTCTCTATAAGAGGCTATTTGAATAAATATAGTTGACATTTCTTTATTGATTTTTTGTTTTGTTTTAGAAGATGAAGAGTGGTTTGCCATATTATTTTATGTTGTTGTTTCTTGTTTGTCAATTTTTAAAGTTTCTGCAAGTACAGCTAAATATGAAATTAGATCAATTGTCGTGTCGTGTTTATACCCTCCAGCGAATCTTGAGTATTTCTGATCAATAAATGAAGCTAGTGCGATTGCTTTACATATTTCTGGAGTTGGTTCTTCTCCTTTAAATTTTTGTAACACAGCCTTGGTCAAATGCCAGCAAGCGTCTTTGCCCCATGTATCTGCATACTGACTTCCTCTTTCATGCATTGTTTTTGCTGCTTCTTTAAGAGTTTGGGAAGCACTTGATATAAATTCGTTGTTCATCGCCCAATCCAATTAATTTGAGGAACATCAGTAACATCAAAATATACTGTTCTATTTGACTTTCCTTCTTCACAAACACAAAACCCCTTAAGTCTTCTTAAAGAGTTAGGAGAATAATGTGTGGTTCTTTCTAAAGAGAGCTCTTGTCCAACATAAAAGTCTTTTCCTTCGTACTCTTTGTTAATTGCTGTTCTGAGAAACTCCATTAAGTCTGTACTGCCTACTTGTTCAGGCTTTACAATAAAAATTTCTGGTTTGTTCATGAAGATTATTTTATCTCCAAAAAAATAAAAGTCAAAACCAAAGTTCGTCAGTTTCTGAAGAAATTTGTTTTAACAATTTGATACAAGTAGATGTTTTATATTTTAAAGAATTAATTCTTTTCTTTTTTGCTGGAGATTGATTGTTTGGATCTAATTTACTAGAATTAATTTTTACTAAAATTCTATTTAATATTTCAAACGCTTCAGCAATATCTCTGTCAATAAAATCTAAAGGAAACGGCATAGCCTTACGGCTTTTAGGTTCAAACATGTCCTTGTTGGAACCAAAGATTTTATTAAAGGTGTTAAACGAATTCACAATTACTATTTAATGTTTTTAAAAACTATTTTTTATTTTGAGTGTCATTAGATTCCATTTCGCTAATAGGCAGTTTTACGGAATCCAATGGCGTAGTCAAAGTAGTTGAAGTGAATTGCATGAATACACCATTTACTTGATTACAAAACTCGCATTTAAATGTATTCTTTTTATTGAGTTGAATCGGAATGTTGTTTGGTTGATTACAGTAAGCGCACGTTAGCTTAATTGTTATGTTAGATAACGCTCTAAGTTCTTCTAAATCAGTTTGCAGGGCAATGGCGTTGTCTTTTTGTATAAGATATGAATTCCAAATTATAAAACCTATAATTTGTAATGCAAATGCTACTCCAAACCAACCCCAAAATGCTCCGTGTATTAAGCTTCCTGCTAAAGCTATTACACCTGAAAAAAACAAGGTAATAACAACTGAAAGAGAAAGTATTGTTAATTCAAATCGATTCATTAGTAACGTTAACTTTGTTGTACAAATCGTCAGTCAGAGAATCTACGAACTTAAGAATATCTAAAGGCTTCAGCTCAAAAGTTTCAAAGTCCAATTTTCTTTCTTCACATTTTTCTGCAATGATGTCGACAGCATCTTTAAGAGCAGCCCATCTGCAAAGTTCGTAGGTAGTCATGTCTTCAATTTTAACAACTGTTTTTGGGAATGTTTGTTTTTGTTTTTTCATTCAATGCACCGTAATTCTTTTTTGGATTTAATACAACAAAAATATTTAAAACTTTCATCAAAAATTTCAACAGGAAGTTGCTCTACAAGAGTAAGCTCTTTGCTGTCAATAAGTTTTTTAAAATCTTCGTTTGTTAAGCAAAAAGAATCACCTCCAGGCAGGTACATGAATTCTGTATGATCTTTAAAAAGATTTGCTGTTAAAATAAAATCACCTGGACGAGTTTTATTAAAGGCATACAAACCTCTCTCTTTTGGTTTTTGATTTTTTTTATTTTGTAATTTACCCAGAATCATTGAGCAATATTTATTTGTGATATTTAATAAATAAACTTATGTCACAACTTATAGAATGGCAAAATTTTCAAAAAGCATATAATAGCGTCTTGATTAACGAGCAAACTTCAAGGACTGATGAAGTTCTTTCATGGTTAATTGGAAATAAAAAAATCGAGCAATATATCAACACTCAAACTGTATTGGCAAGACAGGCTAAAGTTGCTGAATCCATTAAGCAAGGAACTGAAATTGTTAATAAAGGGGACTGGATTGTATTAAAAGAACGTCAAACAATAAAAATGGTTGGGCCTGAGTTTGAGTTTTTATATGAACATGATGTTCCAATAAATGGTTCCGGAGCAGTAAAAATGTATCAGCTAAAGAGACGCAATTTTTGGGGAGCTATTTTCGAAGGAGCAGCCTTACAAATTAGTGACGCAAAAAACAAAAACATATTGTTAGAAGCTGGAGATTTAATTGGAGCTTATGAGCCAAAAATAACAAAAAATAATTTTTTGGTAATAAAAAAAGAAATGCATACTCGTTATTTTACGTTAGTGAAATGAAGTTAGTTTTAGTTAAAGTAGTTTTTTAAATTTTCGTTAATAATTACTATTGTGATTTATAGACCGTATACAAATAATGCTGGAGTCCCACCAAGCGGTGGAGCGTCAAATGTGCGTCCTCAGCCTTACCCACAAACTAGTTTGCTTGGAGCTTTTGTGTCTAAATTACCTTATGCCTATCAAATAATAGATAGCATGGTAAAAAATAATCCAAAGTTTTACGACTTCAAGCAAAAGTCATCTCTGAGAGATGAAATGCTTCAAGACCAATCAGTATTTCTTGCTCAAAACAATCTTACTCTTCAAGATAATTTTAATTCTTCAAGTCATCCTGGAGCCCTTTCCATTAATAAAGACTATCAAGCTTTTGTTTATGCAAATATAGATAAGGATAAAATAAGAAGATTAACTGATTATCGCAGAATGGCTGCTTATGCAGAATTAGCTGATTGTTTAGATGAGATTTGTGATGAATGTATTGTTGTAAATGAAAACGATCAGATCCTTCAATTTAGGGTTACAGGAAATTATAGTAAAACAATACAAGATACATTAAAAAAAGAATTTTATAATTTTGTTCAAATTTTTGATTTAGAAAATACTGGTTGGGAAAGATTTCGTCAATTGTTAATTGAAGGAGAAGTGTTTTTTGAAAATTTAATAAAAAAGGACAAAGAGCATTTAGGTATTATTGGAGCAATTTCTATACCATCTGATTTGGTCAATCCGGTATACCATAACGTTCAAAACGAATTGATAAAAGGATATCTGTTAAGGAAGCCTGTTGTTGGTCCTACACAATCGATGAATACGGAGGATCAAGAAGAGCTGCTTTTCTTGCAAAAAGCTCAAGTAACATATATTAATTCTGGATGGTGGAATGAATTTAAAACTTTGCGCTTGCCTTTTATAGAAAATTCAAAAAGAGCATATCGTCAATTAAGTTTAATTGAGGATTCGGTTGTTATTTATCGATTAGTGAGAGCACCAGAAAGATTTGTATTTAAAGTTGATGTGGGGAATATGCCCGCACCTAAAGCCGAAAGTTACATAAAAAGTCTGATGGTAAAATACTGGTCTAAAAAAACGTATAATGGAGCTGAAGGAAAAGTCGCGAACGTTTATGATCCTCAATCGATGCTCGATGCTTTTTGGTTGCCTAGAGACGCGCAAGGAAAAGGAGTGGATGTTGCTACTCTTCCTTCAGGAGGAGCGCTGGGTGAAATCAAGGATCTTGATTACTTTTTAACTAAACTATATAAGAGTCTAAAAGTGCCGGTTTCGAGATTTATGACTCCTGGAGATGTATTCAAGGACGGATCTGAAATCACAAGAGATGAGCTGCGTTTTGCAAGATTTATTATACGACTCCAAACTCAATTTGCATCTGGCATAAAACAAAGTTTTATTACTCACTTAAAGCTTAAAGGATTGTGGGAAGAATATAAGTTAAAAGATCAAGCAATAAAAATCAAATTTAACGAACCAACTTCGTTTATGGCAATGAGAAACCAACAACTCATGCAATTGAAGTTTGACAACTATAATACATCCACCCAAGGAGAAGGCATTTCAAAGTCTTATGCTCAAAAATATTATCTTAATATGTCAGCTGAGCAAATGAAAGAAAACAGAGAGTGGCAAAGAAAAGATGCAGCTCTTGCTTGGGAATTAGAACAAATAAAAGCTTCTGGTCCAAACTTTAGAGAACAGCTCGCAACACAACAAGGAGGATCTGAAGGAGAAGGAGGAGCTCCTCCTGATTTAGGTGGTGGAGGCGGCGGTGGAGGCGCTCCTGGAGCAGAAAGTATTCCTTCATTTGGAGGAGGAGAAGCTGAAACAGCTGGAGCCGAAAGCGGAGCGGAAGCTGCAGGAGGAACCATTCCTCCAACAGAAGCTTCTGGAACTGAGTCGGCCGCAATGACTACTGGAGGAGCTTCAGCTCCAACTCCTCCAACAGAACCTACAGCAACATAAGATAAGTAAATTTTATGTCAGTATTACCGCCAGGTTATAGAGGAGGAACCACCCTCAATCCATCAATAACTTCTTATGAAGATTTATCTTTAAGAATTCAACATCAACTTGGTGCACCTTTAATCAATCTTGAAATATCAGACGAACAAATTTACGATTGTATAACAGACGCCATTGAATATTTCACAAAATGGGCTGGATATACAGAAGAATATCTTATTTTTGATTCAAAAACGTACAAACAGGGAGTTGGTTTAGAAGTAGATAAATTAATAAACATATCTCCTGATATGTGTACTAGCAGCGTTAGCGGTTTGTCTGCTGGATACGATTATGATTTGGCTTCTTTTAGGAAAGTAATCGATTGCTTTGAATTTTCAAAAGGAGAAAGTACGGGAATTAATACGTTGTTTACATTGGAGCAATCTATGGCACAACAAATATATTCCTCTTATATGATTGGTAATTTTGGTTTTGACTTGATTACATGGGAAACTCTTAAAGGATTTATTGACACAAGAAATAAAGTTTTAGCACTTCAACCTCACTTTCGTTTTGATAATAAAACTCAAATTTTAAAAGTCATACCAGAGCCTAGATTAGATACAACATATCTCGGAGTAGTAGGTTGTTATATCGAACGTCCAATTAAAGATCTTATAAAAGAAAGATGGGTATGGAAGTATAGTCTTGCATTAGCGAAAATTGAAATTGCTAGAACAAGAGAAAAATTTTCTGGGACAAATTTGTTTGGCGGGGGATCAGTAAACAGCCAATCGCTTTTAGCAGAAGGCACACAAGACAAAGAAAAGCTAGAAAATGATTTAATGTCTTCGTATGCAGATGCTATGCCTATGACGTTTTTTATAGGATAAATTATGCCGTACAAAATTGTCAAAAAAGGCAGAGGATACAAAGTTTGTAAAAAACATAGTAAAAAGTGCTTTTCAGCAAAGCCATTAACTAAACAAAAAGCTCAATCTCAAATGAAAGCTCTTTATGCAGCTGAGAGTGTTTCTTTCAATAAAATTGTTAATGAGGTTCTAAATGAAGAAAAACTTAAAATACAGACAAGGAATTTTTCGTCCAATCCATCCTGAAAAATATAAAGGAACGTTTCCAATTTTTACGAGATCTTCTTGGGAGATGAAGGCCTGTAGATTTTTTGATCATAATCCAAACGTAATTTCTTGGGGGTCAGAATCGGTTATTATTCCTTATCAAAACCCTCTTACTGGAAGAGTTTCAAGATACTTTGTCGATTTTGTTGTAACCATTAGAGATAAAAACGGAGATATTAAAAAATATCTAATCGAAATTAAACCTTATTCCCAAACACTCCCTCCTTCTCAAAAAACAAAAAGTGCAAAAACTCTTGTTCGTCAACAAGCAGAATATGTAAAAAATCAAGCAAAATGGAAAGCTGCTCAGCTTTTTAGCGAAGCTAAAGGTTATACATTTACAATTCTAACTGAAAAACATTTGGGTATTAAATAAATATAAATCATGGCAACATTAACTCCAGTAATTTCTAGTACACCGGGAAAACCTCCAACATATAATTTTGGAATTGCGGAAACGTTTTCATGGATTCCTGTAGAAAATGATGTAGGAAGACCTCTTTTTGCTAAAGCTACTTTTTCTGTTAATAGAAGCGATAATCACGGACAAAACGGCTTTGATTTTTTAGCCCCTGGAGTTGCATACGTTCAAGATTATACAGCAATACAGACAATTCTTGCTACAACTTTCACTGCTATTTCAGCTGACAACAGTAATAATGGTACTGGAGGAGCTGGAGGAAGCATGACGACAACAACTTTTCCTGCTAACTTCAAGTTGAATGGCCCAATACGTTCAGTTACATTGGGTTCTGGAGCTGCAATTGGATACAAATAAAACAGTCAAGTAAAATAAAGGAATTGTCGTTCCTTTTAAGTGAATTAGTTTTTGATAATTAACTTGAACAATGGCTTTATTATCACCATATGCATTAAGCGCAAACAATGAGCAGTTTTTTTCTTTAGCGGAAACGTTTTCGAAAGTACCTGTCATTAACGGAGATAGAACACTTTTTGCTGATGTAATATGGGAAATAAATCCAAACAATACAAGAGGATATGAGTACATAGATAATTCTTCTCCGACAAGTTTGGGTACATTTTCTGGATTTACGACAGTAGGGCCAGGAACTACGGTAATACAAGACATTGAAAGTCCTAATAGTTTATATACTGGACTCATAGGACAGCCGCTTCCTCCTAATTTTGTTTTTACTGGTCCTATAACTAAACTTAAAATTTTATCTGGTTCTGTACTGCTTTATCGATTAACTCAGACTTTGCCGGGGTTTCCTACGCCAACTATACCTGCAGGAGGAACTGGTGGTGGAACTCCTGTTCCAACCGCAACGCCAAATCCAACTCCAACTCCTTCAAATACCGGACCGACTCCAACTCCTACAACAACTACCACTGGACCGACACCGACTCCTACAACAACTACCACTGGACCGACTTCTACTCCAACTTCTACTGGACCAACTTCTACTCCTTCACCAACTAACACAAAAACGCCTACACCAACCAACACCAGAACTCCTACTCCTACTCCTTCACCAACTAACACAAAAACACCTACACCTACACCAACCAACACCAGAACTCCTACTCCTACTCCTACTAATACAACTACTCCTACTCCGACCGTAACAGCACCAGAGCCAACCGCTGTTTCGTATTTGTCGTTTTTAGAGAAAGGATTTTTTGCTTATAAATTTAACTCAGAAGTAGGAACCACTAAAAGAGACAGCAATGTAATTACTATTAATTCAAACGTTTCCGCATCAAATCTACAAATAGATTTAGGATTAAAAAATTCTATAGTTAATACAAGTACTTGGAGTTTTTCTGGATTCGACCTACCTGATACATTTTCGAGCGCAATATCAGATGGTCAAAGTTTATCATTTCAAGTCAGTTCTACTGATGTTTTTAGTAGTTTAATAATAAACATATGCTACGCACCTAAAATATCCAAAACATCCGCTAATGGTCCTGTAAACATGACAGTAATTACTAGTTTTGATAACACTTGGGCTACATACACAGTTATAGGAACCATTCTTATTGATAAGCCTGGAATATATGATTATTCTGGCAGATTAACAAGTCTTTTAACAAGTTATGGTGGAATATATGTACCTCCTAAAAAAACGTTGAACATAAAATTAGTGTTCTACGGCTCCACTAATCCTGGCTCTGTAATATCTTTTCATCAATATTCCACAGAACCAATTGACTGTGGATTTGGAGGTTTAGTTGTTTTAACATTAACAGACGATAATGATGTAACAACGACAAACTCTATTTCCGGTGTTGTTGGAAAAAGTTCTTTAGATCCTGATTATGGTAAGCTTTATGCTGAAGAGTTTAAACAAACTCAACAATTAAGCGGTTTTAATTCTAGATCAAACAATTTAAGTAGTTTAGATCCAATATATCCTAAAACACACTTCGAGCCATTTACTCAAGCTCTTCGTTTAAGCGGTTTTAATTCTAGATCAAAC
>Ga0078894_10000839_pt1 | contig 22052 bp, 23 predicted proteins | sample LauGreSu1BDMLBSD_2_FD_67506 | JGI IMG/M metagenome (GOLD analysis project Ga0078894, IMG submission 67506) | Freshwater lake microbial communities from Lake Michigan, USA - Su13.BD.MLB.SD (version 4) (version 4) | ecosystem: Environmental > Aquatic > Freshwater > Lake | place: Lake Michigan... | reverse complement strand
GGCTGGGTAGATCGCGCGCGCGCGCAGGCCATGCTGGCGCAATGGCCGCAATGTGCGTTGCAGGACGGCCGCCTGGTGTGGTCGGTGATGGACTGGTCCGACCAAGAGCGCAGCCAATACCTGCAGCAGTGGCTGCTGGCGCAGCGCGAGGCCGGACGGCTCAGCGGCTGGCGGGGCGAGGCCTATCGCTGCTGGGCCACGCCCGCCTATCCACCCCAGCCGAACGAGCCTGGCCTCTTTGATTGCGAACGGGCCGGCTTTCGCTACCTGGGACTCCGAAGCCACGCTGTTCACATCAACGGCTGGAGCCAGGACGGCGAGCTGTGGTGTGGGCGCCGCTCAGCGAGCAAGGCCACCGACCCCGGCTTGCTTGACAGCCTCAGCGCCGGCGGAATGACCGCAGGCCAGAGCCTGTGGACCGTGCTGCAGCGCGAACTGTGGGAGGAGGCCGGCTTGCAACTGGCGCATGGCCAAAGCCTGCAGTGGCTGGGCTGCACCCACAGCCGCCAGCGCGTGCCCGAGGGCTGGCACGAGGAGACGCTCTGGGTCTTCAATCTGGCCTTGACCGATGAGCAGTTGCCACGGAACCAGGATGGTGAAGTGGCTGAGTTTGTGCGCTTGACGCCAGAGCAGGTGGTGCAGCACCTGTGCGCGGGAGATTTCACCAAAGACGCCGCCCTGGCCTTGCAGCTGTCCCTGGTCTGATCCGGTGTTGCCGGTCAACGGGCCGGCCCGGGTGGCACAGGTGCTCCAGGTCTGATGCTGGCTGGCCTCAGACCCGCGCCACGCACCTAACGCGCGGTATAGCCCCCATCAATGACCAGTTCGGCGCCGGTCATAAAGCGTGATTCGTCCGAGGCCAGATAGAGCACGCCATAGGCGATGTCCAGGGGCTGACCGAGGTGGCCGACCGGCTGCAGGGCGTCATAGGTTTTCTGGGCCTGCTCCGGATCGCGCATGCGCGCCATGGACTCGCGCAGCAGCGGTGTGTCGATGAAGCCGGGGTGTATGGAGTTGACGCGAATCTTCAGACCTTTTTCGGCGCAGGACAGGGCCACCGACTTGGTATAGAGCCGCACCCCGCCCTTGGAGGCGTTGTAGGCGCCGATGCCGGGATGGCCGATCAGGCCCATGATGGAAGAGATATTGATGATCGAGCCATTGACCGGCGTGCTCTGGGCCATCAGGCGCATCGAATGCTTGGTGCCGAGAAACACACCATCGAGGTTGACCGACATCACCGCTTTCCAGTCCTTGAACTCGGTCTCGCGCGGGTCGCTGTAGGCCCGGTTGATGCCGGCGCTGTTGAGGGTGATGTGCAGGTCCTTGTAGCGGCGCTGGATGCTGGCCATCACCCGTATCCAGTCGGCCTCCTGGCTGACATCCATTTGCAGGGCCATGCCCTGGCCGCCCGCGGCCTTGATGCGGCGCAGCACCCGCTTGGCGGCCGCCTCGTCAATATCGGCCAACACCACCCGGGCGCCTTCTGCGGCCAGCATCATGGCGCTGGCCTCGCCCAGGCCACTGCCCCCACCGGTGACGAGGGCCACCTTGTCCTGAACGCGCTTCATACGGTCTCCTGTGCTACGCCTGCATGGCCCTGTGCCACGGCGCTGTCGGCATGACAACACACCGGATAGGGCGCGTCTGTCACCTGCGCAACTGCCGCGGCTGCGACCATGGCCGCGCAGGGCTGCGCCGGGCTCCTAGGCTGCAGCTCAGAGGCTTGGACTATGCATCCCTACGGACCCGCGCGCCCTTGCCAGCGTGCTGGCCGCCATCAGCTCGGGCTGGGACTTGAGGTGGTCGGCCAAGCGCAGCGCCAGTGCCACCAGGGTCAGCGTAGGGTTGGCATAGCCACCGGTGGGAAAGACCGAGCTGCCGGCGATGTAGAGGTTGTCGACGCCGTGGACCTGGCACTGTGCATCGACCACGCCATGACGCGGGTCCGCATGCATGCGGGTGGTGCCCATCAGGTGGTGCGAGCCCACCGGCCGAGCCAGATGCGGCGAGCCGTCGGCCTCGCGCACCCGCTCGATGCGGCCCAGACCCGCACGCTCCAGGCCGCGCGCCATCAGGCCCTGCGCCTTCAAGGTCTGCTCAATGTCTTCCTGCGGCCACTGCCAGTGCACTTCCAATTGCGGGCAGCCCAGCGCGTCGCGCTTGCTGCCCAAGGTCACCCGGTTATGGGCGCGGGGAGTTTGTTCAATGCTGTGCCACAGCTCCAAGCGCACAAAGCGCTGGCCCGGATTTTTGAGCTGAGACCAGCCGCCATGGCCCAGCCCATAGGTAGTGGCCTGCCTGCCGGTGGCTGCCAGCGCCGCCATGCGCAGCACATAGTCCAGGCCCCGCGTGACTTGCCAGGCTTGAGCCAGGGTGTTCTTCAGGCCCAACGGCGGCACCACCTCGTGGGCGCGGGTGCGAAACAGGCGCTGCTGACGCAGGATGTTGAAGGCCTCGATGGCCTTGTCCTGGCGTTCTGCGGGGCGCGGGAACAAGAAGCAGTTGATGTTGCTCAGCCGCTCTTGTTCCTGCAACTGAGCCGACAGCTTGAGGTAGCCCATCACATAGGCACCGCGGCGCAGGCGCAGGTCATAGAGCGCCAGTTGCTCAAAAAGGTCTGGGCGGGCGGGAATCAGATAGCCGCTGCGCCCTTGCAGATGGTCGTGGTAGTAGCGCCCCACCAGGTCGTGGGCATTGCCTGGCGCCACCCCACCCGGCCCGCGCGAGAGCAGCATCAGGCGCGCCGTCTCGTAGCCACCGGCGGCCAGCACAAAGGCGCGGGCGCGCATGTGCCAGGGCCGCTGCCCGGGGCTGCTCACCCGCACCTGTGCAATGCGCGGGCCGTCTTCCTGGCTGAGCAGCTCGATCGCGGTGGCATGGGTGTAGACGGTGACGCCGGGCGCGTCAAACAGTTGCTGGCGGTAGCGGTTGGTAAAGACCTCGAAGGGGCTGAAGTGAAACATACCGGTCTCCAGCCCGCTGCCTTGCAGGGGCAGCTGACGGGCACCGGCCTCCTCCCAGGGCTCGGGCGTGTAGCCGAACACGCCGCCACCACAGACCTGCTGGGCCCGCCGGTAGTGGTCCATCAGCTCGTCGCGCCCGATCGGCCAGCCGCTGTGGTCGACCCAGGGACGCGGCTGAAAATCAATCGCGTCGAGCATCGCGTGGCGCAGGCCTTTTTCAGCCGGACCCAGTCCCACGCACCAGACATTGGCATTACCACCAAACTGGCGGCGATTGACCTCGATCGAAGGCTTGATGTCACCGAAGGTCTGGCTATCGGCCAGGGCCTGCACCTCATGGTCATAGGTGGTGCCGCCGCTTTCGAGCAGCGCGACCCGCAGGCCTTGCCCCAGGAACTCACAGGCCAGACTGATGCCAGCCGGGCCGGCGCCGATGATGCAAAGGTCGGTCTCTTGTTCGCTGCCCTCTAGCGTGCGCGCGTCGATGTGCATGGCTGCTCCTGTGGGCCAGGGCCGCCGCCGGCGTATCACGGCGCGGTCGATCTGGCGCAACCATTTTTGGGGCCGCCTGGCACTGCCGTGACAGCTCGGCCGCAGTTTGCGGGCCACTCTGAGGCCAAATGCAGCAGGCGGCCGGGGCGGAAACAGGACGCTGTCTGACTTCAAGCCCCATCGCCCCGAGGGCGGGGCTCCCACACCCATGGCCTAGGACTGCTGCGACTTTGTGGGAGCGCCGCCCTCGGCGCGATGCAGCCTTCGATCATGCGCCGCCATCGCTGCGAGGACGCAGCTCCCACGACACCGCGAAAGCCCCGGGTCTTAGTCGACCTTGGTGCCCGTCAGCTGCACCACCCGGGCCCACTTGGCCATCTCGGCGCGCACGAAGCTGGCAAAGGCCTCGGGCGTGGAGCTGGTCGCTTCCACGCCGAGCTGGGTCATGGCCTGGCGGTAGCCGCTGTCGCGACTGGCTTTGGCCACTTCACTGTTGAGCCGGTCCACGATGGCCTTGGGCGTGCCCGCAGCGATGAACAAGCCGGTCCAGCTGTCGACCTGGTAGCCCGGCACCCCCGCCTCGGCAAAGGTGGGCAGATCGGGCGCGGTCGGCCAGCGGCGGCTGCCCGAGTTGGCAATGGCGCGCACCTTGCCGGTCTTGACCAGGGTCTGTGCGTTGGTGATGGTCTCGATCATCAGCGAGACGTTGCCGGCCAGCAGATCGGCCGAGGCGGCGCCGCCGCCCTTGTAGGGCACATGCAGCATATCAATCTGCGCGGTGGTCTTGAGCAGCTCGGTGGCCAGGTGCGAGATGGAGCCATTGCCGGCCGAGGCATAGCTGAGCTTGCCGGGGTTGGCCTTGGCATAGGCGATGAGCTCGGGCAAGCTCTGAATCGGCAGACCCGCATGCACGATGAGCACGCTGGGGTTGAGCGCCAAGAGCGAGACCGGCAGCAGGTCGCGGTTGGGGTCGACCGGCAGGTTCTTGAACAGCACCGGCGCCACGCTGTTGGTGCCTATGGTGCCGTAGAGCAAGGTATGACCGTCGGCCGGTGACTTGACCACCGCCTCCATGGCCGGCCCGCCACCGCCACCGGGGCGGTTTTCAATCACCACCTGCGTGCCCATTTGCTCGGCCAGTTGCTTGCCCAGGCCGCGCGCCATCACATCGGAGGAGCCGCCAGCGGCAAAGGGCACGATCATGCGGATCGGCTTGTTCGGATAGGTCTGCGCCTGGCTGGGCAGGGACACCAGCAGGGCACTGGCCAGGGCGCTGAGCAAAAGGATTCGTCTCATGGGGCTGTCTCCGTTCTATCGATGGTGAGGGAAGGGGGTCTCATACAGGGCTGGAGGGCCCTTGCGCGTCTTGTCCGTCTTGTGCATCTTGCCCGTCTTGTGCGCTCAGGGCTTGAAGCCGGCGGTAAAAATCATCCACCCTTTGCTGACCACTGTCGGCCACCGCTTGGGTGATGCTCTGGTGCGCAGCCGGGTCCGTCTGCGCACCGGTGATGCCGACCTGCCGCGAGACGTCCTGCACAAACTGGCACAGCGGCGCGCGGATGCGGCCAAAATCGGCCAGCGCAGCGTCTATGCCGCCGCGCGCGAGCAGGCGGGCGATCACCACTGCGTCCTGCACCGCCATCGCCCCGCCCTGGCCCATGAAGGGCGTGCTGGCATGGGCAGCATCGCCCATCAGCAGCACCCGGCACTGGTGCCAAGGCGCGGGCATGATGATCTCTTCCACCGCGGTGTAGAGCACCTCGCAGTCACCGCCCAGCTCATCGAGCAGCGGCCGCACCGGCCCCTGGAAAACAGCAAAGGCCTGTTGCATCAAGGCCGGCCACTGCGCGCGCTCGTGCCAGACGCCAGCGGCCGCGCTCACGGTGCCAAACAAATACAGCTGCTCCTGCGAAATCGGCATGATGCCCAGGCGCAGGCCGGGGGCCATCATCATGATCTTCTCGCGCAGCTCGGGCGGCCGGCGGTGCACGCTGCGCCAGACGCCAAAGCCCGAGTAGCGCGGCTGCACCTGTGGCCACAGCAGCTCGCGCACCCGCGAGCGTATGCCGTCGGCGCCCAGCAGCAGATCGCAGCGCAGCGAGCGAGCGTCGGTGAGAGTGACATCGACGCCTTGGGCATCGCTGCTCACCGTCTCGATGCTGGTGCCCAGTTGCACGCTGATGCCCAGGCGCTGCAGCTCGCCGGCCAGCACCCGGTGCATCTCGGCGCGGCGTATGCCCAGGATGGGCGGCAATGTCAGGCCCGCATAGGCGCCGGGATAGAAGGTATCGGCCAGGGGCGAGCCATCGGCGTGCAGATAGACGTTGCGGCCGTCGGCAATTTCAAAGCCGCTGGCCACCATGGCCTGCATCACCCCCAGCTCATGAAAATAACTCAGGCCGTTGCTGTAAACAAAAATGCCCGAGCTCTGAAAGCGCCAGGCGTCTTGCTTGTCGATCAGCTGCACCGACCAACCCTGACGGGCCAGCGCGATGGCCGCCGCGCAGCCGGCGATGCCGGCGCCGCAAATCAGGACGGACGGCTTAGGGGTCATGGGCTGATGGGGTTGATGCCTTGAGCCGCTGAATCGGCCAACAGGCTGGCGCGCACCTTCTTGAGCAGCAGCTTGAGCAGCACCGCTTCGGCCTGGGTCAGGTCTTGCACCATTTGGTCATTGACGGTCTGGGCCACCTGCATCAGCTGCGGCTCTATCGCCCGGCCCTGGGCACTCAGGTGAATGCGCACCTTGCGCTTGTCTTCGGTGTCGCGGGTGCGGGTGACCAGGCCGTCACTCTCCATGGCCCGCACCATTTCCAGCACCGAGGTCTCCATCAGGCCCAGGCGCTGCGCCAGCTCGCGCTGGGTCATGCCTTCGTTTTCCCAGAGGGCGCGCAGCAAGAACCAGCCGCCGCGGCGTATGCCGTGCTCGGCAATGCGGGCAAACAGTACCCGCTTGGAGGCCCGCTCGGCCTCGGCAATCAAAAAACCCAGGCTTTCGTCGAGGCGCTGGCGCGCCGGCGCGCGGCGAGGCGCAGTGCCGGGAGCCTTAGGAGCCTTCGGGGCTTTGGTGGCCGCCATGGCTTTTGGGGCTTTCGCAGCTCGAGGGGCACGGCCGATCCCGGCGGCGGCATTCATAGGACCCAAAGCAGATGACAAGAGGGCTTTTTGCATTTTGCTGAGTCAGTGTACTTGCAAAGGCGTAAAAAAACACCTAGGATCCGAAGCAATAAGGCGCATGCCCAATGCCGGCAGCGCCCATGCCCGGGCCGAGAGGTCCACGTCACCAGGAGCCCCCCATGTTCACCGCCACCGTCGGCGCGCCGATAAGCGCACGCACCCCCGCCCAGGCAGCGGCGGCTTACCAGAGCATCAGCGTCACGCCGGCTTCGCCGCACATCGGCGCAGAAATCGGCGACATCGATCTGACGCAGCCGCTGTCCGAGCAGCAGCAGGCCGAGGTCAAAGACGCCTTCACCCGCTACCAGGTGCTGTTTTTTCGCGACCAGAAAATCAGCTTCGACGACCAGATTCGCTTTGCCAGCCTGTTCGGCCCTTTGGGCAAACATGTGGGCGCGCAGACCATCAGCAAGCCCACCGACCATCCGCTGGTGCGCCGCTTCCACTACGACGAGACCTCGCAGCGCATCTCCGGCGAGAGCTGGCACAGCGACCAGTCCTGCGCGCCCATGCCGCCTTTGGGCAGCATGCTCTACAACCACACCATCCCGCCCGACGGCGGCGGCGACACCATGTTCGCCAGCACCTATGCGGCCTATGAGGCGCTGTCGGACAAGATGAAGGCTTTTCTCTCTGGGCTCACCGCCACCCACGACGGCGCCCGGGTGTTCGGGCCGGGCACGCCCAAGTCCTCGCACCCGGTGATCGTGCGCCATCCCGAGAGCGGGCGCTGCGGCATCTTCGTCAACACCGACTTCACCAGCCACATCAACGAACTGCCGCGCAGTGAGAGCGAAGCGGTGCTGAAGTTTCTCTACCGCCACATCGGCCGCGATGAATGGGCCTGCCGTTTCCGCTGGCAAGCCCATTCGATTGCGTTTTGGGACAACCGCTGCGCCCAGCACAAGGCGCTGTGGGACTACTGGCCCAATGTGCGCTCGGGCTTTCGGGTGCAGATCGAAGGCACGCAGGCGCCGCAGCCCGCTTAAGTTCACTCAAGCCCAGATCAGTCCGCCCAGGTTCACGAGAGCCCACTAGAGCCCAGTTGAGCCCGCGGGAAGAAGTTTGAGACGTGAAGCCGGATCGGTGAGCTGCGCTTCTGTGAGGGTCGGGTCGATCTGCGCGCTGTAGGTCTGCATCACGTACGTGGCGCCCTCGGTGGTGCGGAGTTCGTAAACGCGTGCGCCGGCGTCGTAGATGAATGTTGCCGAACGATTGACCAAGCTCGGCACAGATGTTTCCTCTCGCGTACCCCCCTCCCCAGCCCTCTTCCCAAAGGGGTGAGGGAGCAAGGCCATGGCCGCGATTTACGTGGCCCACGCCTCCATGGGCACGGAAAACCGCTGCGACAGAGCCTGTATTTGGCGCAGGTTCAGCGCGCGTTTGCCTGCCAGCACGGCAGACACCACACTTTGCGCCCCCACCTCGGGCAGATCGCACTGGCGCAAGCCATGCTGCTCCATCAAAAACGCCAGCCTGCTGGCCGGGGTACTGCGCTCAGGCCATGGGTGAGTGCGTTTTTCGTACGCGCGAATACGGTCTGCCACCAAAGCCACCAGCGTGAAAACGGGTTGCGCGTCAAAGGCACTGGTAGATAAACTCTTCAGTGGTTTCAACAATGGGGGCCTGAGAATGCCTTTTGAATCTACAGATGAGTTGCTCAAGAGATTGATTTTTTCGCTTTCAGCTGTTTGGTCTTCAGAAAGTGAAATCAAGGCACTCAGGGCTGCAGGCATAAAAGGGACACATTTCGACTGGGACATCGGGTGGAAATCTGTGTCCGAAGAACTTCCAAGACCAAACAATGCAGGCTACTCAAAGATGGTTTTAACCATCATGGAGAGCATCACGGGTAAAAAAACAATCGCTCTTGATCGCTATGACTGGGACAACGAGTGCTGGGAAATTCTTCATCTTAACGGCGCTGTCGACTGCGATAGGGCGACTCATTGGATGCCACTGCCTGAAGTCTTGTGAGATGCAAATCCCTACCCAACCGATAATTACTAGGTGGACAGCACGGCGGATGTGCCCCCTGCAGGAGCCAGCCTGCTGGCGATTATTCGCGTGAGGCGATGCCCGTTGCCCGCCCCGATTCCCCGGCAGGCCAGCTCCCACAAAGACAGTACAGCCGCGCCCCAAAAGCCGTCTCCCGGGATCGGCTGGGGTGCCGCGATTGACTCCCTCCTGGGAGCACTGCCCGATTGACTCCCTCCCCCTCTGGGGGAGGGCCGAGGTGGGGGCATCGCGTGGCACAGATGTTTGCTCATGCGTGCCCTCTCCCCAAAGGCGCGAGGGTGCAAGGCCATGGCCTCGGTGCGACAGCGCCAGGCGCAGCCCTGCCCCGCTGCGTTGGCCGAACCGTTGGCCAAACCGCTGTTGCCTTCCCTGACCAACTGACGCGCTGATCGGTCTGGAAGTCCGGTGCCAATTGGGCCACCTCGTCCCCATCGGGCTCAAGCTCGACACCCTCGCCTGTCTGCGCGTCGCACCCGTCCCACGGCGGCGGCCCGCGCGCGGGTGTAATGCGCAGCGCTTGTGCATCCAACCCGATGTGGTTCAGTATTTGGCGGATGTCAGCGCTGTAGATGATGAAGGCGATGATGCGTATTTGCCCGCCGAGGTCCAAGCGCTGCCCTGGCTGCAGGCCGCCGCAGCCATGGAGCGGGTCCATCCTGAGGCTGCCGGGCAGGCTGACGCCGCGGCGGTCAAGGCCTGGCCGGCTGAGCCTGCAGATTGGCTGAGCCAAGGCAATGCCCATTACGCGCAAGGCCGGCTGGCGCAGGCGGGTGAGGCTTTTGAGGCCGCCACCCGCTTGGCGCCTGACTTTGCTGACGCCTGGAACAACTTAGCGCAGGTGCGGGCGGAATAAAAAAGATGGGGCGAGGCGACGCAGGCCATTGAGCGCGCCGTGGGTAGCCTCAGTCTGGCGCGTAACCGCGAGCTTCAGCAGCGCATTGGGCGGGGCAGGGCCGTGCCCGCTTCTTCTTGAAGGTGCTGACAGAGCCTCAGAAAGGCCAAGGCTGCATGCCCCGCCGCGTCGGCCAAACCCCCGCAGCAAGCCGCTCAGAGCACCTCGGCCTGCGCGCCCTAACCCTGAGCTGCAATGCGGCCTATTTCAAACACCTGCTCGCCAGCTGCACGCAGGCTTTGGGCCGTGGCCTGGGCGTGGGCCGCATCCACCACCACCATGCCAATGCCGTTGTTGAAGGTGATATGCATTTTGTGCTCGTCAATGCCCAGGGTCAGCTGGGCTTTTTTTCCAGGAAGGCACGCACCAGGTCGTTGAACCTTCGGGGCCGCTCGTAGTAGGCAAGATGACCTGCTCCTTTGAACAGCTCTAGCTGACTGTTGGGAAACAAGCTGGCCACTTCGGTCATTTCTGCTGCAGAGAAAAGTGGATCTTCCGTTCCTCCTACGACCAGGACCGGACAAGTCAGCGTCCCGGCTTCTGTGGCAGTCACAGGCCTGGTCCGGAAAACCGGGAAAACCGAAGGTGTGGGCGGCCCACCGGCAGACGCCATGATTTCTGCATAGAGAAAGGTCAGAGCTGGAAAGTCCAAGTGCATCGCTTCGCCGACCGGGCCATAGGGGTGGTAGGCCGCCGCAAATCGTTCCTTCTCGCCTGGGCTGCGCACTCTGGGCACGCCCGGCGGCAAGCTTGACTCCTGGGTGCCGACCTGGCGATACCTTGCCTGCATGCGCTCATTTCTGAGTCTCCATCCTTCGTCGATCAGCGGGGTGCTGATGGTCCCAGGCCCGCAGCACAAAATCAGGCTCGCCATGCGCTCAGGATGGTCCGCCGCAAAATGCAGAGCGACCGCCGTCCCCAAAGAGGCTCCCATGACATGCAGCTTTTCGCCGGACAGGCCCACATGCGCCAGCAGTGCCCTGAGGTCGTTCGCATGGACATGCCCGTCCCCAGGATCATGTTGTTGGCCCAGTGCGCGTGAGCGGCCGTAGCCGCGAAGGTCATAAATCAGGCAGCTGTAGTGGTGGCGCAGTTCCGCCACCTGCTGCCACCACGACAGGTGGGTTCCGCTGGCGCCGTGAATCAACACCAGGGGTGGCCCATCCCCATGGAATTCGTAGTAAATCTCCGCGTCTGAGGTCGTCAATAGGCTCATGGTTGTCTTCCAACTGGCCAGGCATGCTGTTTGGATATCACAGCTTGATACAGACGTTTTTGAGCTCGGTGTAGAACTCCAGCGAGTGAACGCCCCCCTCGCGCCCTATGCCCGACTGCTTTGCGCCACCAAAGGGAGTGCGCAGGTCCCGCAGGAACCAGCTGTTGACCCAGCTGATGCCAACGTCCATCCGCTGTGCCACCCGATGCGCCCGTGCCAGGTCTTGTGTCCAGATGGCGCAGGCCAATCCATACTCGGTATCGTTGGCGCGGCGCAGCACCTCTTCTTCCGTATCGAAGGGGCTCACGTGACAACAGGGGCCGAAAATTTCCTCGCGCATCACGCGTGCAGAGTCGTCCAGGCCCGTCCAGATTGTGGGTTCTATCCATGCGCCCCCTTGGAGTGCATCAGGCATGGTGGGCACACCACCGCCGGTCATGACCGTCGCGCCCTCTTTTTGAGCCAAGCGGTAGTAGGACAGGACCTTTTCCCTGTGCTCCAAGCTGATCAACGGACCTAGGCGGGTGGAGGGGTCGGAGGGGATTCCTGGCTTGAGCGCCTGGGCGCCTGATCGCAAGGCCTCAATGAAGCGCTCAAAGATCGGTCGCTCGACATACACACGCTCTGTTCCCAAACAGACCTGACCGCAATTGGCGAACGCCGAGCGCAAGGTGCCCTCGATGGCCGCGTCGAGATTGGAATCTGCAAAGACGATGGCCGAGTTCTTGCCCCCCATCTCCAGGCTGACAGGCCGCGCGCCGCGCGCCGCCGCCTTCATGATGACCTCTCCTGTGCGGGTTTCGCCGGTGAAGGTGATGGCGTCCACCCCCGGGTGGGCTGTCAGGAACTCGCCGGCAGATTGCGGCCCCAAGCCATGCACAACGTTATAGACACCGGCCGGTATGCCGGCGGCGTTCATCACCTCTCCTAGCAAGGTGGCGGTCTGCGGTGTCTCTTCAGAAGGCTTGACCACGACGGTGTTGCCGCATGCCAGCGCGGGCCCGACTTTCCAGGTCATCAGCAGCAGGGGCAGGTTCCAGGGGCAGATCACGCCCACCACGCCCACTGGCCGGCGGTATCCGTAATTGATTGCTCCGCGGCCGTCGGGCGTGGACATCTCGAAGAATTCGGTGGCCACGTTCTTGACCACGTCAGCGAAGACCTTGAAATTGGCAGCTCCTCGGGGGATGTCGATGTGGCTGGCCAGGCTGTGTGGTTTGCCCGTATCGGCACATTCGGCTTGCAGGAATTCGTCGAAGCGACGGGTGATGCCGTCGGCCACCGCATAGAGCCGATCTACCCTTTCGGCCAGCGTCATCCGCCCCCAGGGCCCGTGCAGCGCGGCCCGGGCGGCGGCGACGGCCTGGTCCACCTCCTGGGCACCGCCCTCATTGACCTGCGCGATGATGCTTCCGTCGAGCGGTGAACGCTTGGCAAAGCTGCGTGCCGATGGCACGAAAGCACCGTTGATGAAGTGATGGATCTGTTTCATGCTTGGGTCTGTATGGGGCGTGCCAGTGCAGCCGGCGCGCAACTCACTCGCTCATCGTGGCCAGGATGTTGCGCCCTGTCCGTTCGATGTGGTCCGACAGCAAGCGACAGGCTGCCTCCGCATCCCGTTCAAGCGCGGCGTCGGTGATCAGGCGATGCTCTCTGGCGACGTCCCTGTCGACGTCGTGGCGGGTGAAAAAAATGCGGCGGTAGCGATCTTGGATCGTGTTGAGCTGTTGACAAAATTGCACAAGGATGGGCGACTGGCACGGCTGCGTCAGGGCGGCATGAAACGCGCCATGCCAGGCTTCCCATTGCTCGGTTTCTTGGCTAGAAATGCGCTGCGACTCCAGTTTGGCCAGGCGATGGTGCGCCGCCAGCAATTGCGCCTCCCAGGCGTCTCCGCCCAGGGAAATTGCCAGGCGCAGCGCCTGAGTTTCCAACAACACGCGCAAACGGATGGCCTCTTCGAGTTCGGCCCGGGTGGCCGGTGCCACCCTGTAGCCCTTCTGGCTGTCGACCACCATCAGCCCTTCGCCGACCAGCCTGGTCACGGCCTCCCTGATGGGGCTCCAACTGACGCCAAAGGCCTGGCGAATATCTTCCAGGCGAACCTTGGCCCCGGGCAGGTACCTGCCGGCCATGACGTCCTCTCGAAGACGCTGGGCAATGGAAAGGGCCAGGGTGGCGCCTTCGGGCGCAGTTCGCAGGGTGTCGGACAAATCAGATCTCCAGGTGGAATGCGGCGCCAACAGGCTGCCAGGGCCAGCACCTGTTCACAGGCTGTTGTGGCTGCCGTCGCAGAAAGGAACTTTGCCGCTGCCCTTGCAGCCACACAACATCACGGTTTGGTCTTTTTGTTGGGTCCAAACCACCGGTTTCATGGCCGACTTGGTGGAAGTGTGGGAACCATCGCAGAAGGGTTGTTGCTTGGACAGGCCGCAGGAGCACCATGCATAGCGGTATCCCTCTAACAGTTCGACCTTGTAGGGGCCCTTCTGGGCGACGACCGGCTCATCTTTCATTTTCGCTCCTTTCAGATTATCGTTAATCTTATTGACAAACGCTAAATTGACAGTTTAAAGTTATTAGAGTGTAACAACGTTAATTCGTCAAGGGGAAGCTAATGAGATCTGCAGTCGAAGTCAATGCCGATGCGAACAAGGTGGCCTTCATGGACACCCGAACCATGGCCTGGGAAGCCACGCCATGGTCGGGCGTTCAACGCAAAGTTTTGGAGTTCGTCAACCACCCGAAGATGGGGCGGGAAACGTCCATCTTGAAGTTCGAGCCCGGCACGTCGCTGCCAACTACGACTTGGGCCGAGCGGCTCGACTTTTTTGTGATCGAGGGGTCCTGCAGCGATGAGCACGGAAGCTATGGCAAGCACACTTTTGTGCGCCAGCCACCGGGCACCACCCAAACGCTGCGCTCAGAGGCTGGATGCACGCTCTACATGAAGTGGCGCTTGCCCATCAACAAGGATAGCTCGCGCATCGTCATCGACGCCATGTCTGCCCAGTGGGGTGAATTTCCGCACCGCGGTGCCGATGTGCTGCACCTCTATCCCAATAAGGACGGCATAGAGACGGGCCGCATCGGCCACGTGCACACGAACCGCAAGCTACCCTCACACGATCACTCCATTGGCGAGGAGACCTTTGTGCTCGAGGGCGTGCTCAAAGACCAGTTCGCCAGCTACGAGGCAGGCACCTGGTTTCGCATGCCCTGTGGTGTCGCCCATGCCCCCTACACCGAGGAGCAGCGCTGCAAGATGCTGATCCGTGAAGGCGACCTCGTCTGGTGATCTCGGCGCAAGCCACCTCGTTCCCCATATTTACAAGGAGACAAGCCCATGAGCCTTTCTTTCAAAGCCGGAAAGCGCACCCTTCTGCGTACCGTTTGCGCCCTGGCAGCGGGAGCTGCACTCGCCCTGCCGTCGCAAGCCAGTGAATTCACGATGAAAATCGGATTCGCGACCATGAACGACATCCAGCACCAGTGGGGAACCTGGATGAAGGAGTCCCTTGAGGCCGGCTCCAAGGGCAGGATTTCGGTGCAGCTGTTTCCGCGCAATCAGCTGGGCACCATTGCCAGCCAGATCGAGGGCCTGCAATTGGGCACCGTGGAAGCTTTCACCGCGCCCGCCGATTTCTTTGCTGGTGTCGATCCCCGGTTTGGCACCTTCAGCATTCCCGTCATGTTCAAGGACATGGTCCATGCCGAGAAGACCTTGCTCGATCCTGAGATGAACAAGGAAATCCTGTCACTGGGCGCCAATCGCAACATGCAGGTGATCTCGGTCTACACCTTTGCCTTTGCGAACTACTTTGGCAAGCAGCCGATACGTTCGATCGACGACATCAAGGGCAAAAAGTTCCGCGTCAATGCCACCGCGGCCGAGCGCGCAAAGATGCGGCAGCTCGGAGGTACAGCCGTACCCATGGACCTGTCGGAGGTCATCCCTGGCCTGCAGCAAGGTGTGATTGACGGCACGCAAAGCGCCACGGCCGTGTACGTGAACCTCAAGTTCAACGAGATCAACAAGGCGCTGACCGAGTCCAATGACACCATGGTGGTATCGGTTGGGGTGATCAGCCGGGCCTTTCTTAACCGCCTTCCGCCCGACCTGCGTCAGTTGGTCGTCGACGAAGGCAACAAGGTTCAGGCGCGCATGATGGCCCGGTCGCGCCAGATTGACGAGGAGTCTCGCAAGCGCTGGTCCGACGCGGGTGGCGAGTGGCTGCGCTTTTCAGCTGCAGACCAGACTCGCATGCGAAGCCTCTTGTCCGGCATTGGCGAGGAGGTGACCAAAGACAACCCTCAGACCAACGCCTTCTACAAGCGCTTGCTGAGCACCAGCCAGAAGTATTGAGGCGCAAGGTCAGGCTCCGTGACGAACTCGGAAAACAAGGCGACGCTGTCTCAAGCGCAGGACCAGGACGGGGGTGAGGCGCCCCGCCGCAAGGATGGCTTGCGGTGGCTCTACATCCTCCTGGGTATGGTCATGCTGGGCGGCGTTGCACTGAACCTGGCCAATGTGATTGGGCGCTATGCCGTGGGCAAGCCCATCTTTTGGGCCGAGGAGGTGCTGGTGGGCATGGTCATCTGGGGGGTGTTCTTCGGCACGGCGGTGGTGTCCTGGCGAGGTGACCACCTCAACATGGACCTCTTTTACGCCCGCATGGGCCGAGGCAGCCGATTTGCTGTGAACTGCGTCATCGCATCGGTGATGGTCGGCATCTGCCTCTTCGTCGCATGGCAGTCCTGGACCATTCTTCAGATGTTCTACCAGACAGAAGCGGTCAGTGCAGGCGCCCAAATACCCAAGGTCATCCCGCACTCGGCTCTGATGGTCGGCTTCCTGCTGTCGGCCTTGGCTGTGATCGTGCGCTGGCGCCGTTGGCTGACTGAACCACACGGGAGCAACGGGTGACTCTGCTTCTTTCCGTCCTGCCGCTTGCCCTGCTGGCGCTGGGCCTGCCTTTTTTCCTGGTTCTGCTGGCGTCGGCGACGACCTTCTTGCTTGTGTCGGGCTCGGTGCCGCCTACAGCCTTGCACCAAGTGATGTTCAGCAGCATCGACAAGTTCGCGCTGCTGGCGGTGCCTTTCTTTATTTTTGCGGGTGACCTGATGGGGCGCGGCGGCGTATCGCGGCGACTGGTGCGTTGGGTATTGTCTATGTTGGGGGGTATGAGAGGTGGTCTGCCCATGACGGCCTTGGGCACCACCGCGGTATTTAGCGCAGTCTCCGGTTCGACGGCCGCCACTGTCGCGGCCGTGGGCAGCCTGACCTACGACCGCATGCGGCAAGCGGGCTACTCGCCCCGTTTTGCATCTGGCCTGCTGGTTTCCAGCGCCGCCATCGATAACCTCATTCCCCCCTCGATCGGATTCATCCTTTACGGAATTTCCTCAGAGACTTCCATCGTCAAGCTGTTCGCGGCAGGTCTCGTGCCCGGCTTGGTCATGGCCGCCTTTCTGTCCCTGACGATTTGGTGGTACGTAAGGCGGGGCATCGAAGGACGCGGAGCCCCGTTTTCGCTGGCTGAGTTCTGGGCCGCTACCCGCGACGGAATATGGTCCATCGGTGCGCCGGTCGCCGTGCTGGGCGGCATCTACGCTGGTATTTTCTCGCCGACCGAGGCGGCTGGAATTGCCTGTGTGTACGCCATGGTGGTGGTCGGCTTGGTCTACCGTGAAATGGGCTGGATCGATATTCTTGAATCGGCGGGCCGCTCGCTGATCCTAACATCGCAGGTGTTCATCATCATCGCCGCAGCAGGCGTCTTTTCCTGGCTGTTAACCATCAATGGCATACCTCAGGCCCTGGTGAGCTGGGTGGTGGACCTCAAGGTCGAGCCCTGGATGCTATTGCTGGCCATCAACCTGCTGCTGCTCTTGGTTGGCATGTTTTTGGATACGGCGTCGTCCATCCTGGTGCTCACACCTTTGCTGGCTCCGGTGGCCAAAGTGCTGGGTGTCGATCCGGTGCATTTTGGTGTCATCGTGGTCATGAACCTGAGCCTGGGCACCTTCACGCCGCCGTTCGGCATCAATTTGTTTGTCGGTCAGGCCGTCTTCAAGCTGCCTTTGTCCGTTTTATACAGCGGCATCCTGCCTTTCTTCATTGCAAGCCTTGGGGCATTGGCATTGGTGACCTACGTGCCAGCCTTGTCTCTCTATATCTTGAGATTTCTATGAGTCAGGACGCATCCAAGCTCTCGCAGGACTACCGTCGCTTGGCCCCGGCATGCAGCTGTTGTCCAGTGGATATTCATGCGCACTGGTTCCCCCAGCCTTGGCTTGATGAGCTTCACCGTCGGGGCCTGGCGCATGGGCTGCAGTGGGAAGACACTTCGACCGGGCCGCGCTTTTGGCACGGGCATCTTTCGACCGGGCCGGTGGGACCTCGGTTTGTGGATCTTGAGGCGCGCCTGGAGATGATGCAGCAGCAAGGCGTGCAGGCTCAGGCGCTGTCCCTTTCGCAGCCTATGGTGTACTGGGCTGGTCGCGAGGATGGCCATGCATTGGCGAGCCTCTACAACGACTGCCTGGCACAGGCGCATCAGACCCATCCTGAGCGCTTTTTTGGCTTGGCCACCTTGCCGCTCCAGGCCATCGACCTGTCCTTGCGCGAGATCGACCGAATCGCCAGCTTCCAGGCCATTCGGGGTGTTTGCATTGCCACGCATGTGCTGGGCAAAGACCTGTCCGATCCCTCGTTCTTCCCCGTCTACGAACGGCTTGAAGATCTGGGGCTGCCGGTGTTCCTGCATCCGACCTTCGTGCTGGCCCCCGAGAGGCTCGAAGCCCACTACCTGACGAACCTGCTGGGCAACCCTTTTGAGACCGCAGTGGCTGCCGCCCACCTGATTTTTGGGCAGGTGCTAGACCGCTTTCCGAAGCTGCAATTCGTGCTGCCTCATGCGGGAGGCGCCTTCCCATACCTGGTCGGCCGACTCAGGCGCGGCTGGGAAAAGCGTGCGGACCTGGGGCGGCTTTCGGCATCACCCGAGTCCTACCTGCGCCGCTTTCACTACGACACCATTGGCTACAGCGCCCCGGTGCTGGACTTTCTGATCAGTCAAGTCGGCAGCGATCGCATCCTCATGGGCAGCGACTACTGCTTTCCGATCGCCTATGAACAGCCGGTCGAAATTGTGACTGCCATGGCCCACCTCTCGGCCGATGAGCAGGCTGCCGTCCTCGAGACAAACGCGCGCCAACTGTTGCGACTGCCTCCTGCGAAGACGCCCACTTGATGCGGCCGACACGGCAAGTGCGCGAGCCTTCATAAAGATGGAGTCCATGATCATTTCTCAAGAAAGCGATGTGACCCAGGCCGTCCTCGCGGAGCTTGAGCGCAGCTCTGACCCCCGCTTCAAGCAGATACTCCAGAGCGCGGTACGCCATCTCCATGCTTTCGTGCGCGAGGTCAAATTGACCGAAGCCGAATTTCAGCAACTGTGCAGCTGCATTGCCCGGGCTGGCCAGGCGACCAATGCCTCGCACAACGAGGTGGTGCTGGCCGCTGGCTCGCTGGGCGTCTCGGCCCTGGTGTGCCTGCTCAACAACGGTGCGGCCGGTGGCACCGAACTGACCACGGCCAACCTGTTGGGGCCTTTCTGGCGCGATGGCTCGCCGCCCATGGCGCAGGGCGCGTCCATCGTGCGCTCGCCCACGCCGGGCGATCCCATCTTCGTCACCGCCTTTGTGCAGGACCAGGCAGGTCAAGGCCTTGCCGATGTGCGGGTCGATGTCTGGCAAGCTTCCTCCGAGGGCTTTTACGAGAACCAGGACCCCGCGCAGGCCGACATGAACCTGCGCGCCACCTTCACCACCGATGCCCAAGGCTGTGTGCGCTTTCGCAGCATCAAGCCCGTCGGCTACCCCATCCCGGTCAACGGCCCGGTGGGCGATTTGATACGGGCGCAGGGGCGGCACAACATGCGGCCGGCGCACATTCATTTTTTGATGAGCAAGCCCGGCTATAAGACGCAGTTCTCGCAGGTGTACTCCTCGGACGACCCCAACCTGCAGACCGATGTGCAGTTTGCGGTCACCCGTGCGCTCATTGGCCAGTATGTCCGGCACGAAGGCGGCTGCCCCGCGCCCGACGTGAGCGGGCCCTGGTTCAGCCTAGAGCACCGCTTCACGCTGCAAGAAGGTGAGTCGCGCCTGCCGCGCCCACCCATCACCGGTAAGGCCAGCGGGCCCCGCCCCAGCCTGGAGGTGCTGAAGCGGCGCTGAGCGCACTCAGGGTGCCGAAGGCGCGTACCAGTGGCTGAGCTTGACCTCTGGCGTGCCCTGCGCCTGGGTCCATTCGGCCAGTTCGTCGTGCCGGGGCATCCACACGCCCTCGAACTGTCCCATGTAGCTCAGGAACTTGTCGAGCTGTGCGGTCATCAGTGGCCGACCGCCAAAGTTGCCGTGCATGGTGATGTTGATCATCGAGCCCGGCTCCTGCTGGTACTGGAAGTCGAACAGGTCTTTGTAGGTGGTGAACCAGTCGATGGGTGCACCCCGCAGCACGCGGTTGTCGGCAAAGTCGCTGTGCGGCAGTCCGACGATGGGGCCGGCTGGAGTTTCAATCATGCCGGGCAGGTCCATGTCGTTGTAGTCGCCGTGCCAGAGCAGGCCTTCGCGCTTGAGCACTTCGGCGGTGCGCTCGTTGGTGGCAATCGTGGAGCTGAGCCAGCCCACCGGGCGCTGGCCGCCGATCTCGGTCAGGATGCTCAGGCTGCGGCGAACCAGCGCCACTTCCTCGCTCTCGTTCAGGCCGGACAGCACCTGGTCTTGGGCATAGTTGTGGCCGGCAATCTCAAAGCCAGCGGCAGCAATCTGGCGCACTGTGTCCGGGAACAGCTCGGCCGAGCGTGCATTGATGCAGGCCGTGCCAAAGACGCCGTGGCGGCGCGCGGTGCGCACCAAGCGCGCCATGCCAAAGCGCCCACCATAGTTGGCCCACAAGATGCCGGCGCGGTCTTCGGTGCCGGCCTTGGGCGGGCTGGTCATGGGCGAGTAGGGCGGCGCCTTGCCCGGCGACCAGTTCTCCATCAGAAAGGTCAGGATGACAGTGATACGGGGCTGGCTGGGGCGTTGGGAAAGCAAAGGCAAGATGGGGCTCCTGGGTGAGGCGTTATTCGGGCGTGATGCCCGCTTGTTGGGTGAGGGTCTTGTAGAGCTGGGCGCTGTCGGCCAGTTGGCGTGAAAAGTCGGCCGGCCCGGCGAATTTGATGTCGTAGCCTGCTTGGTTCATGCGGGCGACCACCTCGGGGTCGCGCATGATTTTGTCCATCTCGGCGCCCAGGCGCTGCAGCACGGGCGCGGGCATGCCGGCCGGACCCAACAGGCCGACCCAGGTGTCGGGCACGGAAAATCCGGGGATGCCGCTTTCTGCAGCGGTGGGAATGGTGGGCGCGCTGGCCGAGCGGTTGGCCTCGACCACCGCCAGGATGCGCAGCTTGCCGGTCTGCACATGCGGCAGCAGGTTGGACAGCACCAAAATGCCCAGGTCCACCTGACCCGAGATCACGTCGGTCAGCGCGGCCGAGCCGCCCCGGTAAGGCACATGTGTCAATTTGGCTTTTTGCGTGGTGGTCAGCAGCAGCCCCGCCAGCTGCTGGGAGGTACCGGCGCCCGAGGTGCCAAAGGACAGGCCCTTGGGGTTGGCCTGCGACTGCGTCACCAGATCGGCCATGGACTTGATCGGCGAACTGGCAGGCACGGCAACGGCTTGCGGGGCCACAGCGACCTTGGCAATGGCGCTGAAGTCCTTGACCGGGTCGTAGTTCACGCCCTTGGTGAACAGCTGCACGGTCTGGTGGGGCGGGCCCAGGTTCATCAGCAAGGTGTAACCGTCGGCGGGCGAAGCGGCCACCTGGGCCGAGCCGATGGAGCCGCCGGCGCCAGCGCGGTTTTCAATGACCACCGGCTGGCCCAGGGCGGCCGAGAGCTTGGGCCCGACGATGCGGGCCACGGTGTCGGCCGCGCCGCCAGCGGCAAAGGGCGCGACGATGCGAATGGGCTTGCTGGGGTAGCTACCCTGGGCCCAGGCGGGTACGGCCAGGGCCAACAGCGGCAGGGCCAGAAGGCTGCGGCGGATGCGGTGTCTTGTCATCAATGTCTCCTTGGGGGTGGGTGCTCTGAAGCCGTTTAGCCGAGCGCCGCGCAAATGTTGCGCGTGGTGCGGTCGATGTGCTGGGCCAGCAGGGCGCAGGCCAGGTCGGCGTTGCGCTCTAAGGTGGCCTCGACGATGTCCTGGTGCTCGCCGTGCACATTGCGGTCGAAGGGGTTGCGTTGCAAGAACAGGCGACGGTATCTGTCGTTCTGGTCGTGCACTCTGGCGCAGTACTGCTGCAGCAGCGGCATGCCACAGGCGCCCAGCAGCGCAAAGTGGAATTGTCGGTGCGCGGCTTCCCAGGCGCCTGGGGCCTGCCGGCTCGATTCGTTGCGCGGTGCATGCGCCAGCTGGTGCAGCGCCTGGGCGATGGCGTGCTCCCACTGCGCATCGCCAAGGGCGATCGATTCGCGCAAGGCCAGGGTCTCCAGGTGGATGCGCAGGCGTGCAATCTCTCTGAGGTTGGCTTCGGACACGGGCGCCACCCAGTAGCCGCGCTGATCTTCGATGCGCACCAGGCCCTCGGCGCCCAGGCGCGAGAGCGCCTCGCGCAGCGGGCTGCGGCTCAGCGTCAGGCCCAAGCGCTCGCGAAGCATGTCCAGCTTGAGCTTGCTGCCCGGCGCCAGCTCGCCCGACAAGATGGCCTCGCGCAGGCGCGCAGTCAGCTCGGTGGACAAGGTGCGCGCGCCTTCTTCACCGTCAGCAGACGGGGCCAAGGCAGGAGCGCGGGCCATGGCGGGCGGCCTTTCAGTCGAGCTTGAGCGAGAGCGACTTGATGGTCTCGGCCCACTTGCCGCTTTCCTCGCGCATGTACTTGCCGAGGTCGGCCGCGGGCCCGCCTATCAGATCGACGCCGGAGGCCGCCATTTTTTCCTTGACCTCGTTTTGGCGCAGCGCAGTGTCTATGCTGCGGTTGAGCACGGCAATCACCGCGTCGGGCGTGCGCGCAGGCGCCACGATGCCAAACCAGGCGGTGGACTCGAAGCCGCTGAGCGCTTCGGCCACCGTCGGCAGGCTCTCCATGCCTTGCACGCGGGCGCGCGAGGCCACGGCCAAGCCGCGCATTTTTTGCGACTGCACATGCGGCAAGGTCGATGGCGAGTTGTCGAACATCACATCGATTTGCCCGCCCATCAGATCGGTGGAGGCGGGCGCGCTGCCGCGGTAGGGAATGTG
>Ga0078894_10000837_pt1 | contig 22113 bp, 13 predicted proteins | sample LauGreSu1BDMLBSD_2_FD_67506 | JGI IMG/M metagenome (GOLD analysis project Ga0078894, IMG submission 67506) | Freshwater lake microbial communities from Lake Michigan, USA - Su13.BD.MLB.SD (version 4) (version 4) | ecosystem: Environmental > Aquatic > Freshwater > Lake | place: Lake Michigan... | reverse complement strand
TACCGTGATTGGGTTAGCTGATATCATTGTAACCGCGACCGGAAATAAATCCATTGTAACTGGAAAACATTTCGAAGCGATGAAAGACAAAGCCATCGTATGTAACATCGGTCACTTCGATAACGAGATTGATATGGCTTGGTTGAACAGCAAGTACGGTTCTACCAAAATGGAAATTAAGCCACAAGTCGATTTATACAATGTGAATGGCAATGACATCATTGTGCTAGCTGAAGGACGTTTGGTGAACTTGGGTTGCGCTACCGGCCACCCATCGTTTGTGATGTCCAATTCCTTCACCAACCAAACCCTAGCGCAATTGGAGTTATGGCACCATTCCGACAAGTACGAAAATGATGTGTATACTTTGCCAAAGCATTTGGATGAGAAAGTAGCACGCCTGCATTTATCTAAAATCGGGGTAGAGTTGGAAGAATTATCTTCTGAACAAGCTGAATACATTGGCGTGGATGTGAAAGGTCCATTTAAATCGGATCATTACCGATACTAGGATTAAAGAATTATACGAAAAGCGGCCCTTCGACAAGCTCAGGGACCGCTTTTTTTTTGTGCCCTGTTTTCGAGAAAATCCATAATCATAGCTTAATACGTTAAAATTTCATTCAAGCACGTATGAATCTGCTTCAATTCTGTTTTCGAAATACTCCCTACTCGCTCCAACAACCGGTCTTTAGCAATAGATCGCACATGAAGGGTTAAGGCCTCGGAAGTTTGCTTTAATCCATTGGATGGAGAGGGTTCCAACACCAAGTTTCCATGGTAATGCTTGAGCTGGGTGGTCAAGGGCACACACACCACTACCTGTGCATGAACGTTGAGTAAATTACCACTAATAACAATAACGGGACGATAACCTGCTTGTTCGCTGCCTTTCACGGGGTTTAAATCCGTGAACCAAATTTCACCTTGTTTCATTCTTCCGAAAGTTGGCTTAAATACTCCGCCATTCCTTCTTCAGCAAGTATTTGAAGATCGGTGTCTGCCGCCATTTGCTTGTAGGATTTAACATACGCAGCGCGATTGAGTTGCTCTAGATAGATGCGAAGCGCTCGTTCTATGAGGGTATTTTTAGGAACTGACAGTTCCTTGGCTTTTTGAGCAAGGGCCTGAAGAAGATCATCCGGAAGCGAACTCGTGAAGGTTGACATATGTTTATAATTTATTTATAAAATTCAAATATAATAAATAATTACAAATTAAAAAACCTATCACTCGTTTAAAATTGTTAAAACCTACAAAATTTCCTCTTCTGCCAACACCGGCTTTCTGAACACGATTTGTCCTTCGAACATATCCATCACCACCGTTTGGTTCATGTCCACCGTTTTAGCGAGCAAGGCTTTAGATAGGCTATTTAATACCTCTTTTTGAATGACCCGTTTCACCGGACGTGCACCAAAGAAGGGATCATAGCCTAGCTCCACAATGTGCTCGAAAGCATCTGGAGCAACAAATAATTTGATTCCTTTTTCCTTCAACTGATTTTTCAAATTATTCAGTTGAATTCGCACGATGTCTTTCACATTCGAACGAGTTAATGGCAAGAACAATAAGGTTTCGTCGATTCGGTTTATAAATTCAGGTCGTATCGTTTGCTTTAACAACTCCAATACTTGAACTTTTGCCTTGGCTGCTAATTTCTGGAAGTCAGCTTCTTTCGCATCCTCAAAAGCCTCTTGCAAGATGAGGGATCCCAAATTAGAAGTCATGATGATGATTGTATTTTTAAAGTTTACAAGCCTTCCTTTATTGTCAGTCAAGCGTCCATCGTCTAATACTTGAAGTAATACATTAAATACATCCGGATGCGCTTTCTCTATTTCATCCAAAAGAACGATGGAATATGGCCTTCTTCGAACGGCTTCTGTGAGCTGTCCTCCCTCATCATACCCCACATATCCTGGAGGCGCCCCCACCAAACGACTAACGCTATGCTTCTCTTGATACTCACTCATGTCGATGCGGGTCATGGCATTTTCATCATTGAAGAGAAATTCAGCCAAGGCTTTTGCTAATTCCGTCTTACCAACTCCAGTTGTACCGAGGAAAATAAACGATCCAATCGGACGTCGTGCATCTTGCAAACCGGCCCGTGATCTTCGTACCGCATCCGACAAGGCCTCAATGGCTTCTTCTTGTCCAACAACGCGTTTCTTTAGTTCATCTTCTAATCGAAGCAACTTACTGACCTCACTTTCCACCATTTTCTGTACAGGAATTCCAGTCCATTTGGAAACCACCTCGGCAATTTCCTCGGTATCCACTTCTTCCTTAATCATTTTCGATTCGGACTGAATCTCGGCCAGCGTTTGTTTAGAATCCTCTAATTTTCGTTTAGCTTCTTGGATTTTTCCATAGCGAATCTCGGCAACCTTCCCATAATCACCGGCGCGTTCGGCCGCATCTGCTTCATACTTCAAAAGCTCAATTTCCTCTTTCGAATGCTGAATGGCCTCCAAAATTTGCTTTTCTGCCTGCCATTTGGAGGTCAACCCTTGTCGTTTTTCATTAAAATCTGCTAGGTCTTTTACAACCGTTTCCAATTTTGCCGTATTATTTTCTCGCTTTAGCGCTTCTCGTTCGATTTCAAGCTGCATAATTTTTCGTTCGATTTCATCTAATTCCTCGGGTTTTGAATTGATTTCCATTCGAAGCTTAGAGGCCGCTTCATCGATTAGGTCAATGGCCTTATCCGGAAGGTGTCGATCGGAAATATAGCGTTGCGACAATTCCACTGCGGCAATAATCGCTGCGTCTTTGATAATTACCTTGTGGTGATTCTCGTATTTTTCTTTGATTCCACGAAGTATAGCAATGGCATCTTCGGTATCAGGTTCATCCACGAGCACGGTTTGAAAACGCCGAACCAAGGCCTTATCCTTTTCAAAATACTTTTGGTACTCATTCAAGGTGGTAGCGCCTACGGCTCGCAACTCACCTCTCGCTAGTGCAGGCTTTAAAATATTAGCTGCGTCCATGGCTCCTTCCCCGCCTCCTGCGCCCACAAGGGTGTGGATTTCATCGATGAATAAAATAATTTCCCCATCGGAATTAATCACCTCCTTAACGACCGATTTAAGCCTTTCTTCAAATTCCCCTTTGTATTTTGCACCCGCGACGAGCGCCCCCATATCCAAGGAATAAACCACTTTTGTTTTCAGGTTCTCAGGTACATCTCCACTAATAATTCGATGAGCCAAACCTTCAGCAATCGCTGTTTTTCCTACCCCAGGTTCACCAATTAATATGGGATTGTTTTTGGTTCTTCTTGTTAAAATCTGCAGCACCCGACGAATCTCTTCGTCGCGTCCGATTACCGGGTCTAATTTTCCCTTTCCCGCCATTTCATTTAAGTTCTTGGCAAATTTTTCCAAGGCTTGAAAGGTGCCTTCTTGCCCAGAATTTTGGACATTTTCTCCTTTTCGCATCATAAGTATATCTTTTTTAAGTTGTGTTACATTGATTCCAGCATCTTTGATTAAGGATCCAAAGGTATCCTTCGATTGACAGAGGTAATAAAACAGAGCATCAACCGCTAAATAAGTATCGCCCCATTGACTTAACTCTTGGATTCCGCTGCGCAATACGGCCGACAAGGCATTGGAAACGTGAAGTTCTCCGCTTTCCACTCTTGGATAACGATCGACTATGGCTTTAACAACATCATGTATGTTTTTCAACTTAATCGACTGTTGTTCTAATAATTTAGGCACAATGTCTTTATCCACCTCCAACAATCCTAAAAACAAATGAGAAGACTCTAATACCTTGTGCTGATAACTTTGGGCAATATCTTGAGCCTTTTGCAAGGCTTCTTGCGTTCGTGAGGTTAACTTGTCAAATTGCATGATTCCATTGTTTTTAACGCAGCACTTCAAAATACAAACCATATTATACGAAGTGTCATTATGTCATGAATTATCGAATTCAGTTAAGTAAATCATGTCAATATGTCGTGTATAAAAAATCGAATTCGAATGAAACCTTAGCCACAAATATCCGTTGGAGCTAAGCATGAATAAGAGTTTCCTTGGTATTGTTCTATTATTCACGTATACGTTGCCTTATGCAATGATTTCAAGCAACGAGCCTTCGCTCAAAAAGAAATATATCGATACCTATAAAGTTCTTGCTGTTGAACAAATGAAACTTTATGGAATTCCTGCAAGCATCACATTAGCGCAAGGCATGCTTGAATCGGGTTACGGAGAATCAACCTTAGCAAAGCAATCCAATAATCATTTTGGTGTTAAATGTCATTCCGATTGGCAAGGAGGACGCACATACGCCAACGACGATCAAGCCAACGAGTGTTTCCGCGTGTACCCTACCGTTGGCGATAGCTATGAAGATCATTCAAAGTTCTTATTAAAGAATAAACGTTATGCCTCCTTATTTCAACTTGATAAAAAAGACTACAAAGGCTGGGCTCACGGCTTAAAATCGGCGGGTTATGCAACCAACCCCCAATATGCTACCCTATTAATCAGCCTCATCGAAGAATCCGCACTTCATGAAATTGACCAAGAGGATCAAGCGCTTTTGATCAAGCCAACCCAAAACATCTCAGTTATTCATATTCATGAAAATAAAGTAAGGTATGTTCTAGCGGAAAAAGGGGATACCTATTATAAAATATCTCAACGAACGGGGCTCACACTTCGTCAACTTAGGCTTTACAACGAATCTTTTCATCAAAGAGACATTCTCAAAGAAGGGGATAAAATATACCTTGACCCTCGAAGAAAACGATCAAAAACCAAAGCAATTATTACACTCAGCAAAAACATGACCTTGCGTGAGATCGCACAAGAAGAGGCGCTTACGGTAAAATCATTGCTGCGTAAAAATCAAGGAGTATCCGCCGATGAAACCCTTTCCAAAGGGAAAGAAATTCGCCTTAAATAGGCAAAATGAGTGTTGTTTGTTGTTGTTTGTTGTTGTTTGTTGAGAGTCTCCGAAAGGAGACTTTCTTTTGAACTAAACTTTACTTGCAATCCAAAAGCTCCTTGGACCACTGTTTCTGCTCTTCTAGGTCAAGGGTGCGGAAATAATCACCGCAATCTAACGCTTCTTTAGATTTTGCATCAGCAAGGGAAGCCTTCATGCAAGAACAAGCATCCTTTTTCTGTTTGCAAGAGGCCAAGAATAGTAGAATTACTGGAATTAGGAAATATTTCATGGTACAATTTTTACAGCGATTTGATAATAATTATTCACGGCCCCTATCACTTCATACTTGATATAAAAGGCATTAACCCATTCGGTAAAGGCTTTGAACTCATGCTGAGGAACATTGAATTCGTCAAAAAATATGACATCTCCCTCCCGCAAATAAGGCGTTATCAAAGTAAGTACATAAAGCGTGGCGGTGTACAAATCTGCATCCATGTGGATCACTTTTTTACGGCTGGGATCAAAGTTGGTCAAAAACGGCAACAAGGTTTGCTGAAATAATCCTTGGTAAAATTGAAAGCGCGTATCGTTGATTTCTGGCAAAGAATCTCCTGAACTCATATCCCCTTTCTTGAAAGGCCCCCAATCTTCTGGTAATCCAGTAAACGTATCAAACCCATAAAACCGAGATTCAGGGTGCTTTAATCGACCGGTCCACCAACGAAAAGAATCACCTTTTGAAACGCCAAATTCCAAATAATCGATGGGCCCTTCTAATCCTTCCTGGAGAATTACATGTTCAAACAATTGTTCCCTCTTCGAATAGTCAAATTTGAACGAATAAAAATCGTTGTAGCTTAATTTTCTATGTTGCTGAATCCATTTCGATAAAGCCGACATGGACCCAATAAAAGAAAAAAGATGCGACGAAAAAAACCAATGCCCTCGGAATAGAAAGAAGAGACCTTTCAATTTGCCTCGAAGAAATAACAACCTTTTCATGCCTCCAAAGTTAGAGATTCAAGTTAAATAACAGTAGAGGCATCATGGTTTTAATATAACATCGATTAATTCCAACTTTGAACTTCGCGAAATCCCTCCAGGATTTAAACCTGGCTTTCCCTCAGGAATTGGACATTTTAACTTGGAATAATAGTCCACCCAAACAGGATAATACTCATGGGTATTGGGCTCTTTGAAGGTCATTGGGGACAATTCAAACACCGCTTTTCCATAATTAGCAGCTTTGAATGCTTCATATAACAACTCGCTGCAATAATATCGATCGTTATTTAAAAGAAAAACCTCATCGTAAGGTTTGCCCTTTAGCGAAATTGCAAAGCGAATTGCACGTTGTAAAAACGCATTATCCGCTTGCTTGAACCGGGCTACTTGGATTTTTGAACTTCGACGAACAAAATCCTGAAGTGAGGTAACCACCACCCCTTCACCGATGGCTTCTATCACTTTTAAAGAATCGTTCTCACGAATCACCATGGCACAATGCGAATAATCTTTACCATTGGCTCCCTCCGTGACGGCCTCAATGGCATCGCACATGGGACCGCAATCCAAGTCTTGAAATACAATATCTCCAGGTTGTAAATCTTCTTTCGGCGACGGATTTTCGCAGGACACCAAAAACCAACCTAACAAGACTGCGCAGCAAAGTATACGTTGTGCCATTGCGTCAAAAGTAGTAATTTTAAGGCCTATGAACTTAAAGTTTTTTGTACTGTTTGTGTTTCTATGGACCAAATTCATCGGATTTACGCACGACTACCATTTCGCCTTTTTGGAGATTGAATATAATTCAAACGATCAGCAGTTTCAAGCATCCTTGAAGGTAACAGCCCACGACCTTGCGTTCATCACCTCTAAAAAACACGACCAAGATTTCACCATGGATCAAATCCTGCGAACCGATAGTTTGCGGTTCGAATTAGAACAATACCTGCTTTCAGGATTTAGCCTCTTTCAAAATACCCAACAAGTTTATTTTAGAGTGGAAGGCCATGAATTGAACGAGAACGGCGATCTAATCTTTTACCTTTCATCGGAAGAAATCGAAATGAGCGGATTAATGAAAATATATTTCCCTTTACTTACTGACTACTTCCCTGATCAGCAAAATAAAGTAGACTTTCTAAAACAAGGAAAACATCACACCTTAACCTTTCTCTTTTCAGACACTAGCAAAGAATTAAACGTAGCACCATGAAAACATTTTTATTCATTTTAATCACAACCTTTACCACCTCCCATTTTGCGCAAAAAAAATTCGCACAGCTGGACATGGAGCTTCCCACGCCGAACGAATACCGAAATGCCGCAGGAGCTCCGGGTCATGCATATTATCAGCAACAAGCCGATTACAAAATGAACCTGGTTTTGGACGACAACCTTCAAAAACTTTATGGCACCGAAACTATTACCTACACCAACAATTCGCCCGACCCACTACCCTATCTGTGGTTGCAATTGGACCAAAATATTTACGACGAACATTCGGATACCAAACTGATTGAAGTGGAAAAAATGGAGGATTTTAAATCGATTGGAGATATCCAAAAACGCTTCTTTCATTACGATGGCGGTTTCAAAGTAGAGAGCATCACCTCCACTTCAGGACAAAACATGAAATATTACATCAATAAAACCATGCTTCGCATCGATTTGTCCACGCCGCTTGCACCTAAAAGCAGCATCAGTTTTAACGTAAAGTGGTGGTACAACATCAACGACCGCATGCAAGTGGGCGGCCGCTCCGGTTACGAGTACTTTGAAAAAGACAAAAATTACCTCTACACTTTAGCGCAGTTCTTTCCAAGAATGTGCGTATACAGCGATGTTACCGGTTGGCAAAACAAACAATTTCTAGGTCGAGGAGAATTCACCCTTCCCTTTGGCAATTACGAGGTTAACATTACCGTGCCCTCCGACCATATTATCGCTGCAACGGGAGAATTCCAAAACGGCAACGACGTGCTTACCTCAGCGCAACGAAAGCGTTTTGAACAAGCTAAAAAGTCCGATAAACCAGTACTAATTGTCACGCAATCCGAAGCAGAAATGGCAGAAAAAGACCACAAGAAAACAACAAAAACTTGGGTTTTTAAGGCGCGAAACGTACGTGATTTTGCCTTTGCAAGTTCGCGCAAGTTCATCTGGGACGCCCAAAAGGTAACGGTGGGTGGCAAAGACATTTTATGCATGTCGTACTACCCGAAGGAAGGAAATCCCTTATGGGAAAGGTACAGCACCAAACTCGTAGCGCACACCATTAAAACTTATTCAAAATACACCGTAGATTACCCCTATCCTGTGGCCATCTCCGTTCACTCGAAATGGATTGGAATGGAATACCCTATGATTTGCTTTAACGGGGGTCGTCCGGAAGAAGACGGAACCTATTCCGAAGGGGAAAAATACGGCATGTGGGGAGTGATTATCCACGAGGTTGGACATAACTTTTTTCCCATGATCATCAATTCCGACGAACGTCAATGGACGTGGATGGACGAAGGACTCAACACCTTCGTGCAATACCTTACCGAACAGGAATGGGAACGAGGCTACCCGTCGAGAAGAGGACCTGCACATTTGATCGCGGACTACATGCGTGGCGACCAAAAATTCATCTCTCCGATCATGACAAACTCGGAGTCCATTTTTCAATTTGGAAACAATGCTTATGGGAAACCCGCAACCGGTTTAAATATTTTAAGAGAAACCATCATGGGACGCGAGTTATTCGATTATGCATTTAAAACCTATTGTGAACGTTGGAAATTCAAACACCCGAGTCCTGCCGACTTTTTCCGAACCATGGAAGACGCCTCAGCGGTGGATCTGGATTGGTTTTGGCGCGGTTGGTTCTATGGTACGCAACCGGTTGACATCGCCATTAAAGACGTCAAATGGTTTCAATTGAACACTCAAAATCCTACCACAGAAAAAGCTTTTCTAAAAGAACAAGCCGACGGGAAAGACGTCCACATTGGGGTCGGGAGAAACGAGGCATCGATCAAAGAAACCGTCAATGAACGCGACACCCTCATCGATGACTTCTACGGAAAGCGCGATATCTACCTTGTTGACGCCCTGGACCGTCAGGAGTATGAAGATTTCAAAGCCAAGACGAACGCGAAAGATTTAGCGCTCCTGAATGCAGGTAAACATTTTTACGAGGTGAATTTCGAAAATGTCGGTGGAATGGTAATGCCGCTGATATTGCGTTTTACCTTCGTTGATGACAGCACCGAAATACAGCGCATCCCTGTTGAGATATGGCGTCAATACGAGGATAAAGTTTCCAAAGTTTTTATTTTCGATAAAGAAGTAAAAGAAATACGCTTGGATCCTTTTCTAGAAACAGCTGACGTTGACTTGAATAACAATACTTGGCCTGAGGTAGTTCAACCTTCTCGATACCAACTATTTAAACAAAATCCCTCAAAGGACAACCCCATGCAACGTCAGAAAAAAGTAGACGCTATAAAAAATTAGCGTAACATTGGCTTAATTGACAACGAAAATGCTTAAATTTCGTCTGTCAACCCGATGCCTAATCGAATACTGCTCTTATTGCTTTTGCTTTCTCCGGCCCTTTTGTTTGGCCAAGGAGACGATTGCGCAACGGCCACTCCCATCAACAACGTTCTTAATTATTGCTCCGGAAACGGTTTTTATACCAATGTAGGTTCTACCGTTGGTTCCTACGGACTTCCCACCTGTTGGGGAGCCAATGCAACAGAGGATGTGTGGTTTTCCTTTACTGCAGTTGGAACGGACGTTCTTCTTTCGGCGAGCGGTGTTGGAGGCGGTGGTAGCATGGGACAGCCCAGACTTGCCCTTTATGATGGGATTTGCGGAGGCCTGATGAATGAATTAAACTGCAGTAACGGCACACCAGGTTTTGGCACCACCCAATTGTACGAAGGAGCCTTGGTTCCAGGTAATACCTATTATATCCGGGTTTCAACACCTCCGAACAATGAAGGGACTTTTGAACTCTGCATCAACAGTTACACGCCAACCACGAATCCCGGCGCGGACTGCGGAGGCGCAGCCTTTCTGTGCAATTCAAATCCCGTGAGCGTTGCATCGCTCGGAGGAGGAGGACAAAACAACGACGAACCAGAACCTGGAACTTGCCTCGATATGCCGGGACCGGACGAATCAAATTCCTCATGGTTCTATTGGACTTGCGCGACAGGTGGACCGCTCACCTTTGATATTACTCCCATTAATCCAATGGACGACATCGATTTCATATTTTACCAACTCAACACCAATAACCCTTGCGGTCCAAGAACACCGGTTCGCTGTTGTTCCAGCTCCTGCTTAAATGCCACAGGATCGACAGGAATGAGCCTTAACGAGGTGGATGTGAACGAATGGCCAGGTTGTCAAGTAGGTTTCAATGCCTACATTCAAAGCATTACCATGACCCCCGGAACGAGTTATGCCTTGTTGGTGAATAACTTCTCCGCGAGCACCGGGTTTACTTTGACCTTCAATAACAACAATCCCAACGGTGGCACCTTTCAAGGTCCAGCACCTCAAATAACCGCCAGCAACTTGAATATATGTCAAGGTGATTCTGTGGTATTCGATGCTAGCTCCTCGCAGTTTTGCAATGCATACACTTGGAACTTTACACCCAATGCCCAACCTAACAGCGCTTCCGGTATCGGACCTCATTCCATTACCTATCCCAACCTTGGGAATTTTGTGGCCATTTTAAATGGAATTGACAATACCGGTTGTCAAACCGTCGACGTTGTCAATGTCCAGGTAAATTCACCCATTCAAATCAACCTTCCTCCCTACGATACGATTTGCAGTGGGACGAATTTCTTCGCCACCATTACCAGCAATCCATCGGTTTCGATATTTAATTATGTCCCTTCGAATAACCCCAATATTTCGGGAGCGGCGCAAGGGTCTGGTGGAAGCATCAATCAAGTTCTAACCAACACCTCCAATAACGTACAGAACCTTACCTATTATGTTTCAACCGCTGGAAATGGCTGCGGTGGCAATGATAGCATCACCGTGAGTGTAAGTCCGTTAATTGAACCGTTATTTTCCCCAGTGGGTCCCCTTTGCCTTGGGTTAATCCCTTCCCCGCAACTTCCCGTTCAATCGAACAATGGTATATTTGGAACCTGGCTTCCAGGTAGCGTTAACACCCAACAATTAGGAGTTTTTAACAGCGTTTTCACGCCAAATCCTGGTCAATGTTCCGATACTACGAGCATTGCCGTACTGATATCTGACAATCCCGGTGTAAGTTTTACCGCAGACACTTTATTGGGTTGCTCACCCGTTCAAGGTACCTTGAGTACCGCACCCATTGCCGGGGCAACCTATAATTGGTTGGCAAACGGGCAACAAATCGGAACCAATTCGAGTGTTAATTATACCTTCAGCAATCCCGGTTGTTACGATATCGAACTTCAAGTCGACATCAGCGGCTGTTCTGCAACAAGCGTAGTAAGCGACTATATATGCGTAGAAGCGGATCCTGTGGCAAGTTTTTCCTTCTCACCTGGGGAATTTACAGCGCCATCGGAAGTGGTGAGTTTTAATAATGGATCCCAAGGTGGTTCGCAATATTTTTGGGATTTCGGCGACGGAAACACAAGCACGAGCATGGAAAGTCCCCATACCTTTAACAATACGAGCAACGGTTACTTTGTCACGTTAACGGTGAGCAGCCCTTCCGGTTGCATGGATTCCATTACCCAATTCATCGGTTATCAAGAGCCATTGATTTATTACGTTCCTAATACCTTCACACCGGATCAAGACCAATTCAATCCAACTTGGAAACCCATTTTTACCAGCGGATTTGAACCCTACGATTACCACGTCTTGATTTTTGACCGTTGGGGAGAGTTAATTTGGGAATCCTTTAATCCTTATACAGGTTGGGATGGTACGTACGGCAAAAGTTTCCAAGCTCAAACTGGAATTTACACCTGGGAAATCGTATTTGGAACGAAAGTAGGAGATGAAAAAATTCAAGTATCGGGAACCGTCAATTTGTTGAGGTAATTAACGGGTTTTAACCACTTTTTCAACCGTAGTTTTTCCGTGATTCCTTACCACCACAAAATACGTCCCAGAACTCAAACCATCCAGGTCGCAATCAATGGTGTGAATTCCGGCCCCCATCGATAGGTCGAAAATTTCTTTTACCGTTGCTCCATGAATATCACGCAAGGAAATGGAGGTTCTCCCTTCCGCTAAATGCACTTTAATTTTACATGCACTCGGTGTTGGGTTAGGATAAACCAATATTCCCCCTTGTTCCAACGTTTGCTCTTCGATCCCAACATTGCACCACCCTGCCAACGAATAGTATTGAACTGTATGACCAAAAAGTTGCTGAACTTCGTTGCTTGGTACTTGAAACCAATCTCGAAGGATGGAGGCGTAAACATCGCGAAAATCAATTTGCATGGGAACTCCTGCTTGATCTGGAATGGCGCTTGGAATAACGGGATTAGGTCCGATGATTCCCGTTTGAATGCAAGTACCAAAAAGGAATAAGGGAGCCGCATCGCCGTGATCGGTACCCAAACTTGCATTCGACGCAATTTGCCGACCAAACTCCGAAAACGTCATACCAACAACGCGGTTTTCCAGTCCAAGCAATTGAAGATCGTTTTGAAATGCAGCAATGGCATCGGATACTTTTTGCAAAAGTCCACGGTGCAGGCCCGCATTTAAATCCAAAGCATCTGCTTGATTATCATGAGTATCAAAACCACCTAATGACAACACGTAGACTTTCGTTTTCAATCCCCCTGAAATCATCTGAGCAACGTATTTCAATTGGGTAGCCAGATTGTTCGATGGATCGTACATAGTGGACAAATTACTTCCCGCTTGAGCTGCAGCATGAATGACTTGTCCAAAGCTGTTCGTTTGCTCAATGATCGTTGCTACAAACTCAACGTGATTACCGTAATAAGAACCGTCGTTAACAAAGCTACCTTCAAAAAGGTTAACAGAGTTATTCGGATTGGAGACTGCATGCGAAAAATTGGCAGCAATGCCTTGACACGTAGCAGTCACCTCGCTACCCATGCTGATGGCAAAAGGATCGGGGTAGCTTGCATTTGGATAACCGTCGGGGTAATTCGGATTGTACGAATCAAAATACCGACCCAACCAGCCTCGGGTCTCATCAATATCCGTTGAACCCGTTGTCCAAATATCCATCGAACGAAAATGGGAACGGTTTTGATCGGGATAACCTACGTTTTGAACAACGCCCAATTTACCTTGATCGAACAGGTTTTTCATGCCTTGCATTACGGGATGAAAGCCAACGGTTGGCGTAACGGGTAACAACTGATTTTGAGGAACAATTATCTCCGAACGATGGATCATGAGGTTAGCAAATTGGTCGAGCGGAACAACGGTGTTCAAACCATCATTGCCGCCATTTAAGCGAATCATAACCAAAACCCTATCCTCCGCACCGGTTGAAAAATTGAACAATTTATCACCAATCGCTTGCATTCCAAAACCATTCGAAACAAAGGGCAGGCTTGCAGAAGCCAATGCAACATTTTTTACGAAATCTCTTCTTTTCATGGCAATTTTTTAGAACATTTGATATTGCGGCATTTTGAATATACGGTCCAAAACCAGGTTAACTCTTTGACTAACAGGATCTACAAAGGCAGGAGTATTGGGATTTGCCAAATAATCGTTGTATTGCAACGTCCACTCAAACGTCGGTAAATTATTGGTGAGCACATTAACGAGCGAATTGTGCATGGCTGCATCAACGGGTTTCGCAATGAACAATTCACAAATGTCATCGATTACGGCATCAGCACTTGAAGGAATACTCAAATTATTTAAAAACGGTATCGGGTCGATTTTCAAGGTATATCCATTGATCGGAATACCGTAAACGTTCAAACCTGAGGAAATATCGAACCGAAATTTAATCGTCGTTGAATTCACCCAAAGCCTTGAAAAGGCAGGGCTCAGATAAAAGGCCTCCCATCCGGCCACGCTTGCGGGATTCAAATAGTCAAGTCCCATATTTCCACATGCTAAAAACATGTTGAAGTACACGTTATAGTCGGTGGTAAGGTTAACATTAAGCTGGGTTTCCGTAGAATTCAACATGCTAAAAACCGTCTCCAACGGACTACGTACGATGCTTCCCAAATAAGCGTTATCGTAAAAATGCTGGCTAGTAAACAATTCTTGAAGTACCGGTAAAACGTCGTAATTGTTGGCGATCATGGTTTGAGCCATTTCCGGAAGAATGTTAACCTCCACGTCATTCGTGATGTCGTAATTCACAAAAAAACGGTACAACTTTTTGCACAGATAATACGCTACTTGGGGTTGCTGAAAAATAATATCGATGTAATTGCTGTATTCTTGTGCTCCTGCATTGGGAACTGTCGCGTTGTTGAAATGATAGGATAAGGTTTTGATGCTGCTGTCGTGAAGTGCATTGAAATAAGTTGCGGAGGCAGCGCTTACGGTAGAACTTCGAATCCCCTGAACAATGTAACCGCTTAAAATTTTGGCTCCCGAAGCCACGTCCAATTCTGTATAATTGGAATAATCGCCCGGAGCAATTTGTTCACCTTTACCAATGGTGAAAAGTTCGAGCAATTCCCGTGAATAATTTTCATTGGGATGCGCCTCCGAATTCGTATTTCCGTTGAGAAAAATGAGCATGTTGGGATCAAGCGTTACATCCTTTACCAGCTGTTTGATATTCCCAAGTCCATTGCTGCGAAGCAATTCAAAATAAGTATATGCAGCGCGGGCATCCGACGAAAAAGAAACGCCAAAATGGTTGTGCCAGAAGAAGAACATTTTCTGACCAATGTTTGCCGTTTCATAGTTCATGTTGCGCATCAACCAAGCGGAAAGGGACTTTACCCTGGCCATTTCACACAACTGATTGCTCACAGGATTGGCAGGATATAAGGCACTCACCCAAGGCTGACCTTGTGCAACTACCGTCTCTCCAGCATCGTAAGCCAAAGGTGGTGAAACCGGGGTAACTGCCAACAATTGATTTACGGCATCGTTCATTGAAATCCCTGAGAAATAGGAAATCTGTTGATGGGTGGGCCCAAAAAGCGTTCGGCGCAATAAATGGGCAGCTTGCGCTCTTGTCCAAGGACCTAAATAAGGAATTAAGCTCATGCAAAAAAGTTGTACTCAAAATTAAAAAAAATGCCATTTACGAGGCCACTATTTTAACGTTTTATTCGTACATTGTTCTGATTTTCAGCCTATGAAATATTTTATACTACTGCTGCTTTCGTTTTGTTTTCTGGGCCGTTCAATGGCTCAACAGACCGTTAATTTTAATTACACCGGCGCCGTTCAAACGTGGATTGTTCCGCCGTGCGTCTATAACATTACCGCCGTGGTGGCCGGAGCTAAAGGCGGAGGTCCTAGCGGGGGAAATGGCGCGCGCATTACGGCGAATATTGCTGTAACCCCTGGTCAAACCTTGTATATTTACTGCGGTGGAATGGGCACCCAAGGATCGAATTCCGGCGGATGGAATGGTGGTGGAACAGGTCATGCTTCCGGAGGCAACTTTGGATACAGTTCCTATGGAGGAGGTGGGGCAACCGATATTCGGATTAACGGCCAAGCCCTTGCCAACCGGGTCATTGTTGCCGGTGGTGGCGGAGGAAGAGGTGGGGGCTCTTCGCAAGTATGCGGGGGAACGGCCAATTGCATCAATGGAGCACAAGGTTGCAATACCTACGGCGCTGGAGGAGGTGGAGGAACGCAGTTCTCCGGAGGAAACGGAGGCGCACCATGGGCGGGAGTACCTCCGGGTGGTCAAGCCGGTAGCCTCGGTCAGGGCGGACAAGGAGGTGCATGGTCAACTGCTTCTGGCGGAGGTGGTGGTGGAGGATATTACGGCGGAGGAGGTGGAGGAAACGATGGATGCTGTACCGGTGCCAACGGCGGCGGTGGAGGTGGTGCGGGATCATCGCTTATGCCTGCTGGTGGCTCTTGCCTTGCTAATAACAATACGAACCACGGTTATGCTTCCATTACCTTTTCCGGAGGTGCAGCGCAGGTTACGGCAACGAGTAATAGTCCTGTTTGTGCTGGTTCTACCATACAACTCAACACAAGCGCTCAGGGAACGTATTCATGGACGGGTCCCAACGGTTTTACTTCTTCCCTACAGAATCCAACCATACCCAACGCAACAGCAGCGAATGCGGGAACGTATACCGTTACGGTAAATCTTGGAGGATGTATCGGTACAGCAAGTACCACCGTAACCATCAATCCCTCTCCGACCGTAACCGTGAGTTCAGCGACCGTTTGTGCAGGACAACCTGGAACCATTACGGCATCCGTTAATCCACCCATTCCAGGAACGTATGCTTGGAATACCGGTGCTACTGGGGCATCGCTTACCGCTTCACCGAATAGCACGACCCTTTACACGGTTACTTTTACGGCTACTGGAGGCTGTTCAGGAACTGCCACAGGAGTCATTACCGTTAACCCCACTCCCGTTATTTCAGTGAATAGCCCAGTTATATGCAGCGGTCAAAGTGCGACCATGAACGCTACTGCAACGATTCCTGGAGGAGCCTTTACCTGGAATCCAGGGGCTATAACAGGACCTTCCTTAACGGTTTCGCCTAACGTCACAACATCCTACACCATTAGTTATTCTACCCCTGCAGGTTGCCCTGCACAAAATGCAACCGCAACCGTCACGGTCAATCCTACCCCTTCCGTTACGGTAAATAGTCTGACCATTTGCAACGGGCAAAGCGCCACCTTGACAGCAACACCTACGGTTGTGGGAGGTAATTATTCTTGGAGCAACGGAAGCACCAGCCAGAGCATCAACGTTACTCCATCCGTTACTACAACTTACACCGTAAATTACAGCTCTGCGGCGGGATGCCCTTCACAATCGGCGAGCGGAACAGTAACCGTAAACCCAACGCCAACCATTACTTCAACAAATGCCACTATTTGTGCAGGCCAGTCAGCTATATTGACGGCATCGACGAATACCCAGGGCGGAACGTTTACTTGGAATCCAGGCGGATTAGTGGGCAGTTCCATCACCGTAAGTCCTCAAACCACGACAACCTACACCTTGGATTATATTTCAGGGGCTGGATGTTCTGCCAACCAAGCTACGGGGACCGTAACGGTAAATCCAGTGGCTGCGGTATCGGTAAACAGCCTAACGATTTGCGACGGTAACTCGGCAACCTTGACAGCTACACCAACCGTACCTGGGGGAACATTTGCTTGGAACACCGGAGCAACGACTCCTTCTATTACGGTTTCACCGAATGCAACAACCTCTTACTCGGTTGTATACACGTCGGGAGCAGGTTGCATAAGTCCGACGGCAACAGGAACCGTCACGGTGAATCCAACACCCATTGTAACCGTAAACAACGATACCATTTGCCTTGGTCAAACCGGATCAATTACCGCTGTTTCTTCCCTTCCTAACGGAACTTATTTGTGGAATCCCGGAGGATTTACCACTGCCACCATGCAAGACACTCCTCAGCAGACCACCACGTACACGGTGGTGTTTACGAGCAATCTTCAGTGTCCAAGTGCCCCTGTATCCGGAACTATTACCGTCAATCCTAATCCCGCCATTAACGTCTCGAACACTGCGATCTGTTTAGGACAAACCGCAACCGTAACTGCCACATCGAATATTCCCGGTGGAGTCTTCACTTGGAATCCAGGAAACGTCAACGGACCAACCCTCACGGCTAATCCGAACACTACTACCACGTGGACGGTCTCGTATTCAGCAGCAACGGGATGTGCAGCTCAAGCTCAACCCGTTACCGTCACTGTGAACGGCATTCCCACCTTGAGCATCCCGAATGATACGGTTTGCGCTGGGCAAACCGCTACGCTTTCTGCCACACCGAACATTCCCGGCGGAACCTTTGCATGGAGCCCGGGAGGACAAACCACCTCCTCCATTTCCGGCTCTCCTGCTGTAACAACAACCTACAACTTGCTCTACACCTCACCGGCCGGTTGCGTGAGTGCCAGCACTCCTGCTACAATGGTCGTTAACCCTTTGCCAGTGGTTACGGTAAGCAATGCGGCTATTTGTAACGGACAAAACGCGACACTAAACTCCACCACGTCTATTCCCGGAGGAACGTACGCATGGTCTAACGGTTCCGTCACTCCCAACATTACGGTAAGTCCGAACACCACAAGTTCTTACACGTTGGTATACACCGCTCCTACGGGATGCCAAAATGCAGCGGTTACAGGAACCGTTACGGTGAATCCTGTCCCAACAGTCTCGGTGGTAAATGATACGATATGCAATGGCTCGAGCTCAACTTTGACGGCAACTCCATCCTTTCCAGGTGGGACCTACCTTTGGAGCCCCGGAGGACAAACCACACAAAACATCAACGTTTCACCGAATGCTACTACCGTTTATTCGGTCATCTATTCAAGCGGAGCGAATTGCGCGAGTCCTGCTGCAAACTCAACCGTTTTGGTCAACCCTATCCCTTCGCTGATCACTACCCTGGCTTCGCCCACTTTATGCAGCGGAGACCAAGTAAACATTGGACTTTCGAGTAACGTAGGAAACGCTACCATCAGCTGGACTCAAAGTCAATCGCAAACGACCGGAGCGACATCCGGATCTGGAGGAACCATCGGCGATGTGCTGAGCACCATCAGCACTGCAACAGGAAATGTAAGCTATACCATTACTTCAACTGCAAACAATTGCTCAAGCGCACCTCAAACGGTCAGCGTTACGGTTTACCCTATTCCAAATGTGGCGATTTCAAACGATACCATTTGCGCTGGTCAAACCAGTATTCTTACGGCTGTCCCCGATGTCAATGGAGGTAGTTTTCTATGGTCTGCCGGAGCACAAACGACTGCTTCAATTTCCGTTAGTCCTGCCCAAACTTCTTCCTACAATGTTCTATACGACTATTACGGCTGCATCAATACAGCCAATGCCACAGTAGTGGTGAACGTTGTTCCTTCAGTGACATTGAACAGTGGAAACATCTGTTTTGGAGATACCCTAATTTTAAATGCTGTGCCCAGTGCCCCTGGAGGAACCTATACTTGGAATCCTGGAGGTGTTGGACCTCAAAGCATCTCGGTAAATCCGGGCAACTCGACCAGTATTTCCGTAGATTACACCTTAAATAACTGCACCAGTTCCATTGCAACCTCCAATATTACGGTTACCCAATTACCGGTGTTGGTTATGGATGATACTACTATTTGTCAAGGTCAACAAGCGACGATGACGGCTATACCAAGCCAAGCTGGAGGCACATTCACATGGTCTCCTGGAGGACCTGGACCACAGACTGCAGTATTTACTCCGCCAAGCACCACCTCGATAAGCGTTACATACACCTTGAACGGATGCACGAGCAATGCTGTTAGCCGCAACGTTTTCGTTAATCCGCTTCCCGTTGCTACTGTGTTAACGCCCGCAATTTCAGGATGCATTCCTTTATCCTATGCGTTTATCGCAGATACGTCGCTTGCCCATGACACCTATACGTGGTCTGTTGGAGGAATTCCCTATTCGGGCGATTCCATTACAGGAACGGTTATGAGCGGTGGTTGCCAAAGCATTACCCTCACGAACACCTTAAACGGTTGCAGTACCAGTACAACCTACATCGATCATCTTTGCCCTGAGAATCCGCCTATTGCCAATTTCGATGCGAGCGTTGCCTATTTTACGGAGCCTTCGCAGTCGGTAGACTTTTTCAACACCAGCGTTGGGGGTAGTACCTATTTGTGGTTGTTCCAAGATGGCGGTACAAGCACAGCTACTTCCCCTTCCTATAATTTCTCAGGAGTTTCAGGGAGTAGCACCATCATGCTCTATGCCTACAGTCCACTCGGATGTGTAGATAGTACCAGCATGACCATACCCCTTCAAGATGGACTGATTTACTACATTCCAAATACCTTCACCCCTGACGGTGATCCCAGCAACCATTATTTTCAACCGGTATTTACCTCTGGATTTGACCCTTTCAATTACAGCCTGCAAATTTACAACCGATGGGGTGAATTGATTTTTGAAAGTTTGAATCCCTATGAGGGATGGGATGGTAGTTACGGCTTAAATGGCAACCAAGTACCTAGCGGAACGTATACGTACCGAATTCGTTTTAAAGTATTAAAAAACGATGAATATCAAGCAGTCGTTGGGCATGTTAACTTGCTGAAATAACTGGATAATTCTCTTTTTACAAACATTAACGATTCGTTATTATATTTGCAAACCCTAAAAACCCAAAAGATGAAACTTTGGTTATTCTTACTTCTTGGTTTAACAACCTTTTCAACGTTTTCTCAATCGGTTACATTCAATTACACGGGTGCCGTCCAAACTTGGACCGTACCACCTTGCGTATATACTATTAACGTTATTGTTGCTGGAGCAAAAGGCGGAGGTGCCAATGGAGGAAATGGCGCTCGAATTACTGCGAACATTGCAGTAACTCCTGGTCAAATACTTAATATTTATTGCGGAGGCATGGGAACGAGCGGTAATAATTCTGGAGGTTGGAACGGTGGAGGAACAGGTCATGCTTCGACCAATGGAAATGCAGCCTACAATTCTTGGGGAGGCGGAGGAGCCTCGGATATACGCATTGGAGGAACAGCTCTTGCCAACCGCGTAATTGTGGCAGGTGGTGGAGGCGGTCGCAGTGGTGGGTCTTCGCCCGTTTGCGGAGGAGCAGCCAACTGCAACAACGGAGCCCCGGGATGTAACACGTACGGTCAAGGAGGTCAAGGAGGAACGCAAGTCGCGGGTGGCGCTGGGGGAACTCCCTGGGCAGGAACGCCTCCAGGTGGTTCGCCGGGTACTTTAGGAAACGGAGGTCAAGCAGGAGTGTGGCAAACTGCTTCCGGTGGTGGTGGCGGTGGCGGCTATTATGGCGGCGGTGGCGGTGGAAACGACGGTTGCTGTACTGGCGCGAACGGCGGCGGTGGCGGTGGTGCCGGTTCTTCGTTAGTACCTGCCGGTGGAACCTGCCTTGCCAATAACAACAACAACCATGGCTACGTAACGATCAACTACCAAGCAGGAGGTATCAACATCAGTGCAAGCAATACTGGTCCATATTGCGCTGGTCAAACGATTTCGCTTTCTGCAACTGCGGGAGCAACCACTTATTCTTGGACGGGTCCTAATGGATTCACTTCCAACCTACAAAACCCAACGATACCGAACGCTACTCCTCTTGATAGCGGTACGTACACCTTAAACTATACTACTCCCAATTGCAACGGTACTGCTTCTACCCTTGTGGTAGTCAACACTCCGATTAACCCTGCATTTACTCAAATCAATCCGATTTGTCATAACGGTGCGGTACCTGCCTTGCCAGGAACTTCCAATAACGTACCTACAGCAATAACAGGAACTTGGAACCCACCCACGATTTCATCGGCATCCCCGGGAACATTCACCTATACGTTTACCCCGGCCGCACAGTTTTGCGCGAATCCCGCGACGATGAACATCACGATTCTCCCCAATGAAACGCCGACTTTTACCCAAATAAACCCTATGTGCATCAACTCAGTGCCTCCGGTTTTACCCAATCCTTCTACCAACGCAACACCGTACACAGGCACTTGGGCTCCACCAACCATTACCACAGCATCTGCAGGAACCTACACGTATACGTTTACACCCACTGCGGGACAATGTGCTGTAGCCACAACCATGGACATCAACATTTTGAACTACACCTATCCTACGTTTCAGCAGATAGGTCCCTTATGTCAATTTACCCAAGGGGTACAATTACCGGCATCAAGTACGAATATTACTCCTATTACTGGTAACTGGTCGCCAGCGAACATTAACACTCAACAGCCTGGTATTTTTACCTACAATTTCACACCAAACCCTTTTCAATGTTCCGATACTGCTTCAATGGTCATTGTCATCAACCCATTAATTATTCCCCAGTTTACACCAATGCCATTGGTTTGTCAAGGCGATATTCCTCCCGTATTCCCTTTGGTTTCTAATAATAATCCTGTAATCGTTGGTACATGGAACCCTCCTACGATTGATAGTTCACTCCCAGGAACTTTTACGTTCGATTTTACACCGAATCCAAACCAATG
>Ga0078894_10000835_pt1 | contig 22150 bp, 44 predicted proteins | sample LauGreSu1BDMLBSD_2_FD_67506 | JGI IMG/M metagenome (GOLD analysis project Ga0078894, IMG submission 67506) | Freshwater lake microbial communities from Lake Michigan, USA - Su13.BD.MLB.SD (version 4) (version 4) | ecosystem: Environmental > Aquatic > Freshwater > Lake | place: Lake Michigan... | reverse complement strand
GTGTACCGTAGGGGATGTGCCCAACACGGGGTACCGAATCACGGAGGTTGTCATGGGTTACAGCGAAGCTGTTAAGGGAATGTTCGCCACGGCTGAGGTTGTGGACTACAGCTACGAGGTCTACGAGGACGGTGCTGTTTTCGACTTCCTGTTTGACGAGGATGAGATTCCCGTCTGCGAGAATCCCGATTGGGCCTAGTCCCAATCTGAGGATGGGCCTCCCCTACGGGGGAGGCCCATTTTTTTATGCCCATATTCGAACATATGAGCGAATTGGCTCTGTAGGCGATTCTAAGCCCCGGAACCTATGGTTTGGATAGGTGATACCGGGGGAGGGTAGAATGTCCGTTAGCGTGGCATCTGGGCACCATTAACGCTATCCGTAGTGCTAGGGCATGGTTTGATTCTCCCCCGGACAGTCCGAGCCGGAATACCGGAAGTAAAATGCATGATTTCCAGGTCTGGTATTAATACCGGAAGTTCATTTCGTGAATCCCGATTCAGGAGCCGGCAAGCGCCAATTCCAATACCGGAAATATGATTCGTGTATTCCGATTCCTGATGCCGGCTTCCGGTATTATGATTCATGAATCCTGGGTCTGGTATTGTTCTCTCGCGCGTATACGCGCGTGGGGCGTAGCCCGACGCAGACACAGACACAGGATTATGTGATGCGGATCACAGACACGGGAATATGTGACGTGGCTTACATGGTGCGAGGCAAAATGTGACCCAGACCACAAATCGCCGTAATGGCCTCTAATTTCAATTCTAAGCGACTTTACCCCTTGTCAGGCACTACCACCCTACCCCGGTTCCGTTCGTCATTTCCGCAGGTCAAACATGGTATGGAGCCTAGCTAAGCATTGGGTCGCGGGAGTGCATGACGCAGGGCTACATGACGCAGGGAGGCGTGGCGTGGATTGCATGACGCAGAAGGCATGGCCGCATATATACATGAAGGTATGATTTTGCGCGGATATACATGAAGGTATGATTTGTTCGCACATGCGTTCGGGCCGGCTTTGCCGGCGTATATACATGCGCCCAGGCGCATGACTACACACTACTTCGTAGTGTGACCTAAATCACATCCTGCTGATTTGCATTCTGGTTTGGCGGTCTGTATACTAATTGGCATGAGCAAACGACGCAGCACTTCGGCCACCATCACTTCGACCAAGGTTGTCTACCGGGTTGTCAACGGTAAGCGTAAGCGGTTCACCATGACCACGGTCGCTACGGACTACAAGCCCACGCCGAACACAATCGGCTACAAGTGTGGCCGTGTGAAGAACTCTAACGGTAAGGTTGACCCTACCATGATCCTTGGCTCACATAAGTGAGCTTAGGCCACCACGCCACCCACACCCTCATGGGTGTGGGTGGTTTTTTTTTACGCGCATGTACGCCGGCTACGCCGGCATATGCGTATAGGCGCATAATTTCTCACATCTTTGATGTGAGCCAGATCACATTGACATTTCGACAATCCGGCGATTATACTAATAGGGCAGCATCGAATCGGCTCCGACCGCCACAGTGCCACAGTGACCGATTCACATGATGATGCACACATTGGAGCTTCGCTCAGTTTGACTTCCGATTCGTCGGCTGTTATACTGATAGGGCACCACCGGTTCGGCTCAGCTAACAGCCACAGCGCAACTTGCTTCCGAACCTGCACTACCCGCTACATAGGTATGATGAGCTTCGCTGGATTTGCATTCTGGTTTCCGGCCTGTTATACTTATAAGGCACCACGGAGCTTCGGCTTCACACAACAACATAGCGATCACATCCTCCGGCGAATGGCCCGGAACGTGCTGACCCACCTAGGTTCATGACCTAGCACGGGAATTGCATGGCGGTTACGGTGAGTCCGTAGCTTAACGCTGTGCAACGACGTGAGTGTTTGACTGACCCAGCCGCTAGGCGAGGTTGTGATCCTATGCACATAATCGCAGTACATGATGGGCCTTGCGAGGCTCGTTGTGATCGGCACCACAGGCAGTGATCGACCACGGTCACTAGGCAGGTAGCTTCGCTACTGACAGCCGCTTGTGGGTAGGGTCACAGCACAATCGCTAGGCTTCATCATGCACCACGGTTATGGTACACACAGCACACGTTGAACCATATGGGGCCGCATGGCAATGGCCCGCAACGCTAGGGAGCTAATCCGCTCATACCGTTAGGTATGAGCCGCCCGGACAGGCCTTAGCAGGTAACCATAGACGGGTGCGACAGCTTTGCTGCCACGAACACTGACACTAACGTGGTGGTTATCGAATGTGACTAAGCTACGGGCTGCAGACCCGAACCCGTAGTGATGATGTAGGGACAGGCGCTATACCCTGTATAGCAATTTCGACCTAGTAGTCAGGTTGACTATCCTTGCCATATCTGCTAACGCAAACTTGATTGCTTTGCAATTAGGTATGGTTTGGTTCGCCAACCGGATTTGACAAGACTCTGACGTTAGTATAATAGGCAAGTACAGTACCGGACGCGGTACAAGGCGCAGGTTCAAGTCCTGCACGTCGGTTAGATTTCGTAATGTTGACAACAACAGGAGGTTATGGTATGTGCGAGGATGCGCCTTGCTGCGGTTGCTGCGGTTATGCAGCGTTTTCATACTCTTATGAGTATGCCATTGACGATCACTACGATTCGGATGGTTACTACTAAGTAGTAACCATCCGGTGCCGGCCCGTCCGGGCCGGCACATGCGCCCAGGAAAGGATTGATTGTGGCGAAGATCACAGTTACCGACCAGCAAATCACGGTACGGCTTAGCCGTAAAAACATCGACCAGTTGACCGACCCGTATACTCCACCGGAGTATTCGCTGTGGAAGCGGGTCACCGTTAACGGTGAAGATGTTTGGCTCAACATTAAGGTTGAGGCTGATGAGGTTCACTACAACTCCGAAGGAGTGGCAGAATGAGGGAAATCCGTAGGATTGACGAGGAAGTTGACAACGAGGGTTGGATAATCCGCGATTGTTACTTTGAATGGGACTGCGATTGCGGAGCAATCGTGCAGCGGTTCATGGGACAGTCCGACGTTTCTTGCACTGACTGTGGTCAGTGGTACAACAGTGGCGGCCAACGGCTGCGGAACGATTGGATGAACAATCGTTCCAATTGGGATGAAGATATCTCCGATATGGACGGATTTGAGGAATCGCAAAATGACTGGTAAGCCGCGTTGCCCACACTGCAATGTGCAGTTGTTCGGTGTAACCGAAACAACCGACCCGATTCTGGCTGAGTCTCCTATGGCTCAGCTTTGCTGGAAGTGTGTCAAGCCGCTGTACCTAACTCCTACGGAGTTACGGTTGGCCTACGATGGGAGTGATTGGTGACTAAAGTCACGACAGCACAGCAAGGATTTGACAAAGTGGGCACCACAACTGAGGTTGTGGTGAAACGGATCGTCCGTAGCTTTAACAAAGCTACGGCTCAGCAGATCACCGAAGGTCTGTGGTGGTATGCCGAAGCTAATGAACTTGTTCATTACCTCAGTGGAACCTCTGGTTACACTGCCGATCAAGTTGCTGCCGCTATGGCCCATCTAAGCCCTAGGCTTAGATGGAGTCAGAATGTTGACAGCATCAAGATGCTGGTCTTGACTGGTGAGCTTCCATCGTATGTTATGTCCGGGCCGGCCGGCCGCGCAAGGCGCGCCCTGGAAGCTGCTAACCCGGAACTTACCTTTGGTAAGAAAGCTCACAAAACCCGCAATTTCAGCCGGAATTGTTCCGGCTGTGTCAACAGTGTTACTGTTGACGTATGGGCTGCTAAGGTTGTCGGTATCAGCGAAGATCAGCTTAAGCTGACCGGAGTTTACGACGCTGTGGCTCATGCTTACCGATTAGCTGCTAAACGGGTGGGGATTGAACCTGCCCATATGCAGGCTATCACTTGGATTGTTGTCCGTGGTTCGGCTTCCTGAAAGGAATGATTGTGAAAGACGTTTTCCAAATCCTGTCAACCGTTAAGGTTGGGATGCTTGACGTTAAGGTTTCGACCGTAGACTTGAGTCTACCGGAGTTTGGTATCGTAGATAAGGGTTACGAAACTGCCCTCATCTTTGATGCTGACAAGCCGAATGAGTCGATTGAAGTTGTGGCGAACTACAGTTCGCTGGTCGATGCTGTGGCTGGTCATGCTGCATTCCAAAACCCTGATGTTATCAGGGCAATTGTGTTTGCTGAAACTAAGTTCGCTTAACCGGAGGTTAAAAGAAATGATGGTCACCCGACGTTCTTCCCTTTCAGGGAAGAATCACGCTATGGATTTGCCTGTTAGTCAAGAGCAGCTAGCAGCTTACGCTGCTGGTGCTTTTGTTCAGGATGCGTTTCCGCAGCTTACTGCTGCGGAGCGTGAGTTTATCCTGACTGGCATCACTCCGAAGGAGTGGGCTGAGGTTTTCGGGGAGGATGACGATGCTTAGAGCGTTGGTCGCCACCATAGCTGTACTTACAGCTATGGTGGCGGGGCCGGCTACGCCGGCCTGGGCGCAGACATGCGAGGCTCACCTTGCAAAACATGGCACGTCGGAAGCTGTGGATATTCAATACCACAAATTGTATGGTGGCAAATCGCCGTGTCAGCAAGATTACAAACCCGGTGATGAAGCTCACACTGATGAGCCAATGGCAAAGCCAGATACCTCCGACACTACCTCTGGTAGTGACGGATACAAACGAGACAAGTTCGGACAAGGTTGTACCTTGTTCGGCTGTGGATAGGACAGTATGAGATACCATATTGTGACATTCCTTATAGGAATAGCCGCTGTTGTCGGTGCCTTGTTGGTGGCTGATCCTCCTTTGGAGGATGAACCGGGTTGGGATTGTGCTACAATGGGCAACATGATGTGTGGAAAGGTTTGATATGGTAACACGTTGGAGCTTTGCTGAGAATTGCGAAGTTGATTTAGACCTGTATGAATACAGCGATTATGCTGGGGATGAGGATGAGATGGAACCCGAATACGTTTATCGTCTTAACGATAAAGATTGGAACGATTTTCTGGAATTGCTGGAACGTCCAGCTAAGGATATGCCCAAACTCAGGGAATTGATGAGCCGTAAGGCTCCTTGGGAGGTTGACAAGTGAAAGTTTTTGTTTACAAAAACCTGCACGCCACGCGAAAGAATGGTGGCATCACCGTCTATTCGGTGAAAGCTTTGAACGGCCCTGATAAGGGCCGTGTGATTGCCCGTAGTTCTCACGTCATGCTTGGGGATGTGCGCCCTAAGGTATCCCAGGCGGGTAGGCGCAAGGTTTTGCGCGAGGGCCGGAAGAATGTTCATGCTGGTTTGGTTGGTACACTAATCCACCTTGAAAATCAACCGTTCCACGGTGAGAAGATTACTTATAATCCTTATAAGTATGACAGCTTTGTCATGTCGGCTTGGACTACCGTTGAATACAACGGTAGTGAATTGGCTTACCTCAGCGAAGCTGGGGTTAAAGTGTTGGAACTGAAAGGGTAAAACAATGGACGAGTTTGACAACATTTGTAAACTATGTTCACATAGTTTTGGTTACCACCGATACCCCGATTCTGCTTGTCCCAGACCACGATATCGTGGTCTGCACGGTGGCTATTTTGACGATCAACGATTCCAAGGAGGAAGATATGAGTAAGGGACGGGAACACGACGAACGTCGTAAGTCTCAGGCTGCTGCGGCGCGTAAGCACGCCAATAAGGCACGCCGGCATAGCCGGCCTGGGCACGGAAGTCGCGGTTCGGAGAACCGCAAAGCTATCAAGGAGGGTGATTGATGTGACTATCGTCACTGGAATGGCTGACTACCGTCAGTCAGACCCCGTAGGGTATGTTCGGTATCGGTTTGTGTTGGATGCTGCTGACACTATCTTTGATAGTGACCGGACTGATGAGGCTGCCGTAGATTTGGCTAAGCTGCTTAAGCAGCGTGCCATTGGTGTGTGGCGGTCTGAGGATTTTGACGGTGTGCTAGAAGCACAGTTTGAATCGTTAGCCCATGCTGCTGAGGTTCTGCTGATAGCGAATGATTTCGATGTTGAGTGGATAGATGGTTACACCATCTACTGTCGAAAGGTATGATATGTATTACACAAGTATTTGGTTCCGGCATCCTGATTACAATCAGGATTGTGTCCTTATCAGCGGCATTCCAGATTGGATTGCTGACCGTCTGATTAATGCTTTGTCGGTTGAGTTTCCTGAACACACATGGTGGGCTGAGTGATGTATACTGGTGACATGACATTGGCTGAGGCTTATTCGATTCGTCGGTCACTTCTCAAAGAGAAGTGGGAACTTGAGAAAATGCAGCATCCTATCCCTGAGCAGCTACTTTGGGATTTGGAAGATGTGTCTGGTATAATCTTTATCCTGACAGCGTAGAAAGGTATCATTATGAGAGTCTTAGTTGCCTGTGAATATTCCGGTGAGGTTCGGCGTGCATTCGCCGCCTTAGGACATGAGGCTGTGTCCTGTGATCTTCTGCTAGCAGAAGATAACTCCCCTAACCACTACCAAGGTGATGTGTTTGACATTATTGACAATGGCTGGGACATTATGATAGCTCACCCGCCATGCACACACCTGGCCGTGTCCGGGGCGCGTTGGTTCAAAGATAAGCAGGTCGAACAGGCTGAGGCTTTGGAGTTTGTTCGCCGTCTGTTGGATGCTGATATCCCAAAGATTGCGTTGGAGAATCCGATATCTGTGATATCCTCCAAAATCCGTAAGCCGGATCAGATTATCCAGCCGTGGCAGTTCGGTCATGGTGAGACTAAGGCCACTTGTTTGTGGCTGAAAGGTTTGACACCGTTGGTTCCGACTGATATCGTGGATGGACGTGAGCAGCGGGTGTGGAAGTTGCCGCCGTCTGAGAATCGGTGGAAGGAACGTAGTAGAACATTCACGGGCATAGCTCAAGCTATGGCTGACCAATGGGGAAAGGTATAATTATGACTGACGTTGAGATGATGCGTAGTATTGTTTCATTCTGTGAAGCAAAGGCTGGTGACAGCTTCCCATTCATCAACGATAAACCATCCTTTTGGATGGGTTATGCAGCGGCATTCGCTGACCTTGCTGACGCATTGGAGGGTAAGCTATGATAGTGTATGTTGCTACCATCGAAACGTACTACGAAACAATCGCAGTCGGTTCCACACCTGATAAGGCGCGCCGGCTCGCAGGCCGGCACGCACTACGCTACCTGAAAGCGCAAGGCATCACTAGGTTCCGCACCGTAGCGGAAGTGCTGGACTATTTCGGTTGCAATGTCACAGAGTGTAAGGTTGACGGTTCAGCAACCGTCTGCTAGAATAGAGTTATCAATCGGCCAACAGGCCACAACGAAAGGTAAGAAATGACTAAGGTCGCAGATATTATGATTGGCAACACGTCACGCCGTCAGGTTGCTGGTGGTGGCAACTGGTTCGGTAAGGGTCAGGTGAAGGCATCGTATGAAGATGCTATCCCGGTTCAGCATGTCTATGACATGCTGCTCAACTGGACACCGTTGGAGGTTCCCAACGCCAACCTGATTCCAGTTACACTGGATGAGCAGTTCGACACCATCATTGGTGGTCAGGCTTATCAGGTGAATGTGCGTGACGATCACAAAGCTATCGTCCGGTCTGATAACCATGAGTCGCTGGGAGTGTTCACTAACTCTTACGATTCGTCTGCCTACAACCGCATGGTTGGTTTCATTCAGGATGTATTCCAGGGTGCGCTACCCGTGTGGAATGCTGGCCTTATCGGTGGAGGTAAGAAGTTCTTCATCACCGTAGGTATGGATCAGACCATGCATGATACGAAGTCAGGTTTGGATTTCTGGCCCTACCTGATGTTCCATTCATCCTTGGATGGTTCGTTGGCTAATACGTTTGTTCCCGGTACTGGTGTCGCTCAGTGTGACAATATGTTCCCGGCTATGCGTAAAGCAGCTACCGCTGCTGGCCGTCTGGTCAAGTTCAAGCGTTCACGTCATTCTCTGAATGACACCCGTATCAAGTCGATTCGTGATGCCCTTGGCATTATGACTCTTGAGGCTGAGCAATTCAGTGAGGATTTGCATCAGTTGGTTGACACTCCGCTGTCACGGAGTGACTTCCACAAAGCTTTGGGTATCATTGTCCCTGCTCCTAAGGATGATGCGTCTAAGGCTGCGGTTACCCGCTATGAGAATAGCCGGGATGATCTGGTGAATCTGTACCTCGGTTCACCTATGGTGGCTCCGTGGAAAGACACGGCATTTGGTTTCGTACAGATGATTAACACCTACAATAACCGCTACAAGCCGGTGCGCGGTGCGCTGCAAGTTGAGCGTACATTTGAGCGTGCCTTGTCCGGTTCGTTGGCTGAGGCTGACGGTGCTGCTATCCGGGCTTTGGAGTCGGTGCTTGACAGGCAGCTTCTCACCGTGTAAAATGGTTAGTGTTCGATCCACGGCGGTCAGCAATTCGGCTGACCGCCAAACCCAAAATGAAAGGTTCTACCATGAGTGCAGCAGTTATTGATATCGCCACCGCTGAGACCGTTGAGGTTGAGGCACCGCAGGCCACCACCGCGAAGCGGCGTGACCTCAAGAAGATCGGGCGTAACCTCGCCCGTCAGATCACCAAGGGCAGCTTTGCTGACCTCACAGTTGACGCTGTGATGGAGCGTAAGGCTGTTGACCGTGTTCAGGCTAAGGCTGTCATTGCCCACGCCGTTAAGACCCTTGAGGGTCGCGGTATTGAGGCTCCGACGTTCGCCTAGTCGGTTCGGGGGAGGGGCAACCGCCCCTCCCCCACCACCAATTCAAGGAGTAACATGACCGCATTCAAAACTTCCATCCGCGTCGAAGATGACGCGACGTTCGGGGCCGTGATCGACCGTTCCGGTGACCTGATGATTTCGTTGGACGGTTCGTTCATCGACGGTACTATCGTGTTGAAGATCAGTCAGGATCGTTGGAGTGATCTGTGCCACGCTGTGCTGGTGGCCGCTGTAGCTGATGCCCGTAAGAAAGGTTACGTCATTTAATGGATGATCGTAATGAGTGGACTACAATTGATTACATCAATTACATTATCGGAGTGAAAGATAAGATGAGTGATTGGAATGTCGGTGATCGTGTAGTCGATCTGCCGTTGTGGCTGGTGTATGAACAGAAGTATGTGGGCACGGTACGCCGGCTCGACGGCCGGCGTGTGTATGTGGAGTGGGACAATGATCCTGGGTATGAGGATTTAATGTATTCCGACGAATTGAAGGTGTATTATGGACCCCAATGAAACATTGAATAAGATTCGTTACCTTTCTCACCAGTATTTTAAAGGCCGAATTGAAGCTGATGAGGCTTTGTTGGCGTTTATGGATTTGGATGAATGGTTACTCAAGGGCGGCTTTGGGCCGTGTGAATGGGAAGGGATGATGTAATGGAAACTGACCACGATTTGACAATTGAGGAACTGTCGATTAGACTATTGGGGTTGGTTCATATGAGCCGACTGTATTGGGAAATTGGTTGCCCTGATGATGAGGTCACTATTGATTTGCATCACGCAGCAACCATTCTGGCTGAACGTCTATTGATAGAGGTATGATGACCGACACAAAGCACTGTGAATGTGGTAATGAGTTGACCGGACGGCAGAAAACACAATGCCGCGAGTGTTACATGAAACAACAGGCGGGTACGTCGCAGTGCCCATTCTGCCTGGAATACTACTGGACGCACAGCAATTCCACTGAGTCGGAACGGCAGTTCCATTTCAAACGGCAATGTAAACCTAGAAAGGCATGATATGGACATTAACGAATTGCATTCATTTTTGCGTAAAGCAACCATTCGTATTTGTGAGTTGCCTGATGAGGAAATTAAAAAGTTGGATGAGGAAATCGGAAAGGAACTGAACGATGACGTTTAAAGTTGGAGATAAGGTGTCTATTGACCTAGACAAATATCCCGGTGTGTGGACTATCACAGGGTCAGGCCCGAAGAACTTTGTTCTCAACCCGGACTCCGGTGGTACACCTATGCGTTGCCCTAAGACGATGGTGACCGCACCCAAGGCCGGTGCTCCTGCACCGGCAGAGGTATCATATTTCCCGGTGGGAACATTTGTTCGATGCAAAGGCTTGGATGGTATCCAAGTTGTTATCAAAGATAAGGGTGATCGTGTCAATGTCACCAAGTGTGGTGGTGATCCTGCTGGGCGGTACTTCCGGGTTCCCCGCCGTCAGGTCACTAAGATTCAGGTTAACTGCGTCGAAATGCCATAATAAGAAGTGTGCCGGGGAACTCTTAGAAGTTCCCCGGCGTGTTGGGCATAAATCAGATGTATCTATAGGTAGGACAGAGAGGGGCTAAGCCCATGACAGACACACCAGAACACCGTTCGGTGTCGCAGTACAACACCTACCAGAAATGCCCATACGCTTACAAGCTATCGCGCATAGATAAGGTGTGGAGCCGGCCGGCCGCATGGCTAGCGCAGGGCAGTGCGGTACATGAAGCTGCTGAGGCTTGGGAAAGGTCGCTGCGTCAACTAAATGTTGACGATGTAAAGGATATCTTTCGGGAGTCTTACTCAACTCACATTAATGATATGTGTGAAATTACCCCAGAGTTTAACTCTTGGTTCGCCTCAGGCCCATATCGGGGTCAGGAAGATATTGAACGTCGCTACAATATTGGATTGTGGCACATCGACCATTACATCGACTACTACAATGAACACCCAAATGAGGTTATCTGGATTGCACCTGACGGTACACCAGGAATTGAAATTGGATTCGACATTGTATTAGATGGTGTATTGGTTAGAGGTTTCATTGATGCTGTAATTCAAGACGGTGAAGATATCATTGTTAGAGATTTGAAAACTGGTAATAAACCCGGTGATGAGTTTCAATTAGCAACCTATTCTGTAGGTATCAATGAAGTCTACAATATTCAACCTACTCATTTAGATTACTTTATGTCAAAGACTGGTACTACTATTTCTCATAGTATTGAAGGTTGGGATAAAGATAAAGTATCTAATATGTTTCGTGAGTTGGAGGACAATATCCAAGCTGAAAGGTTTGAACCTAAACCTACTAAAGCCGGTTGCAACTTCTGTGACGTTTCTGACAGTTGTGAGTTTCGATGGAAAGGTTAGATATGGATTATGGTTTGTGGAATAGTATCCACCGTATTGCTTCCGATTGGGTTATCGACCACCCGGATTTGACTGTGGAAGAATTGGTTGATGATATCCACGATTATGTGTTAGAGCAGTACGGTCCACCGTTTTAAGTGAGGTTATGACCTCACGTTAACTTCACATAGGAGATTGTAATGGAACCATATCGTAAGCAGGTTGAGTTACCTACTGGTTCGGATTACTGGATGGTGTATATGGGGCCGATCCCTAATCGGCCTGATTGGCATACTAAATTGTATGACACTTCCTGTTACGCATTCCCAACCCAAGCGGCTGCGAACCTGTTCGCTGCTCAACATGAGCGTCTGCACCCTGGACGAACCATCACAGTTAAACAAGGAGAATGATGGGTGACGTAGCAACGTCAGTAGTATTTCTGTCCATATTGTTCGCTACTATCTTCATGGGAGGATAAGATGTTTAAATCAACAATCATTGTGATTCTGTCGCCGCTGCTAGGGGTCATTTTGGCACCAGTCGCTACCGCCGGCCCGTATTGCAATGCGCTAGGTAACCGTCCGTCACTCAGCACCGCACAACAGGTCATAATGGATGCTGTCATGTCCGACGATGGGGAAGGTATCGCCACCGACATTGTGGAGAACTGCCCAAACCAGTATGGTATAATTATGGAAGCTGGCGATCAGCTTCTCAAACAAATGGGAGGATAAATTGTATACCCCTAAGCAATCGTTGTTCATCAAAGGTTCCGCTGGTGACCCACTACCGACCATCTGGAAATCACTTGAAGTCAAGGGCACTAGGTTCCTGCGTGGTCAGCTATGCCTGGTCTGCGCCGGTCCCGGCGTGGGTAAATCTGCATTCATCCTGAACTATGCACTGAAAGCCAAAGTACCCACATTGTACTTTTCAGCAGACTCAGATGCGTTCACCCAACTCTCACGGTCTATGTCGATCCTGACTGGTTGGGATATGGAAAGGTCAGCCCGTATGGTCAGGGACGGTGACCTTGGCGAAGCCGAAGCAGAGTTCGACGGTATCCCCATCCGGTTCAACTACTCAGCATCACCTAACCTGTCGCAGATCGAATCGTCTATGCGGTCATACGAAGAAGTGTATGGTGATTTCCCTGCGTTGGTTGTGGTTGACAATGTGACCAATGTGCGTACCGGCGGTGACCATGATGATGACCCGTTCAGCGGGTTGGAAGCTTTGATGGATGAGCTTCATGTCATGGCCCGGTTCACCGGGGCGTGTGTTATCGGCTTGCATCACGTCACAGGCGGCTACAACGATGCTGACCGACCCATCCCGTTGTCAGGTGTCAAGGGTCAGATTGCTCGCGTACCGGAAATGGTACTCACCTTGCATAAGGTGGCTGAGCAGTTCGGTCCTGATAGTTTACGGGTGTCAACTGTTAAGAATCGTGGTGGCAAATCTGACCCGTCAGGTCAAGAGTTTGTGTCGCTAGACTTCTCAGGTGATACGATGAGTATCAAGGAACCTGCGTGACTGACCTCCAAACAGCTATGCTGCTAGTGACCATCTACATGATCGCATTAGTGGCATACTACATAATTAAGGTTAGATAATGGCAGCAAAGAAAGTGCCAGCGCACCGGGTCAGGGACAGGAAGCACCACCGCAGAGGATGTATAGATTGTGCTGAGGAAGGCATCATCACATCCCGTAAAGCTCCCCACCCTGGACCTAGGTGCGCGACACATCACCGCGCTAAACGTGCCCAACGTAACTCCCAAACCAGAGAGCAGCGTTGGCTGAATGTGTATAATATCAGCGGTGAAGAATATTGGATGATATGGGAACACCAAGGTGGTGTGTGTTACATATGCCGGCGTGCCAAAGGCACGGGCCGGCGAAGATTGTCAGTAGACCACTGCCACACCACAGGAATCGTCAGAGGATTACTGTGCCAACCTTGCAATCGTGACGTACTTGGTCACGCAAGGGATGAAACAGAGTTCTTTGAACGTGCAATTGAATACTTGAACAATCCCCCGGCAGTCTCAGTGATTGGTGAAAGGGTTGTTCCAGAACAGAAAGGATAAGGTATGAAGATCGGTTCCTTGTTTAGCGGAACGGGGATGCTTGACCTTGCTATTGAGGAAGTGTTCGGGGCTACAACTGTGTGGCATTCCGAAATTGACCCAGCGGCCTCTAAGGTGCTGGCCTACCACTTCCCAAACATCCCTAACTTGGGAGATATCACCACAGTGGATTGGACAACCGTCCCGTCAGTTGATATACTGTGTGGAGGGTTCCCTTGTCAGGATGTTTCAGCCGCAGGGAGACAAGCAGGCTTGAAAGACGGCACCCGTTCCGGGTTGTGGTCTGTGTTCGTTCAAGCTATTGATGTTCTGCAACCGAAAATTGTTGTTATCGAAAATGTGAAAGGACTACTCAGTGCCAAAGCTACCAGATCAGCTCATGTGGAATCCGACCAGTCAGGTGTGGGAAACACCGACCGACCTCTTAGGGCAGCGGGAGCCGTTCTTGGCGACCTTTCCGAAAGAGGGTACTCTGCAAGATGGTGTACTGTTCCTGCATCAGAAGCCGGGGCACCGCACCGACGAGAGCGAGTATTCATTCTTGCCTACGCCTCGGGCCAGTGAGCCTGGGTCAACGTCGGAAGGTTACCGTCCCGGTTTAGGTGAGTTGGTGTCGAAGCTGCTACCTACCCCTGCCACGTCTGATAGGTTTGGGCCGAATAAGCCACCCACTCGCGGTGGGTCAGATGCGCTCCGTACAGTCGCCTGCTACGAGTTGGAGCTTCTGCGGAGTCCTACTATCTCTGACACGAAAACTCCCGACAGGAGTGGACTCAGGGCCAGTAAGGGGCATCAGACGAACCTTGCAGACCAGATTGAGCAACGGTTTGGTTCGTCGGCTGAGCCGGGTCAGGATTGGGGCCGCTACCAAGCGGCCATTGAGCGGTGGGAGAATGTGCTGCACACTCCTGCACCGGCACCTACTGAACTTAACCGCAATGACCGACCTAGACTCAAAGCAGGGTTCTCTGAGTGGATGATGGGTTGGCCTGCCGGTTGGGTCACCGACCCTAAGATTGGTTTGTCTAGGGCGGCACAATTGAAAATGATCGGCAACGGTGTCTGCCCACAGCAAGCGGTGGTAGCGTTGCGTAAACTGTTGGAGGTCTAATGGACAGTGCTATTGTTAAGCTGATTCAACATTACTACCCTGCGTGGCGGGAACCACAAGACACAGGGTATGAGTGGATCAGTTGTTTATGCCCTTGGCATGGTGACACAAACAAGTCAGCATCAGTGTCATTGACGAAGAATGCGTTTCATTGTTTTGTGTGTGACGCTAAGGGAGATGTTATCAATTTGATTAGGTATGAGGAAGGTTGTGGGTATGGAGAAGCTTTCAGACGTGCAGAAGAACTTCTTAAGGGAAGCTACGTCGCGGTATCACGCGGCCCTGCCAGAAAGTCCCGCAGAAGAATATTTGCAGACGAGGGGATTGGGCTGGGAGTCGATCAAACCAGTAGTGAACCGTTTCCGACTAGGATACGTTGGTGACCCGCTGCCGGGACATGAGCAGTTCCGTGGGTTCCTAGCGTTACCGTACCTTAGGTGGTCTGCTGACAAAGAGTGGGCTGTGGTGTCCATGCGGTTCCGGCGCATCACAGGCGACGGTGCTAAATACATGACCGTGGCCGGCGACCGGCCACGCCTCTACAATACCCTAGCCCTACTCAAAGACAATGCCTCAATCGCTATCACCGAAGGTGAACTAGATGCCATTACAGCAACTGTGTGCGGTGTCGATGCTGTCGGTGTGCCCGGTGCCCAAGCATGGCAGCCGTGGTTCAGAGAACCATTCCTAGGCTACCGTAACGTGTTTGTCCTCGCAGACGGTGATGACCCAGGCATGGCATTCGCCACCAAAGTTGCATCGTCACTACCTAACGGTAAGGTTATCCCCATGCCGCAAGGCGAGGACGTTAACTCGCTGGTAGCGTTGAAGGGTAAGGACGCTCTGATCGAAAGGATCACATAATGGATTTCAGCCTGAACGTAAATGTTACCGTTGGGTTACCTAATCCAATTAAATATGTTTACGAAAATATAAGAGACTATGTGTGGGAAGGACCAGAAGAAGATGAGCTTGAAGAAGAATGATTTAGCGTCTGCTGACGGACCATATGTTATGGGACCAGACGGAGTGGAAGTTAAGATAATTAAATACCTTGAACTTGTTAAAGTTCTCAAGGAAATCAATAAGGATGGTGACGTGTATGTTGAGGGCTTGGATTCCAAAGCCCGATTCTGGGTTAAAGAAGCCTCACTCACCAAGATTCAACCTGAGCAGACGGGGTGGCAGCAGTGAACGATAATGTAAACAAACCAGCCCATTACACCGGGTTCACTAACAACGCTGAGGTAATTGACATTACTGAGAATCTGTCATTCAATCGCGGCAACGTAGTCAAGTATGTGTGTCGGGCCGGCAAGAAGTTAACCTCCAATGAACTTGAGGATTTACTGAAAGCTGCATGGTATCTACAGAGGGAGATTGATCGTGTCAGCACCAAAAATAGCGGTTCTTGATATCGAACGCCAGTCAGCTATCGCTGACGGCATCTGGCAGTTGAAACAGTCCGGGTGGATCAATCCCGGTCAGATCATCGAACCAGCACGCACCATTTGTTTCGCCTGGAAATGGTTAGGTGAGCCGGATGTTCAGTTCTCTGCCGAATGGCACCCAGGTGGGCATAAGAAAATGGTGCAGAAAGCGTGGGAGGTTCTTGATGAGGCTGATTATGTGGTTGGTTGGAACTCGCGTGGATTTGACGTTAAGCATCTGCGAACAGAGTTTATCACCAACGGACTCACACCGCCGTCACCGCACAAAGACCTAGACCTTATGCTTGTAGCTAAGCGTAACTTTGGGTTCATGTCTAACCGACTCTCGTATGTTGCTCAGGAGTTAGGTGCCGGTGCTAAGCTCGCCAACGGTGGTTCGGACCTGTGGAGGACACTCCGCGTCGGTAAGGGTGCTGAGTTGAAAGCCGCTAAGGAAATGATGGAAGCCTACAATAAGCAGGATGTGGTACTCACTGAGGAAGTGTATCAGATCATGTTGCCGTGGGTTGACGGATTGAACATTCCCATCTACAATGGTACTGAGGAACCAGCTTGCTCTAACTGCGGGTCTGAGAATCTGCATTACCGTGGTGTTCAGATCGCAGCTACCCGTTCGTACCGGCGTTTCCAATGCCAGGGTTGCGGCAAGTGGGGTAGGGAAGTTAAGTGCGAGTCAGCGGTTTCATCAGTGGCAGTGTAAGGAGAGTATGTGATTACCCAAGAGATTGAGCCTCGCATCTACGATCAGGCTGTCCGGGCCGCAAAGTCAGCGTTGACATTGTGGTGTAATGGTCAGTTTGACCGCCAGAAAGGGATGTACGACGATCTGTTGCAAGACCTACTGCTGTGGTATATGAGTAGACCGTCTACGCAACAGAAAATGGAGTCACTTGTTGATGCTGAGATTTTTGTCACATTCAAACGGTACGCCCGTCAAGCTCTCAGTGAGCAGCAATTAGAGGACAACATTCAAAAGAATAAAGTTCTGTACTCCACTGAGTCTGTGAAACGGTATCTGAAAGGACAATCAACTAACAGGTATCTCATTGAAGTTGTCCCTATCGCATTAGATATGATTAATGAGAAACATAAGGAGGCTATTCTTAGCAGATACGTTGACGGTAAAATACCAGAGCAAGGTAAAGATGCTGAGTTTCTAAGCAACTCACACCGCACACTGACAGCTATGGTTAACCTGATGCAGCTAACAACGAACGAAGCCACTATAGGTTCGCGGTCAGTTGTGTACCCGGAATCGGTCAGGCCGGCAGGTTCGCGCAGCGACCCTACCGCCAATATCGCTATCATGCTATTGGATCAGCACCCGGATTTTGTTGATGAGTATCTGTACGAGTCGCCGTGGGAACAAATCTGTGAAGGAGCTAAAGTAGAACCTATTATTGAGTTCGGGCCGTCAGGGCAGATCAGGTTAACCGCCGCTGAGGCGGCACTAATCACCCGCGTGCCAGGGCTTGTTGATTTATTCATCGACCAGAAACAGGAAGAATGGGCTAATGCTTAACATTATGGATTCAATTTTTAACCACATGCCGGGATCGGAGTTCTATCGGGCACAGGTGTTCCCAGAACTGTTCCCACATGAGAAGCCAATGCTTGTGGATAACTGGCCGTTGGAAGATCAGATCATGTGGACCGGCGTGTCGCCGGAAATATCAGAAGTATCTAGTAAGTAGAGGCAGGAAGGGAGGTGGACGATGGGTAAGTATATGACACCAGAAGATGCAACCCTAGCTGGTAATTTCTCAGACTATGAGGACGATGAGGAATACACCACTGAGGAACCTGAATACTGCTGCCTTTGTGGCAGCGAAATCTTTGACAACTACTGTGATGAATGTGAGGAATACGTTGACTAATTGGGGTCCAACGGGACAATTGGTATATGATCGAACCTACTCGCGGGTTAAGCCGGATGGTTCTAAAGAAACATGGCCGGAAACTGTGGAGCGGGTGGTCAACGGTAACCTCGCATTGGTGGATGAGAAATATCAGTTGCCTAATGAGCAAGCTGACCTCATTGACATGATGTTGGATTTCAAAATCCTACCGGCAGGCCGGCACCTGTGGGCCAGTGGGGTTAAGAACGCTGAGCATCTGTTCAATTGCTGGGTGGCTGGTTGGACCGACAATCCTGCCGATCACTTTGCGTTCACCTTCATGCGGCTCATGGAGGGTGGCGGGGTTGGTGCATCGTACTCCAACAGCAACCTCACCAAGTACCCCGCTGTTCAACATTTCCTTGAAGTGGAAATTGTGTGTGATGAAGATCACCCAGACTACCTCACATTGGCTGAGGCGGGTGTCCTGTCGCAACGGTATGATTCCGACTGGTCTGGTGCATTCCCGGTGGAAGATTCCCGTGAAGGTTGGGCGGCAGCATTGTCCGATCTGATCGAAACTCACTACCGTGACGGTGTGGTTCACTTCAACCGGGTGTACGATGTGTCCAGGGTGCGTCACGCTGGTGCTAAGCTGAAAACCTTTGGCGGTACAGCCTCCGGTCCTCTGCCACTAGCACAGATGCTCACTGACGTGTCAACAATTATGTCCAATGTTGCTATCACCAATGGGATGCTTGACGGTATCTCAGCTATGGAAATTGACCATGCTATCGCACAGTGCGTGGTTGCTGGTGGTGTCCGTAGGTCTGCTCGTATGTCAATGATGCATTGGACTGACCCGCAGATCGACAAGTTCATGTCTTGCAAGACCGACTCAGGTAAGCACTGGACAACCAATATCAGTGTCGAAGTTGACAATGACTTTTGGGCACACCAGAATCACGGACACGCATGGCACGCACATAAGATTCTCAAAGCCATTAGCTCAGGTATGGTTCACAACGGTGAACCGGGGTTTTGGGATTCGTCGCTGTCCAACGTAGGTGAGCCTAACAAAGTTGTGTGTACCAACCCTTGTGGTGAAATCACTCTGCAAGAGTGGGAACCGTGTAACCTTGGGCATGTTAACCTTGCGGGGTTTGTTACCCCTACGGGTGGCACGGACTACGCCGGCCTCAGGTATGCTCACACGTTGATGACACGGTTCTTGGTTAGGGCCACGTTCTCCAAGGTGTCTGACCCTAAGAGCCGGGAAGTTCTTGACCGTAACCGACGTATCGGTGTGGGACACTTTGGTGTCGCATCATACTTGGCTATGACGGGCAGGAAGTATTCCGAAGCGTATTCGGATAACGCATTTCGATCCATCCTTGTTGACCTTGCAGATGAGGTTGATGAGGCGGCTATTAAACTCAGCCACGATTTGCGTATCCCGGTGCCGGTCAAAAAGAGAACCATAGCACCGACTGGTACTATCGCTAAGATGCCCGGTGTCAGCGAGGGTGTGCATCCGATCTTTGCGAAGTGGTTCATCCGGCGTGTCAGGTTCAACAAGTTGGGTGACGCTATGGAACAGGTGTATGATCTGGAAGCGCAAGGGTATAAGGTTGAGGATGACCTGTATGCACCTAACACTGCTGTGGTGGCTATCCCAACTAAGGATATCCTGATGCAACAGGTAGCTGACCTGTATGGTGATGAGGAAGCTGAACGTATCGTGGAAGCCGCAGATGATTTGTCGCTGGTGGATATGTTACGTTTCCAAGCACTGTACCAGGAATTGTGGGCTGACAATGCTGTGTCGTACACCGCCAATTTCGATGCTCAAGAATACTCACCGGAGCATGTCATGGAACGTCTTATCACCTTTGGTGGTAAACTTAAAGGCGGTACATTGTTCCCTGAGTTGACGATGCCTCAGTGCCCGTATGAGCGTATCGAACGGTGGGAGTATGAATCCAATCTTGCACATGAGGTTGGGGATGGTATTGATGAGAACTGTGCTACTGGTGCATGTCCAGTCCGGTAGCATACTGTAATAGATGTGGTATGCCTCATGTAGAGGGTGCCTGTGGTAGACCCCTTGCTTCTAATTGGAGTGAGGTTAAACAGCGGCTAGAGGCCGCTAAAGATGGAGGTAGTACATTGTCCGATATTGATCCGTTCGCTGACGTGGTAGCTGACACCGACGCACCTGAGCCTTTCACTGAGGCTCCCGCTAAGAAAGCGGCACCTAAGAAGGTGACCACACCTAAGGTCGAGTCCACCGGACGTGAAGGTCTTACGGTCACACTCAAGGGTGGTGCCGGGTTTGATGCACCGTGGATCGTTATCCACGCCGCTGACATTCCTGACGCATACGAGCAGTTGTCCGGTGATTATGCCGCACTTCTCGTTGAGTTGATGGAGAAGGTCAAGAAGGCTGGTAACCACTTCTCCGGTGGGTCAGCTAAGGCCAACTCGTCTGGTGGGGCACCGGCCCGTCCGGGCAATGAGGCACCTGAGGGAACCACTGAGGCTCCCGGTCCTGACTGGACCTACAAGACAGGTGTTGGCAAGAATGGTAAGACGTGGAAAGCCTGGATGCCTCCGCGTGGTTCGTCAGAGAATCCTGTTTGGCTCTGACAATGTTCGACCGGGGGAGGGGCCACAAGCCCCTCCCCCAAGAGGGAATGAGGATGCATGAAACAACACACCCATATTGTTGACGGTGACACCGTTACCATTAATGTCGCTGAAACTACGGATGATCTTGAGCCGTTCATTCAGTTCATCGAATCGCACAAAGCTCTGGCAGTGGACTCAGAGACAACCGGGCTGGACATTTACTCCGACACGTTCAAGTTGCGTGTGGTGCAGTTCGGTAATCACCGTGATGCGTGGGTTGTTCCCGTTGAGCGTGGTGCAGCCTTCCAAGAGGCTGCCCGGTATGGGTTGCGGGTTTTGGATAACATCACCATCCAGAATGCATCTTATGACCTACAGGTGTTCGACCGGCACCTACGGTTACCTATGGAGGAAATGTGGTCCCGCACCACTGACACCAAAATCCTCGCACACCTTGTTGACCCTAGGGGCCGTGAAGAAGGTGGTATCGGTACATCGTTGGAGGATTTGACACGCCACTACATTGACGCTGACGTAGCTAATAATGTGAAAACGCTGATGGTTGAATTGGCTAGGGCACATAAAACTACGAAGGCTAACATTTGGTCTGTCATTGATTTCGATGACCCACAGTATCAGTTGTATGCTGGGATGGACACCATCTTAGCTGCCCGGTTGCGTTCCAAGCTGGGCCGGCTGGTGCCGGCCGTGTCCAATAAGCTCATCAAATACGAACACAAGTTAGCGGAAGTGTGTTCAATGATGGAACGTACCGGATTCCTGTTGGATGTTGAGTACACTCAGCAGTTGTCCGATAAGTTGCATGATGATGAGATTGAGTACACTAATCGTGCTGGGAAACTGGGTTGCGAGAATGTTAACTCAACTGAGCAGGTAGCTGATGTGCTGGAATCCAGGGGTGTGAAGATCACACAAAAGACACCTACTGGTAAACGTAAAGTTGACAAGGTGCTGTTGGATCGACTGGCAGATGCGGGTGATGAGTTCGCTCATGCTGTCACTGAGGCTAAGAAAGCGAGAAAGTGGAGAACAACATGGGTGGACGGTTTCCTAAGCCAAGCGGATTCGCAGGGCCGTTGCCACGCAGCTATCAACCCACTACGGGCACGGACAGCGAGAATGTCTATTACGGGTATCCCGGCTCAGACCCTACCGGCAGGCGACTGGTTAGTGAGGCAATGCTTCATAGCGGATCAGGGTCAGGTGATTGGGTCTGTGGACTTTCAGGCTCAGGAACTCCGTGTACTTGCTGCGCTTTCTGGCGACACTACCATGCAGCAAGCATTCAGGGACGGTGATGATCTGCACCAGATCACAGCTAACGCCTCAGGCGTTGACCGTAAGATCGGGAAGATGACAAACTTCTTGACCGTGTACGGTGGTGGTGCTAGGAACCTAGCACAACAGGCTGATATTGATTTGGATTTAGCTAAGAAGGTTATCGCTGGTTTCGACAAAGCGTACCCTAAGGTGAAGCCGTTCTCTAAGAAGTTGCAACGAGAAGCGCAGATGCGCGGCGAAATCACCACACCATTAGGTAGGGTACTCCCGGTGGATAAGGATCGGCCATATGCCGCTCTGAACTACATGGTGCAGTCCACTGCACGGGATGTGACGTGTGCCGGTCTTATTCGGTTACATGAGCAGGGAATGACACCGTTTCTGCGGTTACCGATTCACGATGAAATCTTAGTCTCTGTCCCTGAGGGTAAGGCTAATGGTGCTGTCAGGAAGATCGCTGATATAATGTCATCGACATTTCAGGGTGTGTTTATGGCTACCGACGCTCAGGTCGGTGGCCGTTCATGGGGATCACTTTACAAGAAAGGTTAGTCGAATGACTGATGATGAG
>Ga0078894_10000834_pt1 | contig 22153 bp, 13 predicted proteins | sample LauGreSu1BDMLBSD_2_FD_67506 | JGI IMG/M metagenome (GOLD analysis project Ga0078894, IMG submission 67506) | Freshwater lake microbial communities from Lake Michigan, USA - Su13.BD.MLB.SD (version 4) (version 4) | ecosystem: Environmental > Aquatic > Freshwater > Lake | place: Lake Michigan... | reverse complement strand
CCACCGGGAAGCATGTTGGCCAACTGCGGCAGCGGCACCTCGCGGGCGATCCGCGCGAGCTCCTCCACCGACCGCGGCGCCTCGATGAAGCCCAGATCGACCCCCGTCTCGGCATACCGGCACGATCGGTCGATCGCGGCATCGAGACCTTCGATCGCCCGGGCATCGGTGCGGGCGAGGATCACGAAGGCGGGATCGCGGCGGGCATCGAGGGCGGCGTGGAGCCGATCGAGCATCGTGGCCATCGGCACGACCCCCTTGCCGGCAAAGTGCCCGCAGCGCTTCGGATCGACTTGATCCTCGAGGAGGATCCCCGCAGCGCCTGCCTGTTCGAACTGCCGCACCGTCCAGGCGACACTCGCGCCGTTGCCGTGGCCGGTGTCACCGTCGGCGATCAGCGGGATCGACACCCGCGCCGTGATCCGCCGCACGCATTCCGCCATCTCCGCTGACGAGAGCAGCCCGAGGTCGGGAAGTCCATGGGCACTCGCCGCGGCGCCAAATCCCCCGAGAAAGAGCATCTCGGCGCCGGCCTGCTCGACGACGCGGGCCGTGAACGCGTCATGGGGCACAAGCGCCCTGACGAGGCCGGGGCGGGCGAGGAGGGCGCGGAGGCGGGAAGCGGGGGTCGGAGGCATCGCGTGGGCTCCGTGGGGAGGCGTCGGTTCGCTCACTCCCCGGGAGACATCCGGCAGGCGTTCTCGACGAGCTTCAGGACCGTGGCGTCGTGGAAGATCGGATAGGTCTCGTGCCCGGGGCGGATGTAGATCACCTTGCCACGGCCGAGGTTCCAGACCATCACACTGCGGAACCACGAACCGTCCTCGAAACGCTCCTCCGCGACGACCTCGTCCGGCGCTGGCACATGGAACGGCTCGTCGTACATCTCCGTTCGTTCAAGCACGAAGGAGTCGGGGAGGCCGGCGGCGAGGGAATGGCTGCGATCGAGAACGCGTACCAGACTCGGCTTGCCGTCGGTACGGTAGGCGGGGAAGCAGCAGTTGGGGAGGTGGAGGGTGACCTCGACGCGGCCGTCGGGATAACGCCGTTCGTCGCTGGCCGGCGTCAGCCGGGCCTCGCGGGCCGGCACCTTGTAATGCTGGGCCGGCACTTCGCGGATGGAAAGCTTTTCGGGGGGGACGTCGGCGAAGGCGCGGTGGACATCGGCCCGGGCCCGTTCGTTCATGGCCTCGACGAACGGCGTCGCCCAGTGGGCCGAGTGGAGGGCGACGAGGACGAGCCCGCGGTCGCGGATCCGTTCCACGATCCTCTGCCCCGCCTCCGGCTTCACCTCGGCCTGACGAGCATGGCCCCACCACACGAGCACATCGGTCGAGTCGAGTAGCGGCGCGCCGATCCCCTGCTCTGCATCGTCGAGCTTCACCGACCGGACGGCGAGTCCCGGTTGCTTTTCCAGGTGTGCCGCAATCGCATTCCCGAGGAAGTTGTCGTAGGCCTCCTTCTGTGCCGGCTGCTGCTCATCCCACATCAGCACGCGCCGCGGGCCAGCGGCGGCGGCCTTTGGCCCGAGATCGAGCGACGAGAGCCAGGCGAGGACGCCGCTCTGCCAAGCGTCCCAATTCGGCCCCTGGTAGCCGTCGAGGCCGTGGCCGCCACTGGGAAGCTCGAGGAGCCGGCTCTTCACCCCTTCGCGCCTGCAGGCTTCATGGAACAGCCGGCTGTTGGCGATCGGCACTGGACCGTCGTCGACGGCATGGGCGAGGTAGGTCGGCGGCGTCTCCTTCGTGACCTGCTTTTCGTTGGAGAAAAGCTCGAGGAGATCGGGGGTCGGATTCGCCCCGAGGAGATTCGTCCGTGACCCTGAGTGACCGACGTCGCCAAGCGTCACCACCGGATAGACGAGAATCGCGAAGTCGGGGCGCGACGACTGCAACGCAATCGGATCGGTAGCCTGCGCGTTCCCGCCGTCGAAATGGGTGGCGGCGGTGGAGGCGAGGTGGCCACCGGCGGAGAAGCCGATGATCCCCACCTTCCGTGGATCGATCCGCCACGCCGCGGCATTCGCCCGAACGGTGCGGAGGGCCCGGGAGGCGTCGGAGAGCGGCACGAACGCCCGCCCCGCGGGGAGCCGGTATTCGAGAACGATTCCGGCGATGCCGTGCTCATTGAGCCAGGCGGCGATACCGTGTCCCTCCGGGCCGGTGACGAGGCCACCGTAGCCGCCGCCGGGGCAGATCACGACCGCGGGGGTCGACGTGCCCTCGGGCGTCCCATCGGGAAGGTGGACGGTGATGAAGGCATCGGCCGCTTCGGTCTCGGTGTTCCCCGGCGCTCCCACCGGTGCCTTGCCGTGCCAGAGGGGGAGCCGTTCGGCCTCGGCCGCGGCAACCGGCGAGATCGCCATCGGGATCACGAGGCAGGCAAGCAGGAGAAGGAAGGGACGCATCGACGGCACTCCGAGGTGAGAGGTGGCGGAGATCGTAGCATCCCCGCGACCTGCAGCGGACGCCGCCGGCCAAGGTGCGGTGTGGCTTCGACGTCAGCCGTCACTTCGCCCGCTTCGTCACGAGTCCGGTGGCGGTGCAGGCGGTCGTGCCGAGGCCGTCGGCTTCGGTGACGTCGACGAGCGTCTCAGGAAAAAAAATCCGTTCGATCCAGCCGAGGTCTGGCTTCGGCAGCCGCGTGGCCAGGTCCTTGTCGGTCTCCCCTGCCCCGAGGACGAGCCTGTCGGGGATGTCGGTCGAGAGTTTCGCGGCAACGAGCGCCACCCCATGGACGACGACCCGGATCTTCCGAGTCGTCGGTGTCACCTGCTTGAGCTGCCGCTCTCGCCCTTCGGCATCGGTATAGGTGACCGTGCCGCCGGCGGTCGTGGAGATCTCGACGACTGCCGGCGAGGCGGCATCGTAGATCCACTTCGTCCGCTCGAACGTCTTCGCCACCGCCGCGATCTGCCGGTCATGCTCGGCGCCAGTGTCGGCCTTCGTGGCGACGACGGTGCCCGGCTCGACGAGCGCCGGAAGGCCGGCAGGGAGTTCGGCCGAGGCTTTGGCCACCGCCGGCTCCGGGATCTTCGCCGCCACGATCACGGCAAGCGTCGTCCCGGCTTTCTTCTTGTCATCCGTGTCGTCGTCGGGGGCCGCATCGTCCGGCGGCGCGGCGTAGAGGAGCATTCCCTGAACCACCCGGACGGCGAGATCGTCGACGGTGTCCCCCGACTGCACCGGCTTCCACTCGTAACGCCACACCGGCAATCCCCGCGACGCCGACCAGAGCACCGCCGAGAGCCCCCGGGCCGACTGGATGAGAAGATGCTCCTCCCCGCTCCAGGCGAGGGCGGTGCGCTGGAGATTCACGCCGTGGGCGCGGAAGACCGGGATCGGCCCCGTCGGCGAGGCGAGGTCGTGGATCTGGACGTTCCCCTCCTGTACGAGCGCCAGCCGGCGTCCTGCGGGATCGAAGCTCACGCCTGAAGTGTCGCCAACGGGGAACGACACGAGCACCTTTCCGGTGGAGGCTTCACACACCTGCACGCGACGCGTGTCGGGGAGGGCGAGATAGCGACCCCCGCCGGAGAGCGACGGCATCGGCGAATGGCCCGGATCCTGCGCGAGCCGATATTTCGCCTCCTTCGCATCGATATCCCAACAAGAAAACTCCTCGCGGCTGCTCTGATGGAGCACGAGGGCATCATCGACGATCCGTCCCCAGGCATTTCGGGCGAGCGGTTGACCGTCGCCACAGGGAGCCTTCCAGGCCAACCACGCCGTCGCGGACTTTCGCCCCGGTGCGGCATCCCAAAGCGTGAGTACCTGCCTGGCCGCCCCTTCGGCAGTGAACTTCTCGCGCGACACCGTCAGGAGGCGTTCGAGGATCGGGTGGTAGTCGAGGACGATCTCGGCGGTCGCAAGCGGATGTTCGGCGATCACCGACTGCGACTTCATCGACACCCACACCAGCCGCGTCGGCAACGGACGCCCGGGGGTCGAGTTTTCGATGGCCACGAGCACCACGGCAGCAGCGCCGCCGACCGGGATCACACGCCCCACCCGGTCAAATGGATCGCGCCGCTCGAGCCTCACGCTCCCCGCCACGAGGTTCCTCCCCGTATCGGCGGGATCGGCGGCGAGCGGCTCGGGTGCCAAGGGGGGGAAGTCGGTGTGGTTGGTGGCCCGGGCGGCGGGATCGAACGCCTCCACCTGCGGTGGCCCTTCACCACGGTGGGCGAGGCGACGGCGGGTGCGGCGCACGATCAACTGATCGAGCGGGGCGAGCTGGCCGAACTCGATGACGAGGTCGCTGCCGTCGGTCTGCCGGAGGGTCACCGATTCCCCGTCGAGCCCCACGAGGCTCGCCTGCACCTTGAACATGCCGGTGGCATCGCTCCACTCCCGCTCCGAAACCAGGACTCGCTGGGCAAGCACCGGAGAGCCGAGCAACAGCCCCCAGACGGCGAGCACGACCCCGGTGCGGAAGCCGCTCCCGCGCGTCGCGGCAACGGGAGAAGTGCGGATCCGAGAGGTGGACAAAGGCATGGAGGAGCAAGCAACGAGATGGACGGAGGAGCACCATATCCGCAGCGGCAGACGCTCCCCACTTCGCGGGGAAACGTCGAGTATCGCCCGCGCTGAACGCTTGCCGCAAGGGAAGATCTCCGCACGCCCCAAGCGTCCCCGGTGTGGCGATTCTGGACACCCCCGCCGAGGGCCGTCTATGCTCCTGCCAATTCCATTTTTTCCCGCCGGAGCCCCGTCATGCGCCGAAAGCCCTCGTCCCGCGAGATTTCCACCGACTCGGCCAGCCCCGCCGCCGACACGCCCCGCCCGGCCGGTCGCGCGAGCCGGCGGATGTTTCTCGGCTCGTCGCTCGCCGCCGGTGCGGTCTTCGGCGTGCCGAACATCGTCCGCGCCGAGAACCGGGCGGAGAAACTGCGGATGGCGGTGATCGGCTGCGGCGGCCGTGGCGGCGGTAATCTCGATGCCGTCCTCGGCGAGCAGGTGGTGGCACTGTGCGACGTCAACGCCAAGACGCTCGCCGGGGCGCTCGGCAAGGCACCGGGAGCGAAAGGCTTTGGCGACTACCGTCGTCTTTATGACGAGCTCAAGCCATCCGAGTACGACGCCGTCGTCGTCAGCACCACCGAACACACGCACGCCTTCGCGACGCTTCCGGCCCTTCGCGAGAAGAAGCATGTCTACTGCGAGAAGCCGCTGACGCACAACGTCCGCGAGGCCCGCGTCGTCACCGAGGCCGCCAAGCAGGCCGGCGTCGCCACGCAGATGGGGACGCAGATCCACGCCGAGGCCAATTACCGGCGCGTCGTGGAGCTCGTGAAGGGCGGTGCGATCGGGAAGGTGAGCGACGTCCACTGCTGGGTGGGACGGGCTTGGGGGCTGCAGTCGCCGGAGGATGCGACGAAGTACGGCGACATCGTCGCCGTCCAGGATCGCCCCGTCGGCTCGACGCCGATCCCTGAGGGGCTCGATTGGGATCTGTGGCTCGGCCCGGCGCCGCAACGTCCGTTCCACGAGGCCTATTGGCCGGGACCGAAGTGGTATCGCTGGTGGGATTTCGGCAGCGGCACGATGTCCGATCTCGGCAGCCACTGGATCGATCTCCCTTTCTGGGCGCTCGACCTCGATGCCCCGAAGACGGTAGAGGCCTTCGGGCCGCCGCCGCATCCAGAGCTCGCCCCGGCGTCGATGCATGTGAAGTACGAGTATGGCGCGCGGGGAGACCGGGCGCCGCTCTCGCTCACCTGGTATCAGGGGAAGGACAAACCGCCGGCCTGGGATGAAGGCTCGATCCCGCGCTGGGATTCGGGGTGCCTGTTCGTGGGATCACAGGGCTCCCTCCTGGCCGACTATGGCCGCCATCTCCTCCTCTTCGGCCCCGACGTCCGCGACTTCAAGCGGCCGGCCGAATCGATCCCTCCGTCGCTCGGCCACCATGCCGAATGGCTCCACGCCTGCAAGACCGGCGCGGCGACGACCTGCCCCTTCAGCTATTCAGGCCCCCTCACCGAGGCCAACCACCTCGGCAACGTCGCCTACCGTTCGGGAAAGAAGCTCGCGTGGGATGCGGCCTCGATGAAGATTCCCAACGCACCTGAGGCGGAGAAGTTCCTCACGCGGGAATACCGCAAGGGCTGGGAGTTCGACCGGATCGCCTGACCGATCGGGAGCCCACGGAGACGCGACGATGAAGTCGACCTCGGCCCCGAGGGCCTGCAGGTGGCTGACGTCCGGCATGGTTGCCGTGGCGTTGCTGCTTTGGGGACGGGTGGAGGGGTGCCACGGCCAGTCGCCGGCCGATGCGGCGCCGCTCATGGCCGCCCTTGGCCGATCCGACTGGCACCTCGATCCAGAGCCCTTCAAGGCCCGCGCCGAACGATCGGCCGATGGGGCCACGCTCGCGCTCGACAATGGACTGGTGCGTCGCACGATCCGCATCGCCGACGGCTGCGCTACCACCGCTCTCGACGATCTCACGAGCGGTCGCAGCCTCCTCCGCGCGGTGGGGCCCGAGGCGCTCGTGACGATCGACGGCGTCGAGCATCGGATCGGCGGGCTCGTCGGCCAACCGAACCGGGCGTTCCTCCTCCCCGGCTGGCTGGCCGCGATGTCGGCCGATCCCGACGCCCTCCGCCTGACGGGGATCGAGACCGGCATTACCGTCGAGCGTTTCCCCTGGAAGCGATCCCGGCATCATGCCCCCGATGCCGTCTGGCCACCGCCGGGGGTGTCGGCCCGCCTCGACTTCGCTCCCGCAGGCGACGATCCCCCCTTCACCGTCAGCGTCCACTACGAACTCTACGACGGCCTCCCCGCCTTCTCGAAGTGGATCGTCGTCACGAATCACTCGGGCGAGTCGATCATCGTCGACCGCTTCACGGTCGAACAGCTCGCGATCGTCGAGCCTTCCAATCCGGTCGATGACGCGCCCGGCGTCGTCCTTCCGCGGCCCGACTGCCTCCATGTCGAGACCGATCAGGCCTTCGGCGGCTTCGGCCACGAGCATGCCTGCCGGCATGCCGTGCGCTGGAAGGAAGACCCGTCCTTCGGCACCCAGGTCAATTACGAGAAGAAGATGCCTTGCCTTCTCGAGGTCGGCCCCTTCCGCGGGCCGGCGCAGGACGTGGCACCGGGGCACTCGTTCGAGAGCTTCCGGGCCTTCGTGCTCGTGCACGATTCCACCGACCGGGAGCGGCGGGGGCTCGCCGTTCGTCGCTTCAAGCGGACGCTCGCTCCGTGGGCGACCGAGAATCCGCTCATGCACCATCTCCTCGACTCCCGGCCCGAGGCGGTCCGCCACGCGATCGACCAGGCGGCGGAGGTTGGCTTCGAGATGGTGATCCTGTCGTTCGGCTCGGGATTCGACGCCGAGAACGAATCCCCGGAGCATCTCGCCATCTGGAAGGATCTCGCCGATCATGCCCGCTCCCGTGGCGTCGATCTCGGGGCCTATTCGCTCCTCTCGAGCCGGCAGATCGGCGGAGGCAACGACGTCGTGCCGGCTCCGGGTGAGAAGACGACCTTCGGTCATGCCCCGGCGCTGACGAGCCCCTGGGGCCTCGACTACTTCCGCAAGCTCGGGAAGCTCTACGACACGACCGGCTTCACCGTTCTCGAGCACGACGGCTCGTATCCGGGGGATTGGGATGTCACCCCGCGACCACCGCTCCAGCGCGGCCTCGACGACTCGCAGTGGGCGCAGTGGCGGATCATCCGCGACTGGTATCAGTGGTGCCGGGAACGTGGCATCTATCTCAACGTCCCCGACCACTACTTCCTCGCCGGCTCGAACAAGTGCGGCATGGGCTACCGGGAGACGAATTGGTCGCTTCCCCGTGGCGAGCAGGTGATCCACACCCGCCAGAACATTTTCGACGGCACCTGGGAGCGGACGCCCTCGATGGGCTGGATGTTCGTGCCACTCGCGCAGTATCACGGCGGCGGTGCGGCAGCAACTGTTCAGCCGCTTGCCGAGCACCTCGACCACTATCGGCGGATGATGGAGTCGAACCTGGCCTTGGGCGTGCAGGCCTGCTACCGGGGCCCGCGGCTCTTCGACACCGACGCGACGCGCGACATGGTCCGGGAACAGGTCGCCTGGTACAAGGCCCACCGCGCCATCCTCGAAAGCGACGTCCTCCATCTTCGTCGCGCCGATGGCCGCGACTGGGACGGGATGCTCCATGTCAATCCGCGGCTCGAGGAGCGTGCCTTGCTTGCGGTCTTCAATCCGCTCGACGAGGCGATCGAGCGGACGATTTCCGTGCCCTTGTATTACGCCGGGCTCGAGAACGGCTGCTCGATCCGCGTCGGTGGGGGCGAAGCGACCCGCCTCCCGCTCGATCGATTCAGTCGGGGCGTCGTGACCTTGTCGATTCCCGCCGGCGGCTTTCAGTGGGTCGAGTTCCGGGCGGAGTGACGCGTTCCGGTCGTCAGGCGTAGCGCGATGACGCCGTCCAGAACGTGAGCCGGTTGGCGAACGGGTCGTGAATCGTCATTTCGGTGCACCCCCAATCTTGATCGTGGCAGCCGGGGCGGGCGTTGCAAAAGCCCTTGGCGTTGAGCGAATCACACAGCGCTCGGACATCCTCGACCTCGATCCGCACCCGCGCCCCGGGGGCCGCGTCGCCGAAGTGCTCGGAAAGATCGATCCGGCAGTCGTCCCGCCACACCTGCATGTAGAGCGGCATGCCGGGCTCGAAGCGGTGTTCGAACGCGACCTCGAATCCGAGGAAGCCGACGTAGAACTCCTTCGCCTTCGCTTCATCGAAGCTGCGGAGGATGGGGATCGGGGCTTTGAACATGACGATTCCTGGGGTTGGGGGGCGGGAGAGATCGGATCAGTCGCCGCACTTTGGACAGGGACCCGCCGGGCGGAACGACCGCATCGGCCGGAGATGGCCGCACACCCGGCACGCGTGCCCGTTCCCCTTCCAGGCATGGAAGACGACGTCGGCGACGAAGGCAGTCGCGTACACCGCGCCGAGCACACCGACCGGGACGAGCCACGTTTCACCGCCACCGTTCGGCCAACCCTGCCGTCGCATCGTGGCGACGATGAAGACCATCGCCAGCATCAGCAGGCCGAAGACCAGAGGGCGGATCGATGTCATGGCCGAAACTCCGTCCGGACTCGTGCCCTGCCGTCGTCTCAACCCTCGGTCACGACTTCCGTGACGAGTCGGCGCAGTTCTTTGTAGTCGGTCTTCCCGGTGCCGAGGACGGGGATCTTCTCGATTTGTCGGACGTCGTCGAGCCGCATCACCCCGCGCAGGCCGTCCTCGAGGAGGATCTGGGCCGCCTCGCGGAGCGTGAGCGGGAAGGTGGTGAACAGGGTGATGTGGCGGCCGGTCGGCGTCTCGATCCCCTCGACGGCCACCTTCGGGCCGTTCTCGTCAGGCGCGTAACGCCTCGTGAACGGCTCCTCGAGCGCGGGCAGGGAGATCATCTCGCCCCCGGCCTTGAGGAATCGCTTCAGCCGGCCCTTGAAGGCGAGCCACTGGTCGGCGTCGGCGGCGACGAGGTCGCCGGTCCGATACCACGTCCGCCCTTCGAGTTCAACGAACGGCGACGGACCGTCGTAGTTGAGGTATCCCGAGAAGATCGACGGTCCCGAGGCGAGGAGCATGCCCGTCTCGCCTGGGGGGAGCGGTTCGCCCGAGTCGATGTCGACGATCCGGATGTCGACGTTCTTGACCGGCCTGCCGAGGGATCCGCGGCGTCGGTCGCCGAGCCGGTTGGCCGCCACGACCGGCGAGCATTCCGTGATCCCGTAGCCCTCGAGGATCACCGCTCGGGGCGCGAGTTGCTCGGTCCGATCGAAGACGGAATCGGGGCATTTCTCCGCCCCGGCCATGATCCGCTCGAGGCTGTCGAGATCCCCCTTCCGGCTGACGGCGAGGATGTAGGAGAGGAAGGTCGGCGTCGTGAACAGCAGCGTCGGCTTGTAGGAGCGGATCGCCTGCACGAGGCCACGGGCGTCGGTCGGGTCGGCGTGGCGGATGCTGCGGATGCCGGTGAGATGGGGAAGGAGGACGTTGCCGGTCAGCCCGAAGCTGTGAAAGGGGGGAAGGAATCCGAGCAGGGAATCCCCCGGCGTCGCGGAGATCACCTCGAGGGAGTCAGTGATGTTGGTGATCAGGTTGGTGTGTGTCAGTGGGACCGTCTTCGGGGCCTGTTCGGATCCGGACGTGAACAGGAACACGGCCGGTTCGTCAGGGTCCTGCTCCGGCAGGGAGCGGAGGATCCCGCCCGGATTGAGGATCGCGCCGGCGAGGGCAGCGAGCTGCTCCCCCTTCCCGATCCCGGCGCGGATCGTCTCGAGGTATTCGTACGGCACTCCGGGGACCTCGATGCCGAGTCGGTCGACGAGCTTCTTGGAGGTGACGATCCGCTTCGTGTCGGTCACCCGGACGCCGTGGGAAAGATTCGCCGGGCCGGTCGTCCAATTCATCATCACCGGCGTCTTCCCTGCCATGTGGAGGGCGAAGAACACGAGGTCGGCCGCGACGCTCGCCGGCAGCATCACGCCGACGTGTTTCTCGGGCCACGCGGCGAAGCGTCGGGCCATCAGCCCCGCCCCCACCAGCAGCCGCCGCGAGGAGAGCACGCCCGAGATCCGGTCGGCCACCGCGGCATCCGTCGGAGCCGCGAGCGCCCGCCGCACGAAGGCCTCGGCGACGGTGCCTGCAAGCACGGCCGGGGGAGCGGAGGACCGCGGTGGTGCGAACCACAGCGCCGGCACCGGGATCGGTTGTTCCTGCTGGTCGCCGCCGAGTTTGCCGTCGGCGAGTGCCCACAGTTCGCCGAGGGTGTTGACGACGGAGGCATTGTGGAAGCCGAACTGCTGCTCGACCTTGAGTGTGGCATCCATCCGGTCGAGGCTGTCCATGCCGACGGACTCGAGCGGCGTGTCGAAGGCGAGCTCGTCGGGGTCGAGTTCGCGGCCGAGGTGCACCTGGACCAGGTCGTTGACCAGTCGGATCGTCTTGGGATCGATCGAGTCGCGGTCGATCGCCGGACGCGAGGCGGCGGCGGCGAAGTGGCCCTCGGTCGGGCCGAAAAGGTAACTCGGGCGGATGAACAGCGGCTGCTGGGGGCCGTCTTCGTCGTACCACCCCTCGAGGAACGCGTTGGTCTGTTCACGCGTGGCCTTGGGGAGCGTGCCGCGGGAGAGCACCTCGGCGTGGATCGTCACGCGCCGCCGCGGCAGGAAGAAGATCAGCGCCGCCAACAACCAGCCGGCATTGCGGAGGATCGTCGGCACCAGGCTCGGTGGCGCGCCGGTCGCGGCACAGCTGAAGCTGCTTCCCCAGACACCGCGCGTCCGCACGAGGACGATGTTGACATCGGGACGGCGCGTGAGGATCTCATGGACGGCCCGAGCCGATCCCACGACCTCTGTGTTGCCACGCTGGAGCCGCCCGGAGGGATAGATCAAAAAGCTGTCGCCGGCTTCGATCCGTTCGACGACCCGCTCGATCATGCCGAGCGTCTTGGCCTGCGCGTCGCGGCTCTGGGCGGAGAGATCGGGAACCTCGAAGGCGTCGACCATCGCCATCAACGGCCGCAGTGGAAGGAGCCTGTAGATCCCGCTGAAGACCAGCGGCCGTAAGCTCCTTCCCAGGCGGAGGTGGGAGAGGACGAGAGGGGGATCGACGTAGCCGGGATGGTTGGGGAGGACGATCGTGGGACCGCGGAGCGCTGCGAGATCTTCGCCTCCCTCCACGATCACGCGGTAGCGGAGCCGGAGGAGCAGGCCGGAGATCGACCAGAAGAGACGGTTGAGCAGGAGTTTCACGGGTGACTTCCACCTCCTTCACTGGTCGAGTGGGCGACGACCGGCCCAGAGTGTCACGCGCCGGTCGGGAGACGCCGCCCCACCCACCCCTCCACCGGAGCGGTCTGGTAGGATCGACTGCCATGGTCGTTTCCGTCAAACAGCTCGAAAAACAGTACGGCGCCAACCGCGCCCTCGGGGGGGTGAGCCTCGACGTGGAACCGGCGACGCTGTTCGGCCTTCTGGGCCAAAACGGCGCCGGCAAGACGACGCTGATCAAGATCCTCCTCGGCCTCGTCGCCCCGTCTGCGGGAACCGCCTCGCTCCTCGGCCGGCCGGTCGGCACGTTCTCGGCCCGCCGGGAGGTGGGGTATCTGCCGGAGGATCACCGCCTCCCCGAGTACCATACGAGCACCAGCCTCCTCGACCTCTACGGTGCGCTCCAGGGGATTCCCCGTCGCGACCGCCGTCGTCGGGCCGCCGAGCTTCTCGACATGCTCGGCCTCGCTGGGCGGGAAAAGCTTCGCATCCGCGGGTACTCGAAGGGGATGAAGCAGCGCCTCGGCTTGGCGCAGGCCCTCCTCCACGGCCCGCGCGTGCTGTTCCTCGACGAACCGACCGACGGGGTCGATCCGGTGGGGCGGAAGGAGATCCGCGACCTCCTCCTCGAGGAGCGGCGTCGCGGGGTGACGGTGTTCATCAACAGCCATCTCCTCGGCGAGGTGGAGCAGCTCTGCGACAGGGTGGCGATTCTCCGCAAGGGGAAACTGATGGTCACCGGAACCGTCTCCGACCTGACCCGGCAGAAAGGAAGCTGGATCGTCGGCTTCGACCGCGACATGCCCGCCTCGTTCGGTTTTCCAGGAGCGACCTTCGAGCCGACCGAGACCCCCGGCCGGATCCGTGTCGGCTTCGAGGCGACCGATGCGGTGGCCGCCGGCAGCGCCGCGGAGGCTGATTCCAAGGAGAAGGAGGCGATCGACCGGTTCCTCGAGGCCGCGGGCGCCTTCGGTCTCCGTGTGCGGCATCTCGAACGGGAGCGGGCCACGCTCGAGGATCTCTACCTCGCGATCGCCGAGGGGGGAGGAATGCCATGAGCGGCATGCAGCGGTCTGCGGAACAAGGTTCGGGGGCGGATGATTCCGCTCGGCAGCGTGCGGGCATTGTCGAGCGTATCGTCGTCCGGCCGACGCTTCCGCGAACGTTCTTGGCGATGCTCCGCGACACATGGAGGGAGTTCCTCGACGCGAAGGTTCTCTACCTGCTGCTGCTGGCGATCGCGATCCTCTTCGGGATCGCGCTCACCGGTCGGATCGAACCGCAGCCCGGGGGGAGGCAGTATCTCGACATCGCCGCCCGCGCGATGGCCGCCGATCTCGACGGCATCGACATCGCCACGCAGTCGGTCGAGGACGTGGCCGGCCGTCTCAACGGCTCGCTCTACGCGATCACCTCCGCCGAGCCGGTCGACGACGATCTCCCCGGGGGACGATGGCGGGTGACCATGACGAGGAACTTCGTCCCGCTCGTCGGGCAGCCGGAGAGCGACGAGGAGATCAGCGGGAGATTCGGGCGGATCGCCGACGGCGAGATGTGGAAGGTCGCCGAGATCCGCGAGACGGGCTCGGCATGGGCCCGGAAGATCGGGGCGCAGACCTGGGAGATGACGGTCGCACCGGGCCGCGACCTCCGGCTGCTGTGGCCCCATCGCTTCACGCTCTTCGCAGACGGTGTCGATCTGGCCGGTACGAAGGGGGCTCCTCTGGGACTCGAGGTCCTGATCCTTCAGAAACTCCTGGCGACCGGTTTGGGGGGCACGATCCTCCTGCTCGTCAGCGTCGTGGTCACCGCCGCGTTCGTGCCGAACATGGTCCGCAAGGGGACGCTCGAGCTCCTCCTCGTGCGGCCGATCCCACGCTGGCAACTGCTCGTCTTCAAGTACGTCGGGGCCTTGCTTCTCGTCGCCGCGCTGCTGGGGATCCTCGTCGGCGTCGTCTGGCTGATCACGGGGGTCATCGCCGACGTCTGGTCGCCGGGGGTGCTTCTCGCGCTGCCGAGCCTCCTGGTGTTCTTCGCCTTGCTGCTCTCGGTGAGCGTGCTCACCGGGGTGGTCACGCGAAGCGTGATCTCGGCGATGCTCGTGACGGTCGCGTACTGGGCGATTCTGTTCATCGCCGGGCAGATGAACAACGTCGCGGTCGAGAGCCGGATCCGCGAGGCGAACGTCGGCAAGGTGCGGCCGACGAGCATCGCGGAACGCATTCGCGGCCGCCAGCCACAGCGGGTGGAGCCGCTCAAGCCGGGCCGCAAGCCTTTCTACAGGACGACCCTCGGCATGATCACGGAGGGGGTCTACGCCGGCCTCCCGCACACCGAGGATCTCGACAATCTCGTCGATCGCCAGCTGATGCGCGACTTCGCCGTCGCCGGGCCGTTCCGGGCGCTGATGGAGAGCGCGGAGTTCTCCTGGGAACGCGGGCTCGGCCTCACCCTCCTCCACACGGTCGCCTACCTCGCCATCGCCTGCACGATCTTTTCTCGGCGCGATCCGTAGCGATCGCAACCAGCCGGCGGCCCTCGGAAGCGTGTTTTCTCCTCCCATGCCACCCCCTCCGCTCCACACGCTTACCGCGCTCGACCTGGCGCGGCTGATCCGTGACGGGTCGGTGTCGAGCGAGGAGGTGGTCCGCCACCACCTGAACAGGATCGAGTCGCTCAATCCGTCGCTCGCCGCCTTCGTGACCGTGTTCGGCGATGCGATCAGGGTGGCGCGGAGGAAAGACCGGGAGCGGCGCCGCCGCCGTGCTTCCCTCCCCCGCTTCCACGGCGTGCCGATCGGCATCAAGGATCTCAACGTCGTGCGCTTCACCCGGACGCGCTTCGGCTCGCGCGGCATGCCGCGGATCGTGCTCCCCTTCGACGACGCCAACGTCCGTCCACTGCGTCGGGCCGGGTTCGTGATTCTCGGCAAGCTGTCGACGAGCGAACTCGGCGCCATGCCGGTGACCGAGCCCGACATCCATCCGCCGACGCGCAATCCCTGGAGCCTTACCCACTCCGCCGGTGGATCGAGTGGTGGATCGGGGGCGGCCGTGGCGGCGGGCATGCTGCCGGTGGCACAAGGGTCCGACGGCGCCGGGTCGATACGCATTCCGTCGTCGTTCTGCGGGCTCTACGGACTCAAACCCTCGCGGGGGCGGGTCGTGAACCAGTTTCGCCTTCCGGACCGGAGAATCCTCTACACGTCCGGGCCGATGGCACGCACGGTGTCGGATGCCGCGGCACTGCTCGACGTGATGGCGGGAATCGACACCGGGCGGACGCATTGGGCCCCCCGGCCGGATCGGCCGTTCGCCGATCGCCGTCCTTTGGGACGGCCGCTACGCATCAAGGTCGTCGAATCGACAGCCATGGTGGACACCGATCCTGCCGTTCGCGCTGCCGTCCGTCGCACCGCGCGCGTGCTCGAGCGGCTTGGCCACTCGGTCGAGGAGGCGCGGCTGCCGGAGGGTGGGCTCGACGAGTTTCTCCCGATCTGGCAGCGGCTCATCGGTGGCATTCCGCTGATGCGCTGGCGACGGGCTCAGCCAGTGACGGCCTGGCTCCGCGCCGGGGCGAGAGGGCTTCGCCGTGTGGAGGTCGATGCTCTCGAGGATCGGCTCGTCGACCGCTTCGCACCCCATTTCGGCACGGCCGACCTGTGGCTGACGCCGACCGTGGCCGTTCCCCCACCGGCGATCGGCAGCTGGGCCGGGCTTCCACCGGCGGAGGCCTTCGGTCAGGCGGCGAACCTCGCCGCGTTCACGGCGGTGGTCAACCTCGTCGGGCTGCCGGCGGCGAGCATCCCCGCCGGGGTCGGTCCCACCGGCCTGCCGATCGGCGTCCAACTGATCGGCGACATGTTTCGGGAGGAGGATGTCCTCGCAGTGTCGTGGGATCTCGAGGAAGCGTTGCCGTGGCGACGATTGGCCCCGGGGTGAGGATCGCTCGGACGCTGGCGTCCTTCGTAACGCTCGTCCCCATCGGGTGTCGGCTGCGGAGCGGGCGTGTTGGAGTGGTCGGAATGGGACGCACCGGGTATTTTGACGTCTCCAAGGTCTCTTCGGGGATCCTGCCTGGAATCGTCCCGCAGGGGATCGTCGGCGCAGGCACGGGGGGCCGGCTCAAGCGAACACGCGAGGGATCACGTGGCAGGATGCATGCGGACAGTGGTGGCAGGGATGCCGGTGACAGGGGAAGGACCCCGGGGCTGCGGGTGGACCTCCGTCTTTTCCCCGGCTGTTGCGGCAGGCGCCGTGGTGCGGGCGATGGCCGTGGCGATCGCGGCAATCCTGGCAGGCTCCCCCGCCGGAGCAGCCGGCTTTCTTCCCAGCGAGCAGGTGCTGCCGGCGACGACGCGGGCCTGGGCCAGCGCACCGGACGCCTCCGCGCTGCGTGAACGGTTCGACCGTTCCGCCCTGGGAAGGCTGTTCGACGAGCCGCTCATGCAGGCGTTCTACGATTCACTCGACGAGCAGCGGTCGAGCATCGCCGGCGACAGGATGGGCTTCGGGATCACCCCGAAGGAACTCGCCGGGATCAGCGGCGGCGAGTCGGCGGTGGCGGCGATCGAGCAGGCCGACGGAACCCTCGGCGGGGTGCTGATGGTCGACACGACCGGCCATGACGACGCCGTCCCCGCGACGCTCGAGACGGTCTTCAAGCGGTTGGCCGACCGGGGCGCGAAGCAACTCGCCGCGGCGGAGGGGATCACGTCCTTCGAACTCCCGCCGATCAAGCCCCGTGAGGGGCAGCCACCCGCCGCAGAGCCTGCCGCTCCCCGTCGGATCGCGTATGCCGTTCGCCCCGGTGCCCTCGTGGCGGGGACGAATGCCGACGTCGTCGCCGCCCTCCTGCCGACGCTCGCCAAGGGGCGCGAGGACGCGCTCGACTCTCTCGAAGCCTTCCGTGAAGTGGCCAGGAAGTGTTCCGAGACCGTCCCTGCCGGGGTGGCCACGGGCCGCTGGTTCGTCGACCCGCTCGGCTTCGCGCAGGCCCAGCAGAAGAGCCGACCGGCGCCAAAGAAAGCGTCGAAGCGGAAGCCGACCGACTACGTCGAGCTTGCCCGCCGCAACGGCTTCGACTGCATCAAGGGGGCCGGCGGTGTGGTGTTCTTCGGCGAAGGGGACGTCGATCTCCGCCACAACACGCTCGTCTATGCACCGCCGACGGTGGCCGGTGGGAAGGAGCGGTACGAGAAGGCCGCGCGGATCCTCGAGTTCCCCAATGCCACGTCGCTCTCCCCCGCGCCCTGGGTGCCAGGGGATGCCGCCAGTTGGCTGGGGCTGCAGTGGGATCTCCCCAAGGTGTTCCGGGCCCTCGAGCCGCTCGTCGACGACATCGTCGGCGAACCGGGGGTGTTCGACGACGTGATCTCGAGCTTGAAAGAGGATCCGGATGGCCCGCAGATCGACGTCGAGAACGATCTCATCCGCCATCTCGGCAGTGCCGTGATGGTCACCGGAGACCATGTCACCCCCTTCGGCCCCGATTGCGAACGAATGCTGATCGCGATCGCCGCCAATGATCCGGAGACGGTGGCCGCCACGATCGCCCGCAGCATGGCCACCGAGGCGAAGACCAGGAAGATCGACTTCGGCGGCCATCTGATCTGGGAGACAGTCCCTGACGAGCCGGGCAAGGCGACCCGTTCGACGCGGGTCCGTGCCGGCGACGACGAGGACGACGACCGGCCACGGGGGGCGCTCGGGGGCGATGCCGACACGGCCGCGTTTCCCAACGGTGCCGTCGCCGTGGCCCACGGTCAGATTCTCATCGCTTCCCACCTCGATATTCTCAAGCGGGTGCTCGAAGGGAAGGCTCCTCCGTTCGCTGAGGAAGCCGACTACAACGAGGCGGTCGAGCAACTCAAGGCCCTGCTGCCCGGAGACGTCGCGCTCCGCACGTTTGCCCGCACCGAGCAGATGGTGCAGCCCACCTACGAACTCCTCCGCGGGGGGCTCGGCCCCGAGAACAAGAGTCTGGCCGGGCGATTCGCCAACGCCATCCTCACCGCCCGCGACAACCCCGGCACCGGCCTCGGGGGCAAGAAGCCGAAGGAGCCGCGGAAGGCCCGGGTCGACGGCACGACGCTTCCGGAGTTCGACAAGATCCGCCACTACTTCGGCACGGCGGGGATGACGATGCAGACCGTCCCGGAGGGATGGATGTTCGTCGGCGCTTCGCTGTGGAACGGCGCGGGTGACACCCAGGCCCCCGCCGAGCCCGAGGCCGAGGTCGCCGAACCGGTCGGGGCGGCGGGCGAGTGACGATTCACGCCGCAGCGCTTCAGGCAGTGATCCGATGCCATCCGCCGATGTGATCGTGCTCGGCACCGGCGGCATGGGGAGCGCTGCCTGCGCGCACCTGGCCGCCCGTGGGGCCTCGGTGATCGGGCTCGATCGGTTCCCGGTGGCACACGACCGGGGGAGTTCACACGGCCAGACACGTCTCATCCGTCAGGCGTATTTCGAGCATCCCGACTACGTGCCGCTGCTCATCGAGGCTTACCGGCTGTGGAGCCGACTCGAGGAGGAGACGGGCGCGAGCCTCCTTGTCCGGACGGGCCTGATGCTTGCCGGGCCGGCATCGGGGGAGGCGATCGCCGGGGCGCTGCATGCCGCCGCGATCCACGACCTCCCCGTGGATCGCCTCACTGCCGCAGCGGCGGGGAAGCGGTGGCCGGCATTCGCGCTCGAGGAGGATTGGCTCGCCGTCTGGGAGCCGGCCGGGGGGTTCCTGCGTGTCGAGGACTGTGTCCGCGCTCATGCCGAGGTGGCGCGGCGGCACGGGGCCTGCTTCGAGAGCGGCGTCGACGTTCACGGCTGGCAGACTCGGGGGCGGGGCGTGGTTGTCGACACCGACCGCGGCCGGTTTCACGGCGACCGGCTCGTGATCACTCCCGGCCCTTGGGCTGCGGCCCTGCTGCGTCTTCCGTCGATTCCGCTCGTCGTGCTGAGGAAGTCGTTGTTTTGGTATCGACCCCGGGCGGAGGGCCGGACGACTTCCCGGATCCCGGCGGCGATCGACGCGGGGCTGCCCTGTTTCGCATTCGATACCGCGGAGGGGTTCTATTACGGCTTTCCCCCCGTCGACGATGTCGGTGTGAAGGTGGCTGAACACACCGGCGGGATCCCCGTCACCGATCCGCTGACCCTCGATCGGACGCTCGACGAGGGGGAGGAGCGGCGGGTGGCGGACGTGGTGCGTGCCCGCCTTCCCGGCCTTGGCACCGACCTCGCGCGGTATGCCGCCTGCATGTACACGATGACCCCAGACAGCCACTTTCTCATCGGCCACCATCCCGAGTCGTCGCGGGTGGCGATCGCGGCCGGGTTTTCCGGGCATGGCTTCAAGTTCGCGAGCCTCGTCGGCCTCGTGCTCGCCGAACTTGCCCTCGACGGGCGAACGGCGTGGCCGATAGGGTTTCTCTCTCCGCGACGCTTTCCGGCCTGCCCTTGACGGGCTTCGGCCGTCACAGCCGGCACGATCCTCCGCTTCCCGACGCTGCTGGACTCCAGCGGCTTGCACGGACGATCCCCGACGGTGGCCGGCCGCCGAGTCGTCCGGGGCGGACCGCCGAAGAGATGCCCACCGCCGGAATGAGGGTGCCGCGATGGACGAGTCGGGCTCAAAGCCTGCTGTGCCGCGTTACGAATCGCTCGACGTGTGGCGCGGCGTGGCGTGTCTGGCCGTGGTCGTGGTGCACTCGGCCACGTTCCTCGCCCGTCATCCCGCGGGGCCGGACGCCGGATGGATCGACCGCGTGACCAGGGCCGTCCTCGGGTTCGGATGGGCCGGCGTGCCGATGTTCTTCGTGATCAGCGGCTATTGCATCGCCGCCGCCGCCGATGCTGCCAGGCGGCGGGGCGATGGCCCTGGCGCGTTCTTCGTCCGCCGGTTCCGACGGATCTTTCCCCCGTACTGGTGCTGGCTGGCGATCAGCGTGGCGACGGTGATCGTCGCCGAGCATCTCGTTCCCGGCCTCTACGTCCATCCGCACCGGCCGGGAAACAACCCGGCCACGATCGCTCCGATCCACTGGCTCGGCAATCTGACCCTCACCGAGGTCTGGCTCGGACATCTCACGGGCCAGCCCTTCGAATGGCGGAACATGATCCTCGGGCAGTCTTGGACGCTGTGTTACGAGGAGCAGTTCTACGCGGTCGTCGGTGTGCTCGCCTGGTGGGCCGGAGCGCGGCTCGGTACGGTGCTCGCGGCGGTGACGACGGTGATCCTCGTGCGCTGGCTCGCCTTTCCACTGAACATCAACTCCGGGTTTTTCTTCGACGGCCGCTGGCTGTTCTTCGCGGCCGGCTTCGCCGTCTGGTTCGACATCGCCCGCCGCGACCTCGCGACGCGACTTCTGACACGCGGGTTTCTTCTCGTCGGGCTCGTCTGGTCACTCCACGATCCGTCGTTGTTCCTCGCGCGGTCGCACGGTGTGGAGCACGAGTGGCTGGTGTCGTTCGTGTTTGCCTGGACGATCCTCCTCCTCCATCCGTTCGACCGTCGGATCGCGGCGTCGCGACTGCTGCAGCCCCTCGCTGCCTGCGGGACGATGTGCTACAGCATCTACCTCGTCCACTGGACCGTCCTCAGGCCGATCACGGTCGGGCTGGAATGGGCCGGATGTCACTCGGTCCTGTTCACCGTCCTGGTCACCGTTCCGGTGTCGGTGGCGGCGAGCATCGCGGTGGGGGTGGTGTTCCACCGTGCCGTCGAGCGACGCTTCCTGGCTGCCGGGCCCTCGATGCCCCCTGGGGTGGTGAGGATCCCTGCACCGGTCGCCCTTCGCAGGGCGTCTTAGGCTGCCCGGCGGCGGCGTCGGCCGACCGGGCGGGGACTGTCGGCAGGTCCCGCGACCGACGTATGATCGCGGCGGCAGCCCTCCCCTCCCCGCCGGAGTCGACGCCGTGTTGTTCCCATCTTCCGTCCGCCGTGCCTTCGTGGCCGTCGCGGCTGCCGTTCTCTCCTTCGCCGCTGCCGCGGAGGAGCCGGGCCGCACCCACGACATCACCGTCGACGACTCCTTCACCCTCGGCACGATCACGGCGCTCGCCGTGTCGCCCGACGGCACACGCGTCGCCTATCTCGAACAGCGTTGGGAGGGGCCGGAGGAGACGCGGAACACCGATCTGTGGGTCGTCGACGTGGCCACGAAGGCGAGGCACAGGCTGACGTTCGACCGGGCGGAGGAGGGCTCACCCCAATGGAGCCCCGACGGCCGCTTCCTCTACTTCACCGCAGGCGTCCGCCGTCCCGGCGACGATACCCCGCCCCATGACGGGAAGACGCAGGTCTGGCGGATCACGGCCGACGGCAGCGGCCTGATGGCGATGACGCGTGCGACGGAAGGGATCGGCCGCTACGAGCTCTCCGCGGACGGCCGGGCGATCTACTACACCGTCGCCGTCGAGGGGACGGCCGACGAGTGGAAGGCGTTGCGCACGCGTCATGAGGATGTCGAGTATGGCCACGGGGTGACGAAGTTCACGCAGATCTGGCGTCTCGACCTGGAGAGCTGGAGAGTCGAGAAGCTCGTCGACGAACAGCGCGTCGTGGCGGCGATGCGGGTCTCTCCCGATCAATCACGAATTGCGATGGTGACCACGCCCGACGATGAACTTCTGCATCTCGAGGGCTGGTCGCGGGTCGATGTCTGGAATGCCGCCACGCGCTCGATCGAGGTGGTGACCGGCGACGGGTGGCGTGCGGAGCACGAGTCCCCCTTCGGTTGGATCGACGGCCCTTGTTGGTCGAGCGATGGCGTGCTCGCATTCGCCGTCGAGTTCGACGGGCATCCCTGCCGGATCTACGCCTGTGAGTGGACGGCGGGCAGGCCGCAGGTCTGGGAGCTCGACAGGCCCGCAGGGGTGAGTGTTCTCGGGCCGTCGCTCGCTTGGCGCGGTGGCTCGCGCGAGCTGTGCTTCATCGGCGAGAAGCGTGCCCGGGCCCGCGTCGAGGCGATCGCCGACATCCGCGCCGGCCGACAGGGCGCCGCGCGGACGCTGACCCCCGGCGATCATGCCGTCGGCGCGTTTTCATTCGGGGCCGGCGGGCGGCTCGGCGTCATCGACACCACGCCCACCGATCCCCCCGACCTCTACCTCGGTGGCGATGGAGCGGCGCTCGAGCGGATCACGAAGGTCAACCCGCAGGTCGATGGCTGGAAGATCCCGCGGATGTCGCTCGTGCAATGGCGTGCCCCCGATGGCCGCGAGGTGGAGGGGGTGCTCGAGCTTCCTCCGGACGCCGAGCCGGGGGAGAAGTTGCCGCTCGTGGTGGAGATCCATGGCGGCCCGACCGCCTCGTCGCTCCTCCACTTCGAGTTCCGGATCTACGGTCGGGTGCTCCTCCC
>Ga0078894_10000833_pt1 | contig 22157 bp, 40 predicted proteins | sample LauGreSu1BDMLBSD_2_FD_67506 | JGI IMG/M metagenome (GOLD analysis project Ga0078894, IMG submission 67506) | Freshwater lake microbial communities from Lake Michigan, USA - Su13.BD.MLB.SD (version 4) (version 4) | ecosystem: Environmental > Aquatic > Freshwater > Lake | place: Lake Michigan... | reverse complement strand
AACTGGCACACGACCACTCCCAAACCACCCTTCTAACACTGTAGGATTAACAAGTCCACACCCAAACACACCACCTCAACAATCACATGAACTACACTCCAGAACAAATTGCAAAGAAGCATGGATTACCTACATTGGCTAGGTTTAAGGATAAAGGTATAATGACTTGTAGTTTAGATGAGGATGGATTAACCCGCTGGTATCATGTAAACGGTAAGAAGTATCATGTAAAATGGCTAAGCGGGTGGGAATACTGGCATTCTTCTGAAGAGGTTGTAAGTGAAATACTCTATTTTGATCCATCAACTAATGATCTTACTTTATATGCTCCATATAAATATGAATGTGCAGAAATGGGAGAATGTGATTTCTTATAAAGAATCTGAAGTGTGAGAGACTCATAAAATGCCCTGTGCCAGTTTAGAAACTGGCACACGACCACTCCCAAACCACCCTTCTAACACTGTAGGATTAACAAGTCCACACCCAAACACACCACACCATGTTTTCTGAACTCTTTCAAGCTCAACTTCAACAGCTAAAGACTTTTGACTATCAAAAACATGCAATCACGGCTCTCAGTTGGTTAGTTACACTTGCAGTGCTTATTCCAGCAGTTGCAACTGTAATTTATCAACAATGGCAAAAACGCAATATGAGTGAGCGCTGTGCGACTCTCTTGAATGTGACTCAAAGTTTCATTATCAGATATACACCAAAAGTAATTGAAGCGCTTCAAGAGTTGTATCAGCTTACAGTGGAGGTATGTGTATCTTTGGTGATAGTCTATGAGTATTGTTTGAAGGTGTATGATGATTATAAGTTGTCAACTTGATGTAGCTTCTTTAAAATCACCCATCACTTTAATCCTCATGTATCACGAAGAAGATTCTCGCCCAAGTGTTGTAGATTTCTCGCTGTTGAAGTACTGCGAATGGACAGAAAAATAAAAGTATTAGAGGCTGAGGTTGAAGAACTTCGTAAATATAAAGAAGAATATTTTAAGATAGTGGAACATTCCAGTAATCATACTAATAAGCTATTCGGTATTGCAGTCCTAGGAGCACTTGGTGATATTGAAGGTGCTCAAGCACTTGCCGATTCTTAGTCCTTTAACTCTTCTCACCCTAACCCTAATGAAAACCAACGCACCTAAAGTAGAACACGAAGAAGCCCTAACACTTGCTGATTGGGTGGAATCACATGCACACGCCGAAGAATGTGATGATGATTATGAAGAATGGGTAGATAAGTGTACACGTATTGCTGAAGCACTAAAACAACTAGCAGCACTACGAAAAACACCTAAATCTTCTACAGGTTCGTCGGGGCTATGCAACGAAGTATTTCTACCTAAAGTGGAACGTTGCAGTTGGCCTTTTGATAAAGACTTAGTTTATGACTGCGGGCCTAGGCGCTAGAAAAATATCTTCATAACTCTTAACACTCAAACTCATCTCTTACCTACAATGCTTAAAGCTTGCTGCCCCCAACTCAAAAAGACATACTCTAGTTACATTGGCGATGATAACCTGAAATACTTTTTAAACGAGTACCATGCACATATAACCACTATTCAAGCAAAAGATAGAGAACTTGTAAGGTGTTGTGAGATTCTGGATAGACCACTTCCAAAATCTCACGCTTACACTTTCTTGGGTGTTAATGCTCAAGAGATTGCAGTCAACTGGTATTAAATCTTAATCTCTCCATTCTCTCTCTCTCTTTTCCCTCTTTCCCCCCTCATAGGGTAATTGAAATGAACTATTTGAATTTGGATAGAGTAGACTCTCACGGTAGAGTAGTTCACTTGCATTATCCTGGGTGGTTTCTTTTACTTGCTCAAGATTTGAGTCTAAGCAAAGAATACTGGCCTTATTATTTTAAGAAGGATCTTTGTAGGAATTTGTTTTTGATTTCTATTACAGATAGACTAAAAAACTATAATCAGGATGTAAAGATTGTAAATAAATTGTTGAAAGATAGATTGAGTGCTAAAGATGATCTTCTTCACCTTAGTTGGATAAGTTCTAAATTGGAAGGTGCAATGTCTGCTGCATCAGTAAATGCTAAAGAAAGTTTTGAAAAATCTAATAGGCGAGGTTCATTTGATTTTTATAATAGTTCCTTAGCAGCCGAAGCTGCCAATAATGAGTATGCATATTTGTACTCTTCTAGAATTGCTCAAAGAGCCTCTATGAGTGCTTATACTGCACATGTATGGATAGGTAATCCTCAAAATATAAACAGTCCAGAATTTATAGAAAGAGGGCGTTGGTATAAACGACGAGAAAAAGAACTTCAATTGAGTGATTTAAAAACAGCTATCTCACTCTCAGATTGTTCATATTATCCTACACAACTTTCTAGTTCAAACTCAATTTAAAAATCATCATGACTAACAAACCAGCTCTTGACGACAAAATTGTAGAAATTCTCAGCAGTATTCAAAGTGCGCTGAGTGCAACTGGTGATTATGCGTCAAAACAACTACCAGACATTGCAACTCAATACATTGCCTATAATAGAGTTAGTCTAACTCTTGGATATGTGATTTGTATCACGTTGATTATTTCAGCTGTCGTTTTTGGGTACAAAAATAGAGAATCAATTGATTTTGATGAGAATTGGCCTAACTTTGGACCTACATTGCTTTACATTGTCCTTTGTGTGCTTCCAGCATTCATTTCGTTCTTATGGACTCTCTCTAATTTTAACAACCTGATAATGGTTTGGTTTGCTCCTAAACTCTATTTGGTCTACGAAATTAAAAATCTTCTTGCTAACTGAGAAAACCTCTATCCTCCCCCCTAACTCTAAACATCATGTCTACCGAATCAATTCTCACTAAAGATGAGAAAACGGGTAATATCATTCAGATTACCCATCCAGATGGTTTTTGTGAATGGTTTAAGTACGATTCTCATGGGGGAAAGTTGACACATTCTGTGGGATCTGATGGAATTAAAACTTTTTATGATGCTCATGGCGTTAAAACTCATTTTGAAGGTGAAGGTGTTTATAAGGACGGTATGAGATGTTGGAGAAAAAATATAATTAATGAAGTTCAGTGTTGGTGGTGTGAACCTGAACCAGATCATAGTGTTAAGATTGAAGATGAGGAAGATAAATGGTGGTATGATATAATTTGAGAGAGAGGCACTGTGAGTGTGAGAGACACTTTTTAAACTGGCACAGTGCCTATCCCAGAAACGCTTCTAAGGTCCTAGACTAAACAAGTTCACTCACCCCGCTCACACCCGAAGAGTAAACTCATGAAATTTGACATTGATCTCATTCGTAATGGTTTGCGTAACGAATGTTATCTCAATTATGAAAGTATTCGTTATGGGGGTCCACCTCAAGGGGCCTTTGATAGATTCGTTTACTTACTTCGATCGCTGTTAGGAACTGCAGCACCCTTTGAAGATCGTGGCCAGCGTTATGGACGCTACGACCGTTCTAATATTCGGTCATTCAGAGAGCTTCTTTATAATGTCACAACAATTCTATCACCAGAAGAAGTTGACTCTCTTCACTCTAGTTTAACAGGGGCCAGTAAAGCTCTTCGCGATGTATACGTGATTCATTGTCGCAATTTTTATTCTTTATTTGGTCATCGCAAGGAAGACTTAAATATTAGCTCAGACATTCTTGACGCTATTGTTCAAGATATTTTTCTTCCACTCCTTCCCCTCACTCTCACCTCAACACAAAAATGACAAACCAAATGCATCTTCATGCCTGGTATAGCCCTCGCGCAGCAGAACTCTATGGTTCGTCCATTTACAGATCAGTGGACGGAGTAACAGAAGTTGAAGTTTGTTGTGTGGATCCTACGGACGTTCCCTCTGATGTTTTCCAATGGCCAGACCGAGTTTCTGTAGGACTGGTGTTGGAAAATGGTTATATTCGTACAGGTATCTTCGGCACACAAGAGGGTAATTTTATATGGAAAGGATATACTGGTATAAGTGAAGAATATTTTTAATCTTAACAAGTTCAAACCTCTCACTCTCACACACATGACCAAAACTGAAGTCTTTCATTATGACACAAAATGTAATCTTACTTGTCACAAAAATGCATATGGTCAAGAGTGGTGGTATAACGAAGAGGGTGCGTTAATTCGTTATACCAGTTCAAATGGTCTAGTGATATTTGAGTACAATTCAAAGGGTATACTAAATTATTATAAAAACTTAAACAATGAAGAATCTTGGTATAATGAACAAGGTACTCTAATACACAAGAGGTTTAGTAGTGGGAATGAATACTGGTATAACGATATGGGATTACTCATTCGTTATCGGAATGTAAAGGGACAAGAATATCTGTATGATGAGTACGGCTTAATTAAAGACAGTATTTAAATATGTGAGTTAGTGTAATATAAATCTCTCTCACTCTTCCTCTCTTTCACACACACACACACACACATGATCATCAACAACTCAAACATCATTATTGAAGAAACCGCGAACGGTAACACAAGTTATAGAAAAGACTCAAGCGGTCGTGAATATTGGTATGATGATAGAGGTAATAAGATTCATATGAAGCATGAACGTGGTCCTGAAGTGTTATGGACTTATAATATTCTAACGGGCAATCTAACTCATTATAAAAGTTCAAATGGGTTTGAACAATGGTATGATGAAGAGGGTAATATAACTCATACTATTGAGCTTGATAAAAATTGAATTGAGAACACCTTATCTAAACTCAACTACAGAAATCATCATGACACTCACAAAACAAAAGAACGAAAACGGTCAAGTCGTCTATGAGAAGTGTTCAAGTGGACTTGAATGGTGGTATGAATATAACTCAAGTGGAACACAAATACACATGAAGTGTTCAAACGGTTATGAACGAAAATGGAATGATGGCGGTATTAAAATTTACTTTAAAAATGAAGAGGGTTGTGAATATTGGTATAATGATGGCGGTGATTTAATTCACCGTAAAGAACCTGATGGTTCCGAAGAATGGTATGATGCAATGGGAGTCACAATTCGCACTAAGTTCTCAGACGGAACCATTCAGAGTTATGATGAAAGCAAAGAAGGAAAAGTCAATCACCTTCAGTATGCAAATGGTAATGAGTATAAGTTTGATGAGAGTGGTAATTTAATCTATCGAAAGCGTGCTGTAGATGGTAAAGGATATGAATATGATTCTGTAGGTAACGTAATTTGTGAGATTGATTCATGTGGAGGTAAAAGATGGTATAATGCACAAGGTAAACTCATTCACGAATTGGATGTTATTCGAGATATTGAAAGGTGGTATGATGAACAAGGTCATCTGATACACATTAAACGTTCTAATAGGGTGGAGTATTGGTGGGCTTATGATTCCAATGGAGAAATCATTTATTATAAAGATCATACTGGCTATGAAGAGTGGTATACTTATGATACTGAATACGGTGAGATAACAAATCATAAGACTCACACTACTAATCCCTATCTTAAGTAGAAACAGGGTTGTGTGTGCCACTTTGAGAACTGCCGCACAGCACATCCTCAAGACCTCTCACTCCAAGACCTTAGGATTAACAAGTCTAAACCACCGCTCAACAATCTAAAACCAAAACACCATGACTTACGATTGGACAAAAAAGTTTAATCCTCATGATTATCTCATCACAGTGAATGAGATGTATAGGTCTAATTCATATGGACTTAGGTATGGACAGTTTCTAATTTATCATTTGAATAAATTTCATTCTGAAATTATTATACCAGATGAAGTGAATTGTTTTTACGATGATGCAAAAGTGAATGATTTTATTCAGTACCTATATTCTAATTACTAAACCTAAACATCATGAACACCACCACAATAATTGAAGAAACCGACATTCACGGTAACAGAATTTATTATAAGTTTCCTGATGGTAATGAAGAGTGGTATAATGAACTAGGTATTATTATACATCGTAAATACTCTCCTTCAGGTAGAGAATATTGGTATAATGAACTAGGTAATCTAATTCGTCATAAGGACGAAAAAGGACAAGAGTATCTTTATGATGAATATGGTCAAATGATGAAACCTCTATCAGAAGAAATACTTATAAAAGATCCTAGTGGTAATCTTCTTTACAGAAGGTATTCAAATGGAGATGAGCTGTGGTACGATAGTAGAGGTAACGTAACTCATAGGAGATATTCTGATACTGGTCATGAGTATTGGTGGGCTCATGATTCTATAGATTCAGTGGTTTATTATAGAGATGATGTAGGTAATGAGTATTGGTTTGATGAGAGTGGTAATAGAATTCATGATAATAATAAATGTTAAAATAAATGTATAGTTATTGTAACTATTATGTAATTACCATGATTATTATACAGCTACTACCTTATAAGCTAAACTTATATACATCTTATCTAATTATTATAAGCACTTTATAGGCTAAACTTATGAACCTTTCATTTAATGGTTATTATGCGATCATTAAATAGTTATTATAATCGTCATCCAAGGTTTTATAATAATCCTACCACACCGCTAAGCATTTGTCAAGCCCCCTAAGCCACTTCTCAAACTGTCACAGCCCATCTTGACTCCCCCCTAAGGACCTGTTATGATTACAAAGTCAACTCAAAACCTCATCATGACCACCACCAAACGTTGGAAGGTTACTCTAGTTCTTGAATTGGAAGAGGGTTCACATCCTCGCAAGTTTATACCTGATACTATCAACGATTCCTTAAATCATGATAAGGATGAAGATATTCTTCAGTATGACTTTAAACTATTAGACGACTGAATAATTATAATACTTAACAAATTATTCTTCTTCTCACCAAACATCATGTCAATCTACTTCAATGAAGAATTTGATCATTATGAGATAATTATGAGTATGATAAACAGAGAAGATGCCATTGAATTGACAAACATTCTTCAATCATCTAAATCATCTATTCTGCAAAAGATTCGTATAGAACTGGAGTCAGAGTTAATGACTCTATCTGATTATACTTAACGAATTATTCACTCACCACACTCTCTCAACCATCATCTCAACATCATCATGAAAGCTCTCATTTACATTCTTGTAGGTATAACCTACAGTGTAACGTTCAATGGAACAATGATTGAACGTGGTTATTCTAGTGCGAATGGATTAAATATAGTCGCCAATGCAATAGCCTGGCCTGTTTGTCTTACTTATGGTCTTACAAAATTCTTAGTAAATGAAAATTATCCTACACTTACTAAGTAAAGGATAATTCTTTCTCTCTTCTCTCTCTCCCTCTCTCACTAACTAAAATGTCAAACAAAAACAACACTTCTGTAAATTCTGGAATGGGTCTCTCAGGTTGGCTTACTGTTCTATTTGTTGGCCTTAAACTCACTGGCTACATTACATGGCCTTGGGTATGGGTTTTGTCTCCACTGTGGATAAGTGTTCTACTTGTAATTGCTATTGCTTTTCTTATTGCTATAATTACAGAAATTTAATGAATTATAAGTTATGTTAAGAACTATTCTATCAATTCTATGGTTAGGATTTGTTGTAGGTACTCTAGTGGTAGTTCCCGTAACTCTTATCACTGGGTATATTATTCTGCATCCTCCTAATTATTCTACAGACACTCATAAGCAATCCTAATCGCTCATCACTCCTAAAGACCTTCCCTGGCCGTGCTAGGATTTACAAGCCTAAACCATCTACAAGATCATGACCACCACTACCCAGCCACTAGGTCATCGTCAATTGTTTATGCTAAACTTCATGAAACGCTATGGGTTTAATCAAACCTATAGCATTGATCCTAGTGAAAACAAAGTAGCATATTCGCTACAAAAACGTGGATTAATTCGTGTAATTGATTGTGGTATGTCTACAGCTTCTGGTCAAACTGTTCTAATGGTTACTGGTCAGTCAGTTTAGTTTAACTCTCTTTCTCTCTCAACCACACTACAATCATGAATCCTGAAGAAAACATCAATCGCAGTGATTATTCTGCACTGGAAACTATCAAAGAAATTCTCCAAACTTATGAAAAGTGTGAAAAAGATTTTGATCATGAAGACGCACTATGGGCAATTGCGATGATTAAAAATGAGGTAGAATGCACAGGTAGAGCAATCTAAACAATTCTGCATAGTGATATAGCTTATGAGTGTTTCTAATAGTTCTACAGACACTCATAAGGAATCCTAATCAGTCAAAACCACCTAGGAGTCCCATCATGCCCTAGGCTTTACAAGTCCACTCAACCACCTTCACAAACCATCCCCATGACTAAACTCACTGGTCAAGCGCTTCTGGATTATTGTGCAGAGCATTATGAAGACTCAAAGACTAATCTAGTTCGTGGTGCAGGATACATCAAAGATAATGGTAAGACTAACTATGTAGAATTCTACACTGCTAAAATGCAAGCACTAGGTACCTTTAAGGTACCTCAACCTATTCTAGATGATGAACCTAAAGAGCATGGTGCTTATATTGAATGCCTAGAATCCGATGATGGTAGATGGATAGATTTAGATGTAGTTACAACTGTTGAAGAAATAGAGTCAGCGATTGAAACTATTCTTCACGGTAGTGTAGATTATACTGTTACGAATTGGACAGGAATACCATCCTTTCTAACAAGTGAAAAACCTGATTGGTCTACAATTGTAGAATACCTTGATACTAAAGAGAATAACGATAAAGATGCTTATCAAGCTATTTGTGAGTATCACTGTCAAGTACTTACAGAAGATGAATTTAGTGATATATACCGTGGTAACTATTCTACAGAAGCAGAATTCGCTAAAAACATAGAAAAAAATATAGGTGAAGATTCACACCTTCACAACTATGTTAACTGGCAAGATTTATGGGAAGGAGAGTATAAGTCTGAATATGTAAGTATTAAACATTCTAAAGGTTATTATATCTTTGGGTGCAGCTATTGATAATGCTTTTAATTACATTATGGCGGTAAGGATGCATTCTCACTGATTAGAATCAGCCCCATCATCGTCTAGGATTAACAAGTCTCATTCAACCACTCACCATCATGGCAAACCCTGGAATTGACTACGGCTTCGGTAAAACAAACTACGATATTCAAAATGGTATTCGTTATGAAGTTATCCCAGTAAACAATCTAGGAGAGGGTTCTTGGGATACTATTGTTTCGGATGGAGTTGATGTAGACTATGAGGAAACAATAGAGAATATTAAAGATCAGCTTAGTGCTGCAATTAAATCAGTCCTTGAAGATTATTCTACAAGCTTTGATGCTAAAGAAATAGCAGAATCTATTGTAGATGATCTGGAATTTGAACATGAATCTACTGGAGATTGTGTAAGGTATTCATATAAAGATGATGCTGTAGAGTTTCATACTACATCCGATGGTAGCATTTTTATAACAAAATCTAAGTATTATGCTCTAACTAGCTTCTGTTCACCATGCGCTCCTGGGGCTGGTGATCTTACAAGTGAAGGAGCAGTAATGTCCTATTGTTTAGGTCCTGATTGGTTTGATGAGCATAATCCTATGCCTTATGAATGTTTCGCAGTGAATTGAAACAATTCTATGGCTGATCAGGGTTGCTTATGAGTCTGATAAGCAATCCTAATCGGTCAAAGGCTCCTAACCTCTCTAGGAGCTGGTAGGATTTACAAGCCTAAACCACCTTCTAAAACCACCATGACAAAATTCCATCTTGTCATTGCTGAACATCTAGAGTTTGGAGGTAATGGCATCATCATCAAGTCTCAAACTAGAGACTATTTTGAGCCTGCAATGGCAGGCTTCACTCTAGCGCATGATCTGCTAGAGCATCCTGTCATTCCTCATCACAATGGCTACGTAGATGAGCTTATGGCCCTAGGTGGGGTTATTGCAGGAAGAATAGAGTATGGCTGGCATAATTCTTATGGTCGTCGTTTCAAATTTGAAGATATTACCTATGATATTTGCAGCCTAGCTACAGCTTCCCTAGGGGAGACATTTTCATTCTCAACTAATACAGGTACCTTTAATGTTCCAAAGTGTAAAAGCTACCTTCAAGATAAAGATTTAATGGCTGAGATAAAAATAGCCATTCGTAAAGGTCTACTAGAAGCTATAAATGAGCTTGAAGATGATTCATATAATACTATACCAAAGGGGTATAATTTTGATATTGATTCTATGGCTGGACATATTGCCAAGGGGCATCAATTATTCCGTAAGAGATTCGGTCATCTTGGATATAATTATATCTATCTCTTTAATGAGATAACTAAACAAGCTGACAGGTTTATCAAAGGTGCTGAACTTGCAGATGAAGCTATACTTACTGTAGACTTTAAGAATTGTATAGTAAACCTTGAAGAATTCTATGGCGGATATGATCGAATTATGAGTGTTTATTGAATTATTATTCTACCTTTCCGTCTAAACTATTCTTCGTAGCTGATAAGGGTTGCTTATCACTCTACAGAAACTCATAAGCAATCCTAATCGCTCATCACTCCTAGATCGCCTTCTGGCCGTGCTAGGCTTTACAAGGTTCCACTCAACCACCTTCACAAACCATCCCACCATGGCAACTTCAACTTATCCTAAAAGCTCCAATTTCACCCCAGAGGAGCTGGAAGTGTTACGTGATGCTCAATATGGTTTTAGTGGGATAGAAGAATATAACCACTGCGTCAGGGTAAAAGAAGTCTTTGGCAATGACATATATTTTATGAGGTTTAAACACTGGGCAGTAAGTAAAGATTATAGTACAATATTGAGTTACTCTAGTTGGGGGAGCGATTGCAGTAATCGCCCACATGATTATTATAACTCCTTCACTAATTGGTGTGAGAATTATATACCACTTGAATTGGTGGAACATGATGAAGAAGAGTTGAATGCTGCCATAGCTCACATTAAGCGGTACAGGTTTGGTAATAGGCCGGATAGATTTACATTATTGTATTCCACGAAGAAAGCTATAAGAGAGGCCTGGAGAGGTATAAAGGAGGAAGAAAAAATGTGGAAGAATCTTATGCGGCATCCATCTAGGTGTTTGCTATGGTGGAGAACTGGCATTATTTACTAATTATTCTACAGACAGTGCTTATGAGTGCTTCTAATCAGTTCTACAGACACTCATAAGCAATCCTAATCAACCAAACCGCCTAGAAGGTCTTCTAGCCGTGCTAGGCTTTACAAGTCCATCCAACCACCTTCTAAAACCACCATGACAAAATTCCATCTTGTCATTGCTGAACATCTGCCGAAAAATTACCTGCACATAGTGGAGAATCGATCAGGTGAGTATTGGATTATCCCTATAGATGATACCATACTAGACCTAGAAGACTTGATAAAGAATTGGATAGAGACTGAATATTCTGGAGATTATGTATTGGATGGAGAGATTGATTCTTATTTTGTGAGCACTTCAGAATATAGTGCTAGAATCCTCCTAGATGGTGCAAAGTTAGATTCTGTAATGTGTTGGGAATCTGCAGGATTCTATCTAACATCTGCAGAATAATCTCATCATTCTCCTCACCATTCTCCAATCCTCTAATCATCCCCCATGGCTCCCACAAACACAAACAAGCTCAGCTCTAATGACATTAAGCTAGGCTACGTTGAAACAACAGCAACAGGCCTTAAAATAACATGGCAACACTGCTGCTATTTTATTACAGGTTTTCTAGATAATGATCTAGGTATAAATTCTGTTCATGTTTACAGAACAGCCAAAACACTAAAGGAAGCTAGAACAATTGCACGTTATCCGTATTCTCCGGCAATAGGCTAATCTTTAACAATCTCAACATCATCCTCTCTCTCTCATCTAATGTCTTCCACAATCAATCATGCTACAGCTTCAGACTTCACAAAATGGGAAGAGCTGGCCCAGAAGTCTACAGTACCACAGTTAAAGTATGCAATTGCAGATTGTCGGCAATGTATGGAGAATTTTGAAGGTTATCAGGGCGATGTAGTAAGCAATTATTACAAAGATCAGTTGCTTACTTATGCTCAAGAATTGAATAGAAGGAGATTAAAGAATAAAGTATAAACTCTAAACCTTATTCAATCTCATCCCATCATCATCATCCCATGGCTACTCTACTTCAACCGCTGACAATCAAGGCTGGCAGTGGTTCAACTATCATCACAGCACAGCAATTCAGGGATTACATCAATCTAACAATAGAAGACAATCGCGGCATCCTACAAACTGTAGGACCTTGGCAGATACCTACAAAATTTATTGCGCCAGTGATAGTGGCAAAGTTTAGCCCACTAGGTTGGGCAGAATCTTACACACTGTATGGAATAAGGACCCTAGCAGAGTGTAAGAGCGGTTTATACAATTTAGAAGGGAGGGTAAGCATAAACGGTAAGAAGCACAGTGCTTACACTAGCTCCATTCTATGGAGTGTAGACGGGAAAAAGCTAATTGCAACCGCTGTAATCTATGCACGATTGAAGTAGCGCCTATAGGTGTCTAGAATGCCCTAGAAGGTGCCTAAATCGCTCTTAACGTACTAGGGGGGAGAGTATCTAGAGCTTATGATCACCTTCTAGACTCACTCATAAGCTGCTCTGATAGGTTGATGGCCTTCTATGATCTTTGCTTATGTTGTCATTTTGGGCTTGCTAGGGGTCCTTCTAGGGGTTATTATTAAGGAGTCAAACCGCTTCATGCATCATGACCGCTAAGCTTCATCTGAACATCAAGCCTACTACACTTGCAACATGGGACCCTGATATCTACCTAAATCTATGGAAGTGTGCTAGCCAGCGTGCAAGGCTAGCACAAGATCCCGAAGTGGCCACAGCTGAGTACGAATCAGCTAATGCTCTTTATGAAATCTATCAGCAGCGTAAAGAGCCAGCATATTCTCCCAGTCTGCCTGACGGCATCATCAAGTATAGTGATGATCCACGGTTTGATCGCTTACTGATAGATCGCTCTGAGCATATTGCTAGGTCTATGAATGGCAAGCCTATAGCAGTGCCAGACTATCTAAGTGAGGCAATATGTGATGATGATCATAGCTGGAATGATAAATTAGCTACCTGGCTAGAAGTTAATGATGATGATAATAGATTGTACACTTACAGTGAAATAACTGTAGGAAGTGGATCTTGCAACGATCTGCAAGGGGAGATTAACATGGTTTACTTCTATCTTGATGATGGCAAGGATCAATATTATAAAGGTTTTTATATGGTGATAGATGGTCTAGTTTACAATTGCACCGATAGTACTATCGCAGATTGTGGTATTCTCGACGACACTATCGGATGGTATCTTACTGATATTCAAGGCGACGAACTGCCAGAAGAATGTGAGACCTATAGGCTGGCAGTTGGCTACAGTAACAATCCAACAAACGAACTAGATAAGATTCGGGATGGTAGATCAGAGCCTATCTGGCACTGGGGGCTTAATTGTTTTGTGGGTCGGATTGAATCCTGGCCTCATCCTGTTAGGATGTATCCTGAATTGATGCTAAGGTAAGCATCACCACAATAGAATACCTTAATAGGCTAGGATTCTCATCACTCCTAGCCTATTTTTGTGTCTAAATTCTTCTAGTTTATTCTAATAGCTCACTGATTGTGATTGACAGCTATTCGTGTATCTGAATGGGCCATCTTGCAGTCTTCGTCTATATTGTATAGCTCATTAGCTCTATTAAGGCGCTTCGTTTATACTGAACAGCTAGTCTTCGTCTATGATGTAACTCATTATCACACTATTAGGTGGCTTAGTGTATGCTGTAGAGGCTATTATTCGTCTTGATGATAGCTCATTAGCTCTATTAAGACGCTTCGTTTATACTGAACAGCTAGTCTTCGTCATTTGTATAGTTGGGGGAGGGTGCAATCGTAGTCTTCGTGTATATCTTATAGCTCATGACAGCTAATTAGGGGGCCAGTGAGTATAACTGAAGGGGGGCTAATCGTAATCCTTCGTTTATTCTTATAGACAGTGTTTTGGGGGTTGTTTGTTATTCTTATAGTAAACCGTTGGGCGTATATCTTATACCTTATGAATCGTAATCCTTCGTTTATACTATTTGACAGTGTTTTGGGGTTTATATAATTATTATGGGGGTAACCGATGCCCCGTATATAATCTTAGGAGTCCCATAATTCGTAAAGGCTGTTGCTAAGCACTTTCAAATATATAAATTCCCCAGAAAAATTTCCCAGGAGTTTAATCCCCTTAAAAAATTCCCCAGGAGAAAATTTCCCAGGGATATAAAATGGATTCTAAAAACCCCAGGGGAAAATTTTATAAAATCTCAAAACCTTTTATACCTATCACTCTCTCTAACATCCTATATAATTGTTGTAAGTTAAACTACTTAAACATCTAAAATGAATTTCGACGAATACGAAAAGGATCTCTTAATTGAGACGATAGAATACCGCTTAGAGAACGATGAAAGTCTACTCTACTACACCAGTCTAAAAGAAAATCTAGAAGACATTCTGAGTAAGGCAAAGGACTAGATAATATTGACAAGTGTGATAGAATATACTTGTCGAAAATATAACTACATCTATACAATATAAATTATATGTCACCGAAAGGATTCACTGTAAAGGCTAAACTTCCAGAAAAGACACCAAATGAAAATGAATTTGATCTACAAGCTGCTAAAGATGCAATTCGAGGAAAGACAGTAGTATTCTGTCTACCTGGTCGAATGGTTTCTTATACCTATCTGAAGAATTTTGTTCAACTGTGCTTTGACTTGGTTTCAAATGGAGTAGGTCTTGTCATTCAGCAAGAATATTCTTCAATGGTCAACTTTGCTCGTTGTAAGTGCTTGGGTGCAAATGTTCTCAGAGGACCAGATCAACTTCCTTGGGATGGTAAAATCAATTATGATTATCAACTTTGGATTGATTCTGATATTGTTTTTAATACTGAAAACTTTTATCGTCTAGTTGCAATGAACAAAGATATTGCTTCTGGATGGTATCTTACAGAAGACCGTAAGACCTCTTCCTGTGCTCACTGGTTGGACGAAAATGACTTTAAGGCAAATGGGGGTGTAATGAATCACGAGACGATTGAGACGCTTCCTAGGCGGCGTAAACCGTTTACAGTGGATTATATTGGCTTTGGTTGGACTCTGATTAAAAAAGGCGTCTTTGAGCACCCCGAAATGAAGTATCCTTGGTTTGCACCGAAGCTTCAAGTCTTTGGAAATGGAGAAGTTCAAGACATGTGTGGTGAAGATGTCTCATTCTGTTTGGATGCAATTAAAGCAGGTTTTGAGATTTGGGTGGATCCTCTCTGCAGAGTAGGACATGAAAAAAATTCTATTATTTGACATTTCAATTCTTTAAACCTAAGATATAAAAGCCCATAAACATCACATTATAAAAAATACACCATGGCACAAATGAATCGCAAGGACATGAAAATCGAAAGTCGTCCTAAAAACACTCGTCAGGGTGATGGACGAAATACTAAACACGCTGCTACGAGTGCTAATAGAAAAAAGCCTAAATATCGTGGACAAGGCCGTTGATAGAAATTCATAAATGGAAATTGAAGAGGAATTTGGTTCAATAGATTCAAGAGATCTTTGGGTCTATAATAAACTTCAAGTTTCCAAACTACTCAACTATAATTGTGGACCCGCTGGAATGAAAGTTCATTCTTCGGGTCTTTATATTGTTCGTCCTTCAGTGAACTTTATGGGAATGAGTCGCAACTCTCGCATCATGTTCTTAGAATCTTCTACAGAACATCTACATCCAGGTGAGTTTTGGTGTGAAATCTTTAAAGGAGAAGAGCACTTGAGCGTTGATTTTGTCAATGAGAAAGCTTCTTTGATTGTAAAAGGTCATCGAAACGTAAAAAACCCGCTTTCGAGATGGAACTGTTGGAGTAAGGTAAACCGTTCTATTGAATTTCCTTCAATTTTAAGAGATTTAAGAGGTCATTATGAGACCATTAACTGCGAATTTATAGGAAATAAGCTTATAGAGATTCATTTTCGATCAAATCCCGATTTTAGACACGGAAATACTATTGCAATACCCGTTTGGAACGATGAAAAACCTCGTTTTTATAAAAATTATAGATATATTGATGACCCCGACTCGGATAGACTCGGGTTTTGGATAAAATAAATAATCTTTTTAGGAGTTTTATGTAATTGGAACAGTTCTCAATGGGTAATCATCTCATTTTAGAGGTGTATGATGTAAATTTTAACCTTTTAAACGATTTAGAGCCTTTAGTAAAAGTGATGACTCAAGGTATTCATCGTGCAAATATGACGATTTTGAATATTTTCACTCATCGTTTCACTCCTCAAGGCGTAACCATATTATTTGCTCTTGCAGAGAGTCATGTTTCACTACATTCGTTTCCTGAAGAAGGATGTTTGAGTTTTGATGCTTATACTTGTGGTTCAGCAAATCCTAAAATTATTGTAATTGAACTTTTAAAGTACTTAAACTCTGAAAATTACAAATTGAGACAGTTATCCCGATAATTAAGAATAAATATATTGTAGACTTTCTAATTTCATGAAGACTTACACTCAATTTATTGCAGAAGCACGACAAAGAATAGCACTCACTCGGTTACATCATGGGTCTGATAGAGCCTCAATTGAATCTATTCGTAGATCAGGTCCAAAATCTTCTAAAGAAGGAAGTCAAGGTCCGGGTCACTATGTAACTCCTGATGAAACTAAGGCTCGAAAATATGCAGAATTCACTTCCAAACAAAGAGGTAAAGAACCTTCGGTAGTTTCTTATCTTGTACCCTCCAACAGAGTCACTAGAGTTGACACCATTCCCAGAAAATTAACCAAGGAACCACAAGTTTCAATCGCAACTCCAATCATTTATAACACAAGAACTGGTCATGCTGTGATTGATACTAATTATGCTAAGAATAGAATTGTTAAACCCTCTTCAATCATCAGAGCAAAAAATAAGAAAAAATAAAACACTACTATTTTGACATGCCTGCTCATATGCATTATAATTGAAATGGAGTTTCTCTAAAAAATAATGTACAAAAATCTATCAGACTATGAAAGGACTCTTGCTCGTTTTGGCGATAAAGTCAGTCTCATTGCAGGACTTGAGCTAAATAATAAAATTTCTCCAGAAGATGCTTATCAACAAATCAAAGAACTTTATAAGGAGCTAAAAAGCCTTCGTAAAGTTGAAAAGAAAACTTGGGGTATTGCAGAGGAAAATTAACCACTACATAAATAGGTTAAAAGCATAGTTTTAAAAATGTCGTATAATAAATTCACCAAATCCTTTTCAGAAGACTTTAAAGAACTAACTCCTGATAAAGAAGCACGAGTTAAGAAGAGAGTTGGAGAACTTGTGCGAGAGGTTCAAGCGAAAGGTGCGCGAATGAAGCAACTCAGTAGAGCACCTTTTGGTAAATTTAGACCAAAGATTCAAGCCGAAAAACAACAGGTTGCAAAAAGTGCAAGAAATAAAGGTAAACTTGTTGGTCATGCAACGGATGCTCTAATTCATGCTAGTGTATCAAGATCGGCCAACACCATAAAAAGAATAAACGACCTTAAGCAAAGACTAAAGGATTTAGGTGAAATGAAAACCTTTTCAGAGTTTATGTTGGAAGCCACTAAACATAGATAGTTTTAGAGATTTAGAAACCTCTTTAAAAGTTTCACTCCCCCTGTAACTTAACTAAAGAAAGGAGACTAACAAAATGGCCATTTCACCCGTAGATCGTGATACTCAATACATGAAAGAACATTGGGGTACTACTAGCTTAATCACTGATTATACAGTTAAACCCAAGCATATTCTTCAGGAAGTGATGTATGATCCTGCAAATGTAGACAAAAGTAAAAAAACAGAACTCTTTGAGACTTCAGAAGAAGATTTCTCATATGGCGTTGAACCCACTTATAAAATTGGACCGAATCAAAAGTTTATTCGTGAATAAATAGTAGTGGTATCATAGTTTTTTAATGGCGATTAAAATATCAAGAAAATTTAAAGACATTAGTTTTTCATTTTCGAGACATCCAATCACAAATGATATTTTAGTTCTTCAAAATGAAGACGCCATTAAAAAATCTGTGATTAATTTAGTTAGAACACAAATTGGTGAGAGATTTTATAATAAACTAATCGGTACATCTCTGGATCGAACCTTGTTTGAATTAAATACAAATGAAGCTGCATACTTACTTGAAGATGAAATCAAATTACTATTAACTAACTTTGAACCAAGAGTTAATGAAGTAAAAGTAAGTTATGATATAGATGTAGACTCCAATGATTTAAATATCAGAATGCAATATGATATTGTTGGTCTCGCTCTTCCTACACAGACTATAGAATTTTTACTTCAACCCACTAGGTTATAATGTCTTTCAATCAGTTCACAAATTTAGACTTTAATACTTTAAGAACTCAAATTAAAGATTACTTAAGATTGAATAGTAACTTTACGGATTTTGACTTTGAGGGGTCTAATTTTTCTGTGTTGATTGATACTCTAGCATATAATTCATATATTACCTCATATAATACCAATATGGCGGTAAATGAAAGCTTTATTGATAGTGCAACCTTAAGAGAGAATGTTGTATCACTAGCTCGAAATATTGGATACGTACCCAGATCAAAAAGAGCATCACGCGCAGTTGTAAACTTTAATGTCAATACTTCTGTAATTGATCCAAATAAAACAATTAGATCCATCACTCTCAAATCGGGCATTGTAGCGCTAGGCTTGGTTCAGAGTGGAAGTTATATCTTTTCAATTCCAGAAGACATTACGGTATCTGTAGATGATAATCAAAATGCACTCTTTGAGAATATTGAAATATATGAAGGCTCATATTTATCAAAAAACTTTAACGTAAATTCCGAAACACCTAATCAGAAGTTTGTAATTCCAAATCCGAATGTAGATAGTACAACGGTAAGAGTAAAAGTAATTACAAATGTAACAGAAGATTATCAACAATTTACAAATATATTCAATGCAAGTAGTAATACTAGAATGTATTTACTACAAGAAGTTTCAGACGAGAAGTATCAAATTATCTTTGGTGATGGACTCATAGGTAAAAAACCAGAGAATGGTGCTGCAATTTTTGTAAGTTATATTGTTACAAATGGTTTTGCAGGAAACGGTGCAAGAAATTTTAGTTTCTCTGGAACTCTTAGAGATAATAATGATAATCCCATTACAACTGGTATTTCATTAGTTACTACTATACAATCATCTGAAAATGGCGATGACATTGAACCTCTTGATAATGTTAAATATCTTGCTCCTAGAGTTTATTCATCACAGTATAGAGCAGTTTCTGCAAACGATTATAAAAGCCTAATTCCATTCATTTTCCCAAATGTAGAATCGGTTAATGCATATGGAGGCGAAGAACTACCAATTCCAGAATACGGTAAGGTTTTCATATCAGTAAAACCTAAGAATGGTAACTTTATCTCAAAAGCCACAAAAGATACAATTCTAAAGCAACTTAAACTATATTCTATTGCAGGTATTAAACCAGAATTAGTAGATTTGAAGTATCTTTATATTGAGTTAAGCACTTCTGTGTATTATAACAAGAGTAAGGTAAATAATTTAAACAGCTTAAGGTCAAGCATAATTAATACAATTACACAGTATTCAAAATCTGATGACTTGAATGTATTTGGTGGACGATTCAAATACAGTAAGATGACTTCATTGATTGATAACACAAGTAGTAGTATCACTTCAAACATTACTACAGTTAAAATCCGAAGAAATCTGTTTCCAATAGTAAATAAGAATGCAACATATGAAGTCTGTTTTGGAAATAGATTTCACATCAAAAAAAGTGATGGACGAGGTTATAATATAAAATCTACAGGATTCACTATTCAAAATGTAAACGATACATTATATCTTGGTGATATTCCTTTCTCAGAAAGTGAAGGCACTCTTCATTTCTTTAAACTCGTAGATCAAAATCCAGTTAATGTAGTTTCAAATGTAGGAAAAATTAACTACTTAAAGGGTGAAATTATGTTAAATTCAGTGATAATTACCTCATATGAAGGCACTGAAATACAAATTGAAGCAACTCCTGAATCTAATGATGTTATTGGCCTACGAGAGTTATACTTAATATTGAACACTACTAATTTAAATGTTCAAATGGTAGAAGATACTCTTGCGTCTGGTTATGATCTATCAGGTGAAAATTACATAGTATCTTCAAGTTATAATACTAATAATTTCATAAGATAAATGTCAAATATCAGAAAGGTAAAAATAGAAAGTATTTTAAGTTCTCAGATTCCTAGTTTCTTAGAAGCAGATTCGCCACTTTTTAAAGAATTTCTAACGCAATATTATATCTCACAGACTCATTCAACTGGAACTCTAGATTTTGCAAATAATCTAAGTGATTATAAAAATATAGAAACTTATGCTTCTGAAAGATTATACACCAACATCAACGCTTGTACTCTGACTGAAGATATTTTAGCTTTTGATGACGAAATCAAAGTTAATACCACTACAGGATTCCCTGATAAATATGGTCTCATTCAAATTGATGACGAAATTATTACATACACTGGTATTACAACTAATACATTTACTGGTTGTGTACGGGGATTTAGTGGAGTATCAAAAATTGATGACACTCCAGATATTAGTGGGTTAGTTTTTTCAGAAACGGTATCGGAAGAGCATTCAAAATTCACAGTTGTTAAAAATCTCAATCTTGTTTTTTATCAAAAACTATTTGACAAGTTTAAGGCTCATTATTTACCTGATTTCGAAAACCGAGAATTTAATTCTAAAATAGACTTAGAACTCATTTTAACCCGTGCTCGAGATTTCTATCTATCAAAAGGTACAGATATATCATTTAAGATATTATTTGAAATCTTATACGCAGACAAAGTATCAATCATTAAACCTCAAGAGTATGTAATTCGTTCTTCTGATAATCAAAGACTGGTTACAAAGAATATTCTAGTAGAACCCTTGATTGGTAATTTTAATTCATCTGAAATTATTGGTAATACCATCTATCAAGATTTACCAAGTGGAGTAACTGCAAGCGCATCAATCTATAATGTAGAATTTAGACCCGTAGATGATTTTAATCTGTATGAAATATCATTAGATTCAGATTCTTTTATCTACAAATTCAATCCAACCAAAAAGACTATCATTATAGAAAACCTCGTGAATACTCTGATTGTAGATTCAACCATAGGTTTTCCTGAATCTGGAACATTATACATAAAGAATAAGAATTTTGATGGGACATTTACAATCAATACAATTTCTTATTCTGGTAAAACTATTAATCAATTTTTAAATGTAACTACTAGTTCAGATGTATCACCTGGAGATGAAATTATAGAAAATAACCTACTTCAAGTTATTTTAGATGATGCTTCTATTATTCAATTTAGACTCATTAATGTGATTGAAAGTTTTGACTTCACTACAACTAATACCATTCAAAATAATGATATGATTTTTCTATCGTCTTTTGGAGAAAATTTCACAGATAAGCCAGAGTTTTCGAGTTGGATTTACAATTACTCTACTTATCATGAGATTGAATCTATAACATCTAACATCATTGAACTTAAAGATTATGTTAAATTCACGATTGGTGATGAAGTTGAACTATTAGATGCTTATAATAATTCAACCTCATCAAGAGTTGTTGATATACTAGATTCAAATAGAATTCAAATTAACATTGTTCCAGATTTCAATAAAGTGAAATTAAAGAAAAAGATAAGTAAAAGTTCGTTAAATTCATCAAGTTGCACAAATATTCAAAATGCATATCTCAATGAATCTAATAATAGTGTAATCATAGCATCATCTGGGTTGCCCGTATCTTCTGAGGTGAATAAATTAAATTCATACACCTACATTCTCATTGGTGTGGGAAGAACATTTACTACACGAAATTTAACCAACTCTCAAGATATTGAACATAATTTGTTAAGTGGTAATAAAATTCATATAAATTCCCTCAATGTAGGAATATCCACAGGTCAGTATTATGTAAAAAAGGTAAATAACACAAACATATCATTATATCAAAGTACTGGAGACTTATATTTGAGCTTTACAAATAATTTATCGTCTCATTCAAATTCTATCAATAT
>Ga0078894_10000831_pt1 | contig 22189 bp, 16 predicted proteins | sample LauGreSu1BDMLBSD_2_FD_67506 | JGI IMG/M metagenome (GOLD analysis project Ga0078894, IMG submission 67506) | Freshwater lake microbial communities from Lake Michigan, USA - Su13.BD.MLB.SD (version 4) (version 4) | ecosystem: Environmental > Aquatic > Freshwater > Lake | place: Lake Michigan... | reverse complement strand
TGGAAGGTTGCAAATATAATATTTTATCAATAAATTTTTCTAAATTCATTTTAAACCAAAAAGTAATTATTAAAAAAGTCTAAAAAAAATCCTGCTTTAAAGCAATATATGCTTAATTGTAGCATAAAAAGTACGTTCTAAAAAAAGTTTTTTAGAAGATTTAAAAGATAATTTCAAATAGTGAAAAGCTTCTTTTTTATACCCATTTACCGCTAAATCTACCGCTAATATCAAGTAATTCTTCATTATAAAATAACATAGAAATTCGCCCAAAAAATCAGATACCCTTTCATTTGAAGTTGTATATTTGATAAATTTTTCAAAACGAGAAATCAATTTTTGTGGATCTGACATTAATACACTTCGCTCATCATGCTGAACTATAAAAGAAGTAATGTCATCAATACATATACAAGAAAACTGAGAAATCAATCTTAACCATAACTCATAATCTTCACTTGCTGATAATGCGCGATCTTCATTAAAAGAATTTTTAATAGCTATTTCTTTTTTTACGAATACACCATTACAACTAAAAATATTTCCTTTTATCAAGGATTTTTTAGCATCAGCTATTGAACCACCACTACTAATTATCTGTCCCGATGAATAAATTAAAGAATAATTTAAATGAAACCAAGCGACTTCTCCTTGTGTCTCTATGGTAGAAATTGCAGTGGAAATATGATTATCCAATGCTAAATCATCAGAATCAAACCAATTAATATATTGTCCACGAGCTTTTTGAGTGCCAAAATTTCGAGCGGCGGCTCGTTCGGCATTTTCTTTTTTGAAATAAAACAGTTTGTCTGAAAGATATTTTTCTACAATGAATTCTGTATCATCGGTACTCCCGTCATCTACTATTATTATTTCATAGCGATTGTCTGTTTGGGACAATAAACTCAATATAGTTTTTTCAATCAAATGCCCTCTATTGTATGTAGGGACGATTATAGAGATTATAGGTTTAGCTGAGCTCATGATAGTTTACATAAAATGTCCATAGAACAATTATCCAATTTCGGAAAATCAATTACCTCCATTGTTTTAAGATTTATTATATTCTTATAGCCTAATTCTTTGACATATGAAACCAATTCTTTTGCCGAACTATTTTGTCTTTTTTGATTCAAGTCATTAAGTTCTATAACCATTACAGGAGTATATTTTTTGATGATTTGTTCGGCTCCTTTCAGTACTTCTATTTCGTATCCTTCTACATCAATCTTTATGAATTGAATTGGATTATCCAACTTATAAAAATCATCTAATTTTTTCTGAAGTACCTGAACCCATTCATTTTTTATTATACTATTTTTTGGAGTCATCTTAAATCCTCCACTATTAGTGGAGCATGACATTTCCATTTTCATAATATCTTCTTCATTTCCGAGAGCAATATTAAAAATTTCAATTGAGGAAAAATTGTTTAATAATATATTGTACTTTAGTTTTTCATAGGTAGAGGGAATAGGCTCAAAAGCATAAATCTTATGGGCTATTTTCCCTAGTTTTTTTGAAAGATTCATACTTGTTTGTCCAATATTAGCTCCAATATCTATAAAAACGCCTTCTTTCAAAGGTGCATACTCCAAAAATGGTTCAGAGGAATCTTCTTTAAGATCAAAATATATTAAATATTCCTGATAATCGCTAATATCTAAATGATATTTAACACCATTTCGGGATACAGTTCTGTATGTATATTTTGGGTAATGGGTGTTGGATGGGAATAATTTTGAAAAAAAATAATGTAGCCTACACAGAATAATTAAAAAATTCTCAAATAGGGTATTTGTAAAAAACGTTTTTTTTATGTAATTTTTCATTGATTATATAATAAATTGTTTTTTATAAAAGTAATATATTCTTCCTCAAGTTTTGATTTTGAGAATGTATCAAATATGGTCTCTCTTAACTTTTTACCTATACTTATTATATCATATTCCTTATTATAAATACGTTTAAGTTCTTTTTCTATACATTCCTTTGAATTAATCGTAGGAATTAAAATACCATTTTCTCCATGTACAACATATTCACTATAATCACCTACTCCTTCTGAAACCATTATTGCTTTTGAAAGCAGCCCCATTTCTTTCGCCACACTATTACTTGCATCCGTCATTGATGGTTGTACCAATAAATCTGAAGCTTGCATATAGTCAATAAAATTTTGAACAAACCCAATAAAAAATACATGTTTTTCTAATTTATTATCGCGAACATAATTTTTTAATTTTATTAATTCTGGTCCTTCATCTAAAAGAAGCATTTTTATATCATATCCTTCTTTAATTAAATGATTCACTGCTTCAAGAACGATAATATGCCTTTTGTGCTTTACCATTCTAGAAACCATTATCAACAACAAATTACAAGTATACTGTTCCCTTATTTTTTCTACAACCTCCAAAGAAGGTTCGTTATACATACTAAAATCGTACATATAATGGAGTACTTCTATTTTTGAAGCATTTACATTTTCATGAGTTATCATATAGTTTTTCACACCATCGGATGGGACTGTAATCTTTTTAGCCATTCTATTAATTATAGAATCTACAATACGCTCGTTTTTATTAATATCTGTATTAAATAAATCTTGATTATTCCAAACACTAGAATTATGTCTAAAAAAAATAAATTTTGCAGAAACAAAATATTGAGCGAATGAAGAAATCAAACAGGGTGTGTGTAGATGCGGGAAAACAAAATTAACTTGATTTCTTATTATAAAATAAATAACATAAAAAAAATTGAATATATATGTATTTATACTATTTGAAAATTGCATGGGACTCGTGTAACATTTTATCCCTTTTTCTCTTAATCTTTTATGCAAAATACCTTCCTCACATGAAGTTAAAAAATACATATCAAATCCTAATTTACTCAATTCCAAAATATGGCTTTCAAGTGAAACCGTTTGCTTATTTGCAGAAAAAAAAACTAATAATTTTTTCATTAACTAGATTTTTTTCTTCCTATAAAATAAAAAATATTTCCGTTATTTGGAAGGCAGGAACCTAAGGTTTTAGAAATTTTAGCAATCATAAGCAAGTATTTTGCTTTTATATCATTTGCCGTTTGCCATCGCATAGGAAAAGGGCAATGGATTTCTTCTAACTTATATGAAAGAGTTTCTAATCCAGGTTGTTCAAAAAATTGTCTTTGATTTTTGGCATTTGCATATATAATATGCCTGGGGATATGAGACACTATTTTGCCCATTTTTTTTCGTATGCCAAATAGTATTTTTCGGTATGTTCCAGCTAGCATAAAATTGTTTTCGATAGAGCCATCCAGTACTAAGATTTCATTTGGATGGATTCTTTGGACTAGATTATGTAGTACTTCTAATGGATTGATCAAATGCTCAAACACATTGCTCGTAAAAATAACCTCATAGATATCGTTTTGAATATAAAAGGACTCTATTTCTTGAAAACGAGCCGGCGGATATGCATTTTCTATATTATTTGTCAACTCATTACTAAAATCCTCTCCTTTATCTTCATAGCCTTTTGCCATTGCATTGAAAAGAAATCTTCCGCCACCAAACCCCACAAAATTTAATTTGGATTTAAAACCCCCTATTTGTTTAATTTTACTTAAAATAATATCTTCAAAAGGCAAGTACGCAAAAGATTCAGAACTACAAAAAAGACAATTAGACATTTTAATTATTATTCATTTTTCGGAATATAATTATTCCTAAGATTAAAAAACAAGTGCTAAAATAGATGATTTGAATCAAAAGGAGTCCATAAATTCCATAGAAATAAGCTCCGGAGTATTGGAGTGGCACTAAGACAAAAAGTGCAAAAAGCCCTAATGTAATGAAGATTTTATCCATTTTGAAATAATGTAAAAATCCATATAATATAGAAATAAAAGACCATAATCCATAAGTTAGTGCTATTAAATAATAATATTTCCATGCACCAATGTAACGATCATTTACATAAAACTTCATCATCAAAAATACCAACACGACTGATAAAATGACGATTAAAAAAGAAGCTACAAATAGAAGAGCTATTTTGTTATAAATTTTTGATTGAGATTTTTTTTCATTTAAATCTTTATATAGATTAGGAAAGTATCCGGCTATAGCAGCATTTGAAAAAGTAAGAATGATGAATCCAAACTGTGTAGCCAAGCTGTAATCACCTAGTTCTTGAGGAGTACAAAAATATTTAATAATATATTTATCTATAGAAGTAAATGAAATTACAAAACAAAATCCGATCATACTTGACATCCAGTATTGCCATTCCTTTTTTAGAAAGGCAATGTCGAACTGCCATGAAAGTTGGTATTTTTTGAATAAATACACGATGCCGGCTACAAAAACTAGAGCAGTTGCCAAGAACAAACTATAGAGTCTTCCCTGCCATCCCCATAAGAGTAGTATGATAAAAACTGAGGAAGTCCCCAGCTCTAGGAGTGTTCTAAGAATGGTAGCTAAGGTAACTTTTTTTACTTGATTTTCATTTCTAAGAATAATAAAAGCAAGGTCTATCACCAGATTAAAAAAACACAAAAGAGGGATAGCCAAAAGCAAGAGTAGCGATACGTGAAAATAAGATACAAGTAAATTTTGAACCCCAATAATCAACAATAAAAACACCCCCACAGTCCCCAAAGACAAGAGCAACGAAGTAGCAATATGGCGAGAAAGCGCCTCTCTACTAGTTTTGAAATAATCAACCGCTACCGTATTTGTTATGCCTAAAAATACAAATGGCGTCACGAAATTAATTGAATTTAGGTAGATATTAAGCGTCCCAAATTCGTCGGGGCTGATATAATGCGTGAATAAAGGCGTGATGAGAAAGGAAATACCTCGCAAAAAAAAGTTCAAAAAAGTGTATATACCTATCGTCCGCGCAAGAGGACTATTTATTCCCATTTGGATGGTATGTTTAGCACGTTTTAAAACTCTTCTCAATGATTATTTTTTTGCAAATGTATAGAAATAAATGCATATATTCACAAATTATGAGGTTTTGATATAATAAAAATTGTTAAATAGAATGCAACCGATTTGAGTCCATAGATTTTATAATAATTTATTTTTACTACAAGATATTAATATGATAAAATTGGGGTTCAATCTTACTTTTACAAAGCTTGAAAAATAAGAAATTCTTTTATTACCATTTGTTTTCAATACTTTAATTGATTTTGAAATAATAAGATCTGTAAAGTAGTTTTTGCTTAGCATGCAAAAAAGTTAGCATTTTGCAATTTTATAAATCCTAATACATTCGATATAAATGACTCATATTTTAGCTCAATTAATAATCTTATTTAAAATCTCAATAGAAACAATAAGCTATAAATGATTATATTTGCTTTTCGTATTGAATTGAAAAAACATGTGCGGAATTTCTGGATTTATAGATTTTAACAAAAAAAGTAGCTTGGAGCAGCTTCAAACTATGAATCGCACCATGATGCATCGTGGACCAGATGGTGAAGGGTATTTTTTTGAATCGCTGGACATAGCGCATATAGGATTAGCTCACCGAAGATTATCTATCATTGATTTATCTACCCATGCCAGCCAGCCAATGACGTATGCAGAATATGTACTTATATTCAATGGCGAAATCTATAATTTTCATGAGATAAAAGAAGAGCTCCTTGCTCTTGGACATTCATTTCACACCCAATCAGACACCGAAGTAATCCTTCATGCTTTTCAGGAATGGCATACTAGCTGCGTTGATAAGATGATTGGAATGTTTGCCTTTGTAATACTAAATAAAAAAAGCGAAAAAGTCTATGCTTTTAGAGACCGAGCTGGGGTCAAACCTTTTTTCTATTATTGGCATGATGGGCTCTTTTTATTTGGCTCCGAACTCAAAGCGCTGATGAGGCATTCCGCTTTCAAAAAAAGGATTTGTCTAGATTCGTTAGCTTCTTATATGAATTATGGTTATGTTCCCACGCCCAATTGTATTTTTAAAAATACACATAAACTCAAACCTGGGCATTTTTTAGAAATTTCTATCCAAAAAATGGATTTTGAAACCAAAAAATATTGGAATGTTCTAAATGCCTATCAACTCCCCAAGCTAGATATAAGCTATGAAGAGGCGATAGAAGAAACCGAAAAAATTCTAAAAAAAGCCTTTCAATACCGTATGGTAGCTGATGTACCCGTTGGTGTATTCTTGAGCGGTGGGTATGATAGCACATGTGTTACCGCAATGCTTCAAGCTGAAGCTACCCAAAAAATTAAAACTTTTACGATAGGAGTGGGTGATATACATTTAAATGAAGCCCCTTTTGCTAAAAAGATTTCAAATTATTTAGGCACCGAACATCAAGAGCTTTATTGTACCGAAAAAGATGCTTTGGATATAGTACCAATGTTGCCTCAATTCTTCGACGAACCCTTTGCCGATAGCAGCGCAATTCCTACTATTTTGGTGAGTAAACTAGCCGCAAGTAGTGTGAAAGTGGCTTTAAGTGCCGATGCAGGTGATGAGATTTTTGCAGGATATAATAGATATGCTTATTATCAAAAAATCCGTTTTTTAGAAAAATTCCCTCAAATTGCAAAAAGTACAATTTCTTATGGTATTCGGATGGCCCAAATTGGTGCGCAATATATAGCGAAGCATCCACTTATGCTCCAACGCTTAGATAAAATGCAAAAATTGATATCTAATCCTTCTACGTCCAATATTATGGATAGTTTTACACATCATTTTCATGAAAAAGAACTACGCGATTTATTTATAAATCCATTTGCAAAACAACACTCTCTCTTTGACCCAAATCCAAAACATCCCAAGGATGATAATCTCAGCGCTATGATGGCAATAGATTATCAAACATACTTACTAGACGACATCCTTACCAAAGTAGACCGCGCAACTATGAGCCAATCAATCGAAGGCAGAGAGCCATTTTTAGATCATCATATTGTCGAATGGGCCGCGCAACTTCCCACACATTTTAAATATCATAATGGAATTAAAAAACGTATTTTAAGAGATATTACGCATCGTTATATCCCCAAAGAAATGATGGATCGCCCTAAAATGGGCTTTGCTATTCCACTTCAAAAATGGCTTCAAGAGGGATTGCTTAAAAATTATATGCACTTTTTTAATAATGATTTTATAACTGCTCAAGGACTTTTCAATCCGCCTTTCATTCAGGAAATGCTGCGTCAATTTGAGCGTGACAATGGGATTTACACACTTCGTATCTGGCATTATTTGATGTTTCAGATGTGGTATGAATTTTATATAAAAGAGTAGTTTTTTAATTACTATTCAAGTACACTAATTTCTCAAATTCTCTTTTTATTTATTAGCCAAAGACCTGCAATTATTGAAGCGCCACCAGCTACAGAATAATACGTTAGTCTTTCATTGGAATAAACTGTTGCAAATACAATAGCAAACAACGGTTGCAGATAGATATAACTACTCACCACAGTAGGGCTAAGACTGTTCATAGCCATAATATTAAAAAGATACACAACAAAAGTGGCAAAAAACAATACAAACCCAATATTGAAATAATAAATTGATGGAATCCCAGCCCAATCTATAGATTGAAATTCCTTAAATCCTGCTAAAAAAACCCAGATAAATCCTGTAGAAAAACATAAGAATATAACGGTCAAGGGCTTGTATTTTGCCATCAATGGCCTAACGATAATAAGATAGATAGCAAAAGAAGTAGCATTGATCCAAATAAGCATATCCCCAAGAGGATTGGAAGCATTTTTTGAATGAAAACTACTCAATATTAGAATACCTGCACCCAGCATTCCAAGCAGAATGCCAATAATTTTACTCATTTTGAATGTTTCTTTCAAAATCCATTGCGAAAAAAAATAAGTAATGATCGGAGTCGTGATCATGATTAAAGATCCATTAATTGAGCTTGTAAGACTAATGCCTTTAAAAAACATCAATTGATTGAACGCAATACCAAAAAAACCACAAAAGAAAAATCGTGGCCAATCTTTCTTTTGAATCGGTTCGCGAATAAAAATAAAATAAATTAAAGCATACATAATCAATGCAAAAAATACACGCATAAAAATAAATCCATATGCAGGTATAAATTTAGGCATTATGGCTTTTGCTATAGTGAAATTGGCCCCATAGATCAGATTTACAAAAATCAATAATAAATGAGGGAAAAATGTTTTTAATTTCAAAACTCGGATTCTACTAGTTTTTCAAAGATTTCTAACGTATCTTTTAGGGATAGTTTGCTAGAGCCCCCCGCAGCATTGATATGTCCTCCGCCATTGAAGTGTTTTCGGGCAAACTGATTTACGTCCACACCTTCTTTACTTCTGAAAGATATTCTAATTTTATCTTTATCTTCTTTAAATAAGACCGATACATTAATATCACCGACTTTGAGCGGATGATTTACCAGTCCTTCCGTATCGCCATCTTTAATATTGAATTTATACTTTGTATCATTATCTATCCACATAAAAGCTACTTTTTTTTGCGCTACCAAAGTCATATTATTGGCAACACAATATCCAAAGAGTTTTAAACGGTTCAGACTAAAATTATTGAAACAATCATTGAAGATTTCTTGAGCTTGAATCCCTGTTTTGAGAAGATTGGAGGCCATGATGTGCGAACTAGCATGAGTAGATGAAAATTGAAACCCTCCAGTATCGGTAATTAAGCCAGTATAAAGACACGTAGCTAACTCTTTATCTATAATTTCCAAAGAATGATATGCTAGGATAAATTCATATACCAATTCACATGCACTACTGTATTTATCATTGCAAAAATAGAAATCAAAATCTTCAGATGGCGACTGATGATGATCTATGACCACTTTTGGGACCGAACTATCTGCTAAAAATTCCTGCATATCATTGATACGCTCTTTGGCATTAAAATCCACCGAAAAGATAATATCACAATTATCAAAATGTTCTTTTACAAAGTCTTTTTTGGCATCCGAATAGATGATACTTTCCTCATTTTTTGGCATCCAATTGTAATAAGGAGGATAGCTAGAAGGATAGATGCATTGCGCAAAATGCCCCAATTTCTCAAAGAATAATTTCAAGGCTAACGAAGAGCCCAAGGCATCGCCGTCGGGATTAAAATGCGACAATATCAATATCTTTTTTGGGGAATCCAAAAGCGATTTTATTATCGCAATCTTATCCTTTGGAAAATTTTCCATACAAATTTTAAAAATTAAAGAGCAAAAATACTACAAATTTGAATATAATAAACGAAAATACTCTACTTTTGCCAAAAATTAATTTTAAAGAGAAAATGACAACGAATAGAACATTCACAATGATTAAGCCGGATGCAGTTGCAAACGGACACACAGGCGCAATTTTAGATATGATTATCAAAAATGGTTTTCAGATTATTGCCATGAAATATACAAGAATGACTGAAGCGCAAGCTATGAAATTCTATGAGATTCACAAAGAGCGTCCTTTTTATATGGAATTGGTAAATTTCATGATTTCAGGCCCTATTGTTTCTGCAATCTTGGAAAAAGAAAATGCAGTTGAAGATTTTAGAAAATTGATTGGTGCTACCAATCCAGCTGATGCTGCTGAAGGTACTATTAGAAAGTCTTTTGCGGAAAGTATAGAACGAAATGCTGTACATGGAAGTGATAGCAATGAAAATGCTGAAATTGAAGGCAATCTTCATTTTACAGCAAGCGAAAGATTCTAAAATCTTATTTATTCAAAATCGACAAAATTTTTAAAAGCATTGGATTCGTCCAGTGCTTTTTTTTATGCCTTTTTTGGTCGAAGTTTTAAAACTAAAACGATATATTTGCGTTATAGTATCAAAATTATTACCCTATCAATATGAAACTACATTTGAAGCAATTGATTGTGTGGATTTTCTTTATATCCATGCCTATTTTCCTCGACGCTCAAGAAGAAAAATATTTTGACCCTCAACCACAAAACTTCCTTTCCCAAATCAAAACGCTCTTTAAACTAAGTGCGCGTGAGGAATTGGATATTTTATACAAAAATCTTGAACAAGCATATAAAAGTGGCCAAGTAAGCGAAAGCCAACAAGAAAAAATGGTTGATATTCTCAATATAATGTATAGTAGAAAAATGCAAGTGTATCCTTATTATAAAAACTTTATAGAAACTTCTATCTATGCCCACAAAGCTGGCTATGATGAAGACTTTTTGGACAAATGGTACTCATACATGAAAGGAATCCTTAAAAATGCAAAGACCGGACAACATAAAGATTTTAATATTTTCGTAGATTTTTCCAACGATTTATTCTCAAAAAGTTGTTTGGTTTCAGATAATTCGAAAAATTGGATGATTGATTCAAAAGATATGCAATTCAGCTTTGTAGATGGAAAAACCTATATCCGGATTATGAAAACCAATATTAAAGGTTATTTTAAATTTGACACACTCACCCTATTTAATACCAGTGGCGTTTTTTGTGTAAACGACAAGGAGTGGAAAGGAAAATCTGGCATGATATCTTGGAGTCGGATAGGCAATGCCAATGCCAATGCTACTTTTTCCAATTATAGAATAGATATGACCCGAAATGAATTTGAGATAGATTCTGTAAAATTGACTTATCCCGAATTTTTTCCTCAGCCTATTTACGGACGATTAAAAGATCGTATTACCAAAGAATTTGACTCTTCTACAGTAGATTATCCTCAATTCTTTTCATATGAAAAGAATTTTGAATTTAATAAAAATATAGCGAGTAATGTAAAATGTAAAGGGGGCTTTATTCTCAAAGGGCGTAAAATTGCAGTAGGTTCAGAAGCAAATGATTATGTAACGCTGGAGATCTATGCAAAGGACAATAAAACAAAAGTATTCAGTGCACTTGGGCGTTCAGCTTTGTTTGAACGAGGAAAATATGTGATGATGAATGAATCTAAAGTAAATCTATTTGCAAAAAATGATAGTATTTCACATCCTTTTTGTCAGTTCAAATATGATATCGAAAAAAGGGAATTGCGCGTAAATCAGGAAGATTTTGGTAGTGGGAAATCAAGGTTTAGAAGTTCTTTTCATAAAATGAGCTTTGATACCGAAATGCTAATTTGGAATATTGATGAAGATGAAATTAAACTAAAAAATTTGGTAGGAAAAGGGAAAAATGCCAGTAAATTTGTCTCAGATAATAACTTTGACCAAAACACCTATAACCTAGCACGTACAGCCTCTACTTCCGATCCACTTTCCATGCTTTCAAAAATGAATGATGCTTCTCCTGACGGTGTTTCTGTGGAAGATTTTGCACGAAAAATGGGCCCTGCATTTTCAATATCTTCTGTTCTTCCTATTTTATTCTCGTTAGAAAAAGACGGATTTCTCAAATATGATCCAAGTACTAAAACGGTAAAAGTTAATGGAGAATACGCAAAATTTTATATGCTAGCAAATACAAAAAAAGTAGATTATGACATCATTCGATTTAGTGGCTATGGTGAAAATTATGTTGGCGTCTATAATATCAAAAACAATAAGATTTTTGTAAATCGAGTAGCTAAAATTCCATTTAACGATTCCTCACAAGTATATGTGTTTCCTTATGATAGCAGTAAAGTGGCCATAAATAATAATCGTCTTATGGATTTTGATGGAAAATTATTTGCTGGGAGAATGGATATTTATGGCTCAGGATTTAACTTCAACTACGATACTTTTAATATAAAATCCAACACTATTGATCGAATGAAGATTAATATCCCCAAAAAAATAGACCCAACAACGGGAGAAGATATTTCACTTCAACCCTTAAAATCACAATTGGATAGCTTTAAAGGCACTCTTCAAATCAATAGCAGATTTAATCGCTCCGGCATGCAAACAGCAAGAAAATACCCAAGCCTTACTACTACCAGCAATTCTTATGTATATTACAATCATCCCAATGTTTTTGGGGGAATATACAATAAAAATAAGTTCTATTTTGAAGTAGCTCCCTTTAAAAAAGATTCGCTACAATATTTTACCGTAGACGCTCTTTCATTTGATGGAAAGTTATTTTCACATGATATTTTTAATGTTTTTCCTGAGAGATTAAAAGTTCAAAAAGATTTGTCCCTAGGATTTAGTACACATACCCCAGCCAACGGATTCAATACCTACAAAGGAAAAGGGACTTTTAATGGTGAAGTTTCTTTAAGCAATCAAGGATTGGTAGGAAAAGGGACTCAAACACATCAGAGTCTTACTTTAGAATCAGATAGCATTTTATATTTCCCCGAAAGAACTACAATGCGTACAGAAAAACTTAATATGGCCGAGCGCAAAACACCCACCGAACTTCCACAAATAGATGCAGATAGTATCCTTGTGGACTGGGAGCCATACAAAGATTCTCTCCTCATGGTGTCGCCTCGCAGAAATTCATTCAATATGTTCAATAAATCTACTGAAATGAATGGATTATTAGTTCTAACAGATAAAGGACTTTTTGGGAAAGGATATCTAGAATTTCCCGAAGCAAAAATTGCCTCTAATCATATGATTTTTAAATCTACCATCATGACTGCGGATACCTCTTCCATGGAAATCAAAAGTATTGGCGATAAAGTAACCTTTAAAACACCTAATGTTCGAACAAAAATGGACTTTGTCAAAAAAATTGGAGAGTTCAAATCCAATGCTAGTGATATTTCTACAGTATTTGCGGAAAACAAATACAAAGCCGAAATCAATGAGTTTACCTGGGACATGAATCGAAAAATATTGACATTTACCTCACCTCCAGGTAGTGCAGGATCATTATTTACATCTATTCATCCAGATCAAGACAGTTTGAAATACTATGCAAAACTAGCAGAATACAATATGGTATCTTCTATTATCAAAATTGATGGCGTAGAAGAAATTCGCATAGCAGATAGTAGAGTCATCCCTATTGATGGCAAAGTAATCGTGTATCCCAATGCAAAACTTGAAACCTTCCAAAATGCTACTATTGAAGGTGATACTGCCAATATTTGGCATGTTTTTGACAAATGTAAACTTGATATCAATGGCAGAAATGATATGATAGGCTATGGAGAATACACTTTATCCGTAAATAATCAAAAACATACAATAAAACTCAATTCAATTAGAACTGTAAAAAAGGAAGTGGGAATAGATAAGAAACGACGAAGTATATTTAATTATACACTAGAAGGGAAAGGTAAAGTAGATCAAGGTCAAAACTTAAAAATCTATCGTAATACGGACTTTTATGGGGGGGTATCAATTTATACAAATAAAAAATATCCTCATTTTTCAGGAAAACAGCGAATTTTATTCGAAGCACCTGCCTATAAAACCCCATGGTTTGAAGTGGATAATGAAATCAATGTTGAAGAACTTTCATTAGTAAAAAAAGAAATAAAAACCGACGAAGGTAAAGATTTGTATACTGGATTTTTAATTAGCAAAACTGAATCCGAAAATTTTTCTAAAGGGATTTATACCGCCGTAATAAAAGAAAAGAATAACGAAGAAGATCAAATTTTGATGGATTGTAGAGGTGTTATTAGCCACGACGGCACTAATAATCAATATATATTTGGAGATTCTACAAAAATATATGCAAAAGCCAATCGTGGAAATAAAATAATTTATAAAGACAGTATTGGTACTATCAAAGCCGAAGGAAAATTTAATCCTCAACTTCAAATGGGTGGCATTCCTATTAATTTAGGAGGCGAAATAGATAATAATATGCTCGAAAATAAATATCAATTCAAAGTATCGGCAGGAATAAACTTGACATTAGACCCAAGACTTCTTATGACATTGGGTAATTTAATTCTAGCAGAATTTGGCGAAAACAAAGAGGTGGCTTTTAACGCTACACTGATGAAAAAGCAATTCAATGAAATATTTCACCCAAGAGATTTGGAGAGATTTGATCAAGATATTCAAAAATCGGGTACCATCATATCCACTCCAAAATATTCGCCTTTCAATATTGTACTTTCTGGCTTACAAATGGAGTTTGATCAAGAAGATCTCTGTTACCGTTCGAAAGCTGAATTTGGACTTGTAAATCTAGGCGGCGTAATGGTAAATAAAGTCATGAACGGATTTTTTGAAATGGGCTACGGGGAATATCAAGATTTTTTTAACCTATACTTTAAAGCCAAAAATAAAGAGTGGATATATATTACATATTCGGATGGCATTTTGGGATTGGTATCTTCCAATGACAATTTTAATAATATGCTCAATGCCATAGACCAGAAAAAACGCTATGTCCGTAAAAATGAAAAAGAATATTATAAATATGTTTTGGCCGATAATAATCAAGCCGACGAATTCTATAAGCGGATGAAAGCAGGTGGAAAATTCTCTCCTGAAGAAAAACAAAAAGCAATGGAATTTGAGAAGCCAGCCATAGATGAAAAAGCCTTGAAAGAAGCACAAAAGTTTGAGGAATCTACTCCTGATTTGGAACAAATAAAAAAAGAAAATGCATATCAAGATAGCCTTCTTCAAGAAATGGAAAAGAAAATTGCTACTGAAGAAGCACAAACTGAGAAATTAGAAGAAGAAAAGCGAAAAGCAGCCAAACTACAAATGGAACAAGATCTTGAAAATGCTACAAAATCAAGTATTGACTCTCCAGTAGAAGAAACACCGGCACCTGCACAAGAATCTAATGAAACACCCACAGAAGAAACACCAGTGCCTGCTGATACACCAGCGCCAGTCCCAACAGATCCTCCAGCAGAAAGTGAAGAAGGAAATACCGAACGAAATACAGAGCCCGAGAAAGCTCCAGAGAAAAAAGAAGAGCCTGCCAATTTATTTGATAAATATTTCTAATTTATCCTAATCTCATTTTCTAATAGTACGAATCTAATCATATAGGTTCGTACTATTTTTTGTTTCTTTGCAGCATGATTATAAAAAATCCATACATTCAAATTCATATTGCAGTATTTCTCTGGGGATTTACAGCTATTTTAGGAAAATTGATTTCTCTAGATGCCATTGAATTGGTTTTTTTTAGAATGAGTTTAGCCGCAATAGGTTATTTCCTCATCCCTAAGACTCGAGAAGGATTTTTTGAACTAAGTTTAAAAAAATTAAGCGCCCTATGTCTTATTGGCACTATAATATGTCTACATTGGATCAGCTTTTATGGCTCTATCAAAGTAGCTAATTCATCCTCTTTAGCACTCGCCTGTTTAGGAACAGGACCTCTTTTTACTGCATGGCTTGAACCCCTTTTCAATAAAGGAAAGAAAATTACACCCAATGAAATTTTTATATCTATTTTGGCTATTATCGGCATTATTTTTATTGCTTTTGGCGATAAAAATCAACGCTTTGAATGGAATGGGTCATACATTACAGCTATTCTATTAGGAATAATAGCATCTATTTTGGCGGCCATCTTCTCATTGATGAACAAACATTTCACTTCTGGAATCAATCCTTTTACCATTTCATTTGTAGAAATGTGTATTGGAGCACTTTTATTATCGCTCTTTCTATTATGTACACACAACTTCCCATCACTCAATACTATTACAAAATCAAACTGGATTTATATATTATTATTGAGTACGCTTTGTACAAATATTCCCTTTCTACTCTCCATTTTTGCTATCAAAAAGCTCAATCCTTTTATAATTACGCTTACTGTAAATCTAGAGCCTATTTATGGTTTTATTTTTGCAGCACTCTTGTTTCAAGAATACAATCAATTTTCATTGGCTTTTTATTTTGGAAGCTTACTGATATTACTTTCTGTTTTTGTAGAACCCATACAGAAATACTTAAAAAAATAAATAATTATAGCTGTATTTATTTATTCTACGGCTTCTATATACTTTTTTTCAGCTATTTTTTTAAGCAATGTCTTAGAGGAGTTGCCTGCATCTTTTGATTTTTGCCAATATTCTATGGCTTTTGAAATATTTCCCATTTTGAAATTTATATCCCCATAGTGTTCGTAGATAGTAGTTTTGTCATCTTTCTCATATTGAAGCGCTTTTTCTTGAAAATTCATAGCCTCTTGATATTGCCCCAGTTGAAAACAAATCCAAGCATATGTATCCAAAAAAGAGCCGTTTTGTCCTTGTAAATCTAATGATTTTCGGCTCATTTGCTTTGCTTTTTCCAATTGACTTTTTCGTAACGAAAGATAATATGCATAATTGTTAAGCGTAAAGGCATTATCAGGCTCAATTTTCAATGACTCCTCAAAGGCTTCATCCATCTCTTTTATTTTTTTCATTTTGTGATACACTTCACCTAACGAGCTGTATAATTGTGCCTCTAACTTTGTATTATCTCCCGAAAAACGAATCGCTTTTCGATAACTTTTTTCTGCTTTTTCATAACGATCTAAGTATTGATTGGCTAATCCATTGTAGAAATGAACCGCTGCATGTGCAGGAAAATACTCCAGCGCCGACTCGCTACTATCCGCCAAATCCTTGTAGTTTTTGAGATAAAGCATAATTGAAAATAAATTTTGCCATACTTCAAAAATATCACTTTTGTGTTTTAAAGCATTTTTATATGCTTCCAATCCTTGTAAATTCTTTTCATACAAATAACAAAAATCGCCATAGATAGCATGCGCCTTAGCTTCTGTAGGATTATTTGCTGCCAATTCTTGTGCCAGACTAAGATAAAGATCCTTTTTTGGGGTATCCAATTTGGCAAAATTCATTAGTCCATAACTTAAATATGCAATTTTTGTATCGAAATTAATTTCATTATTTTTTATAATACGATTTGCTGAAGAAGCAAAACTCATAGTATCATTTTGTTCAATATAATGTCCACTCATATATAGCAATGCTTCAGGATTATTTGGCTCAAATAGAAGGATATTTTTATAAGCTTTTATTGCCTCCTCTTTCTTCAAATTGGCCTCATAGAATTCTGCTAAAGCCACTTGATATCGAATATCTGTAGGTGATTTAATTATTAATTTTTTCAACTCATTCTCAGCATTTTTAAAATCATTAAGCTTTAAATAAATTTGATGTTTCTGACCTAAAATCATCTCATCGCCCTCATCTCTTTTTTCCCAAATTGTCAATACTTCCAAAGCTTTCTTGTATTCTGAAGCTTTCACCAATAAAAAGGCATATTGCATTGCAGATTGCTTATCATTGGGGCTTTCCCTTACAATTTTTTCATAAATTTTTATAGCCTTTTGGGGTTCATTATTTTTATTATACAATTCCACCAAAAGATTTTTATACCAAACATTTTTAGTATCCAATTCTACTGCTTTTTCAGCAAAAACTATAGCGGGAACTATTTTTTTTTCATTAAAACTCAATTGTGCAGCTTCATAATTAGCAGCCGCATTATTGGGGTTCGTTTCGAGATATTTTACCAATTCTTCCAATGCTCTCTCGGTATTCCCAACACTTTTGAGGCGAAGAATTTCCAAAAACGTTTCTAATGATCGAACTTCTTTTTCCTCCATTTGAAAAGCATTTTTGTCAATATTTTGTTGAGCAAAAAGCACCTGTGAACAACCTAATATACAGCCAATTATAAAACACTGAAAATATGGTTTATTTAGCATAATATTACGTATATAAGTTAAGATAAAATTTGATTGTAATCTCCCACACTCAAGTCTTGAGAACGACCAACTAATAACGCATTTGAGCCTATCATAGTATTTGATAGAATATAATTTTCTATTTTAGTAGTATCTTGTATAATCGTATCGGAGATAACTGAATTTGATACATCAGCATTTTTGCCAATAGATACATAAGGTCCTACTATTGCATTTCTTATAATCGTATTTTCATCTATAAAACAAGGCTCAATGATTGTAGCATTTTCCAATGTTACACTAGCGTGAACTTGATTTCCAGTAGCTTTCAATACTTCTCTATTAGAGTCTACCGTTGCATTTTTATTGCCACAATCTAGCCATTGGCTAACAGTACCTGGCTTCATTTTCTTCTGTGCTAGACGCATATTTTCAAGAACCGTAGTGAGTTGAAACTCTCCTTTGTCTGTGATATTATTGTCAATAATTTCTTTGATATCGGCTCGCAACTGTTTGCCATCTTTGAAATAATAAATACCAATTATGGCCAAATTAGAAACATATTCCTTTGGTTTTTCTACAAATCCATTTATCAATCCTTTGTCATCCAAAGACACCACACCAAATGCTGATGGGTCTTCAATTTCTTTTACCCAAATAATGGCATCATTTGTATTATCTATTTTAAAATCGGCTTGAAACATTGTATCGGCAAAACCTACTATCACTTCACCGTCCAAACTATCAGCAGCACAATAAATAGCATGTGCCGTTCCTAGAGGCTCCGATTGATAGCAAATATGTCCTGTGGTATTATATTTTTTTGCAATTTCATGCAATTCAGCTTCTATTTTTTTCCCAAAATCCTCGCGAATAATAAATGAAATACTCTCTATTGGTGCGGCAATAGTGCCTGCAATATTAGAAATTAAACGCTCTACTATTGATTTTCCCGCTACTTTTAGCATGGGCTTGGGAACGGTAAGGGTATGTGGTCTCAGTCTGCTACCCCAGCCTGCCATGGGTACTATAATCTTCATCTTTCTTTTCGCTTTATATTTTTAAGAGGTCAAAATTACAATTTATTTTTTTCCTGTACTGCCAAATCCGCCTTCACCTCGATCGGTATCGCTGAGAGAATCTACCATATTCCAAGAAATCGATTCATATTTGGCTATTACCATTTGGGCTATTCTATCGCCATCCTTTATTTCTATTGGGTCTTTGGATAAATTTACAACTATTACCTTTATTTCGCCACGATAGTCGCTGTCTATTGTTCCTGGGGAATTTGGGACTGAAAGTCCTTGCTTGAGCGCCATACCACTTCGTGGACGAATTTGCGCTTCAAAACCTACCGGAAGTTCTAGAAAAAGTCCTGTAGGAACCGCTGTACGTTCCAAAGAATGCAGTATGATTGATGATTCCAAATTAGCTCGAATGTCCATCCCAGCTGAGCCTAACGTCTCATAATTAGGCAAAGGATGCTGGGATTTATTAATAATATTTACTTGCATGTATATAATTTGTAGTGTACAAATATAATTGATTACAGAAAAATGAAGAATTAAAAAATAACAAATTTAAATCAAGAGAGAGGAAGTATCCGATCACATAATTATTAATAAATTTCAAAACTTTAAAAATATTTTTAATATCGAGTACTTTTTTAATTTTTAAACAAAAAATCTATAGCTATTATAGTTTTCTGGAAAAAATATTATTTTTTATAATCCTCAATATTTTTTACGTCTATACACGCTTCAAAATCATCGGAATTGTTGCTTGCTATTAGCACTATTTTATGCGCCGAAAATCTATTTAATAACTCTTTAAACCATTTTTTTCCTTGTGTATCCAAGGTTTCGGTAGGCTCGTCTATCAACAAAAAAGGTGTATCGGAGCAGATAGTTAGTATCAATTTCAACCGTTGGAGCATGCCGGTAGAAAAAGATTGTACCTTCTTATTTTTATCTATATTGAGCAAAGCTAAGAGCTCATCAAAAGAAGTTTTTTCATGTAGTTTCTTAACTGAAAAATGAAAACGAATAGCCTCTTCAAGCGTACCTTCGGTATAGGGTTCTATATAAGGTGCTGTATACGAAATAAATTTGTATATTTCGTCCTGTTTGATTTCATTTCCTGTCGTATCAAAATAACTAATTTTGCCCTGACTGGGAGTGATAAAATTGGAAATCATTTTGAGCAAAGTGGACTTGCCCGAACCATTTCTACCTGCTATACCATAAATATTCCCATATTGATAGGTAGCCGAAAAATCTTCGAAAAGTTTATTGTAATTATAGGTTTTAGAAATAGCATCTATCTGGATCATAGGGGTAAAAGGCTCTTTTTGTACCTATTTGTCATAAATACTTCTAAATCCTTTCATCAATCCTATTTGAGATTGATTGATAAACTGAAGAATCATATCGCGTTCTGCTGAAGGTGGAATCTGTGCTTCAATCATATCTACCGCTTTTGAGATATTTGAGTTTTTGACAAATAAAATTCTATAAATATCAAAAATATGATTTATGGTTTCTTGCGAATATCCTCTTCGTTTGAGGCCTACGCTATTTACACCATGATATGATGCAGGCATACGAGCTGCTTTCACAAAAGGAGGAATATCTTTATTGATACTAATTCCACCACTAATATATGAATGCGCACCTATACGTGTAAATTGTTGTACATTCACACCACCACCTATTATAGCCCAGTCGTCAATAAGTACATGTCCTCCCAAATTTACAGAATTAGCAACAATACAATTATTGCCCATAATGGTATCATGTCCAAAATGTGCATATGCCATAATAAGACAATTATTGCCTATTTTGGTTTTCATAGAATGTGTAGTTCCTTTATTGATAGTTACACATTCACGGATGACACAGTTATCACCTATTTCTACCAAGGTCTTTTCGCCCTTGAATTTTAAATCTTGAGGCACTGCAGAGATTACTGCTCCAGGAAAAATTTTACAATTTTCACCAATACGAGCTCCATCCATAATAGTCACATGAGGACCTATCCAGGTTCCTTTTCCTATTTCTACATCACCATAAATGGTAGTAAAAGGGTCAATGGTTACATTTTCAGCAATCTTTGCATCAGGATGAATATAGGCTAATGGTTGTAGCATTTAAAAAAATTAATAAGTATACAATAATTATATAGATGAGAAATATATGCAATACGTTGCATTTTAAGAATTTTCAGGCTTTTGTTTTTTGATTATGGTCGCCATCATTTCGGCTTCAGTAGCAATAGAATTTCCTACAAAAATAGTCCCTTTCATTTCTACGATCCCTCTTCGTATAGGGCTCATGAGTTCTACTTTCATTATGAGTGTATCTCCGGGTACTACTTTTCGTTTAAATTTGGCTTTGTCTATTTTGAGAAAGTATACATCATATTGCGACGTATCTTCAATACTTCGTAGTGCAAGCATACCCCCACACTGCGCCATAGCTTCAATCTGCAATACGCCTGGCATTACATGATTATCAGGGAAATGTCCAGGGAAAAAGTTCTCATTTGCTGTTACATTTTTTACCCCTACTACAAACTCATCGGTCAATTCTATCACCTTATCTACTAATAAGAAAGGATATCTATGTGGCAAGATTTTTTGAATATCATGAATATCGAAAATAGGTGTTTTGTTGGCATCATATTCTGGTGCTACAATTTGGGTTTTGGATTCTTTTATTTTTTGCTTGATCAATTTAGCAAAATCGGTATTGATTTTATGCCCCGGATAGGTAGCAATAATATGCGCTTTGATAGGCATTCCTACAAGAGTAAGGTCTCCTATCACATCCAATAGTTTATGTCTAGCAGGTTCATTCTGAAAATGAAGTTCAAGATTGTTTAAAAATCCTTCGGATTTTACCGTAATATCATTTCTATTGAATAATTTAGATAAATTTTCTACTTCGGCTGTTGTAGGCATTTTATCCACCATTACAATAGCATTATCTACATCTCCGCCTTTTATTAGGCCTGCATTATATAATTTTTCCAATTCATGAAAAAATACAAAGGTTCTACACGGCGCTATTTCTGTTTCAAAATCTTCATAACTTTCCAACGTAGCATGTTGTGGTCCAACAATCTGAGATTTATAGTCAACCATAACTGTTACTTTGAAGGTATCGCAAGGCATAGCTATGATTTTAGATCCTGTTTCTGGATCTTCTATCATTATGTTTGATTTAAGAGAAAATATATCTCTAACCGCATCCTGACGAACCGAGCCTGAGGTTTTAATTATGTCTACAAAAGGTTTGGCGCTACCATCTAAAATAGGCATTTCCTCATTGTTGGTTTCTATCAAAACATTGTCTATTTCTGCACAATGAAGTGCACTCAAAAGATGTTCAATTGTAACTAATTTTATGCCATTTTTTTCAATAGTAGTGCTGCGCTCGCTATTCGATACCCAATCACAATTAGCATCGAGAATAGGCATCCCTTCCAAATCAATTCGTTGAAATTTAATTCCATGACCTGCAGGAGCTGGCTTGAGTGTAATCGTTACCGACTTACCGCTATGAAGTCCATTGCCGCTGATGCTTATTTCATTTTTTATAGTTTGTTGAAAATTATTCATTACATTATAT
>Ga0078894_10000830_pt1 | contig 22196 bp, 7 predicted proteins | sample LauGreSu1BDMLBSD_2_FD_67506 | JGI IMG/M metagenome (GOLD analysis project Ga0078894, IMG submission 67506) | Freshwater lake microbial communities from Lake Michigan, USA - Su13.BD.MLB.SD (version 4) (version 4) | ecosystem: Environmental > Aquatic > Freshwater > Lake | place: Lake Michigan, USA... | reverse complement strand
TCCGCTTGGCGGAATCACTTCTTGGCGTAGAAGGAAAGAAGTGAACAACGACATTTCGCAGATGAGTGGATTGGTGTTGTGGTTGAAGCCAGAAAACATTGGAGTGTGTGGATCTTTTGTGAACGGCGCAAGCATGGATGTGTGGAGAGATGCGTCATCGTCTTACAACGACGCGCTGCCCCCAACATGGAGCAGATGGAATGGTGTTGCTCACATAACAAAAACTTCAGATTCATCAAGCGACTGGGCGATGCAATCATATGCGAACAACGCTCCCATCACTAAACTGTCGTTCTTGCTCAATGGATTGTGTGGAGGATACACTAAAGGCAGACACTTGATGGCTGGCTTGAATCAGAGTGGTGATATTGCCAATGCAGGTTATAGTGGAATTGATTATGCGTGGTATTCTCTTGGACCATATGCCAATGCACCCAACACGGCACGACAGATGAGAATTTATGAGTCTGGCTCGAACATCGGAATATTTTTGACGAGTTCTGTAACTAATTTTTCTGCATACGATGACACGGTTTTTGAAATTGAGTATGAAGAGCCTTATGTCGTATACAGAGCCGATGGTGTTGAAAAGCGCAGAGTCTTTTCTGGTTACGGCAAGCAGTTTTACTTTGATTCTTCTTTCTTTGCAACATCATCGTGGGGAATTGAAAAGGGACACTCCATAACCATCAAAGAGATGAGTTATCGCGGTATACCCGTTGTGCCTGCATTCACCAACACTACAGGAATAGAGACAAGAAATTACGCTGGTAGCACACTGGATCATCTCCGTCCAGTGATACAGTTTGCTTCTGCTGCTGGTGCAACTGGAATCAGTTTCAACGGAGGGGTGATTTATTCTCCGAACAGTGTTTGGGGAGGTCAGACTCTTCTGGCAGATTCTATTGATTTCGGAAAAACCTTCGGCACAGGAACCACCGCAAGTAAAATACTGACGGGTCAGCACTTCTATCTCAGAACACCCCTAAAACTTTCTGAAGACGCTGATGTGTTCATGGTTTTCCGTAACACGGGAGAAACATGGGACAAGGGAGTTGGATTTGTTTGCTCTGAAGATGATTTGAGAAATCCTATCAACGACTCTGTGATTTTTCACCGTTCGTATAATTCTATTGATTCAGATCTTTCAAAGCAAGCACTAGGAACCGTTTCGTCGTATTACAAGGTGACACCTGGCGGGACGATATTGTATCCGAGCAACACCCCAACTGGTCTTGTTGGATTCCGCCCCGCTGGTGGAAGAACCGACTTGCAGTTGAACACCGTTGCATACGATCCTCATGTTTCTGGCGCTTGTTTGGGAACAGTGGTTGGGGAGTGGAGAAGAGGAGCGGACAACAAAATCGAGTCTTTCTTGAACGGAGATTTGTCAACCAACGAATCCAAGATTACTGGAAGGAAGATAGCCTCTACCAATTTCCTTGGTGGAGATGGATATGTTATTCGTAATGGTCTTCTTACCGAACTGGATGGAGTCACTTCGAATACTAGAAATCTTATTGCTGACTACGAAAACAATCTGCTTGCTCCGTATATTTCTGCGTGGCAACCAACTCCTGTGAACTGGTTGAATGAAACTCTTACTTGGTCAGGAGACGGAACAGGAACATTCAGGGCTGTTGATGTCACTGATCGGTATGATCTTTACGGTTTGATTCCCGCTACCCGTTACGGAATGAATCAAACTTACGAGATTACCCCCAAATCATCTCTCAACGCTTATTTGCAGTCGAACAACGACTGGATTGCTGGTTTCAATGCAAATGTGTGGACTTTCAATGTTTGGGTGAAGAGAATAGATGAAGTGGATCTTCCTGTTTCTATGGGTGTATATGTCTATTCTCATGGAGTTGGTAGTGGCGCAGCAGTCACTCCTGTAAAAGAACAAAACGGTTGGCACAGACTTTCTCTGACAAGAACTGGTGGAGCGTATTCAGCGACAAATACGAATTGGGCTACTTCTGCGTCTCTTGTTGGAGTCTATGGTCTACCAGCAGGAATAACTCTTCTTTTTAGCAACCCACAGTTGCTAAGTACAGGAACTGTTGCGGGTCAGTACTATTCTTCTAGTCTTGCTTCTAATGGCAGCAGCACTCCTGCAATATTCTCTAGTTTGCACAGTCACCTCAATCTACCCACTGGATGGTCTGCATCTGGACCAATAGGAAATCATGAGATAGTGCATGGCTCTGACACAGAAGGATCAAACTTCAATCTCATATGGAGACTAAAGAATAGAGTGGGTGCAACAGCAGAACGAGGAGTTACAACGGGATTCCATAGTCCTCTTGTTTCTATTGACAGAACAAAGACCTATAGAATTTCTACATGGGTTCGAAGAGTGAACACCACTTCGGACAGTGGAACCGTGCTTTTCGGAATCACTTTTGCTGGATTGAGTCCTGTCACGACAAAGAGTGGTTCTGGTTTCTCTTTTGGAAACCAATACGAACCATATGCAATTGCATCCACATCTCACGAAACTGTTGGTGGTGGGGATTGGAACTTGTATGTTGCTCATATTCATCCACACGGAAGTGCTATAGGTGAAAATCACTACGATACTGGACGATACTTATTTGATGTTGCATCAGCCAAAGGTATAAGTGCATCTCCTGAACCCGAAATTCTTGAGGATCTTGTTTGGGGAAGCGACACTTCTTCTGTTGGTGTTTCTTGTCTTGTTAGCGGAGCAGGCAACAAGAATTTGGAATTGTATTTCACCCAACCAAGAATAGAACTAGTAGACGGAACCGAGATATTTGTGAACGAATTGGTGAGTGCAAAAAACAGAAATTGGGAGGGGACTGGACTTGTTGGTGATGATCCATATCTTTACAATGGAACCTATCCGTCTTCACAATTCGATGGTGTTTTGCAGTTTGATGGCAAGAACACAAAGGTACTGACTACCGATTTGCAACAACTCACTGCAAACAGTTCATTCGAGTGTTGGGTTCGTTGTGATGAAATAGTGAATTACTACAATATGTTTGCGGGTTATTATGTTCCGTACATTGCACTTTCATCCCCATCCGCTGGTAAGATCAGACCGAATGTGTGGAATAATTTTGGGGGTGTAGGCAAGAGTATCAGTACTCCATTGTTGTATGACATAAATCAGTGGCTTCACTTCGTGTATATCCAAGACTACGATGGATCAGCCAACACAAAGGCAAAAATATACATCAATGGATCAAAGACTATTGAAACTATATTTGCAGGCGCACCAAGATCAGCCAAAGACAGTCCACTGACAATTGGTGATGGAGGAAAAGTGCGAGATTACTTTGCCACAGGATTCAATACATCGTGGTATCCGTTCAAAGGAAAAGTGTCTAATGTTCGTGTATACAATCGTGTATTGGCTGATGAAGAAGTCTTGCAAAACTTCAATTCTCTGAGAAACCGTTTCGGTGTGTAAACGAAAGGCGCAACCATGCCAAGCGAAATAGTAGATCCCGATGACGAGTCACAGTTTCCCGCCGCTCCCGAGCAGTACAATTCTGCTCCTATTACTATTAGTAGGTTTGGTGCATATGTGCGTTCAACTGCTGAAAGCACATCATCTAGCCCTGTGTCTTCTTGGGTAAATGACCTCACAAACAACACAACGAATCCTTCATTTTCTTTTTCGGGTGTTTTGAGTGAGGTAATAGTCTTCAATCGCAAACTGAATGAAACAGAAAGACAACAGGTATATGCCTATCTGTCGCAGAAATACAATTTGAACGAAAGACTGCCAAAATCTTTTGATCAATCTAGGAATTCTGCATATCAGGCTGGTCTTACATTCTGGGATGTAGAGAATCACCCAAACAAAAAGAACTTGGACGAGTTGCCGTTTGTGTGTGAGTTTTCTGGTCTTACTTTGCAGTCGTTTTTCTCTATTCCTGATCTTGTGTATAAGTCTGTCGGAACTCGTCTGGCGGACGGAACTACTCTTTCGGGCGATACATATACAAACATAGGACTGTAAGGAGAAGACATGGCATTCGTAAAAGCATCACTGAAAAGATCATACGCTGAGAGTTTCCTAGCCGAATTGGAGAGGAACGAAAATCAGTACTTCTTCTTTATAGCCAAAGGTACTACATGGGAGAATGAAAATTCTCCTAGTCAGTACACAGACACGATTTTGTCAGAAAATCAAGTCATGGGAGAGATCATCGGATACAAAAAGATCATCCCGCAGGATGTTGTGTTCGCTGTTCCGAGATACGAATGGATCAGTGGTGTTTCTTATGACCGATACGATGATTCTGTGGAACTGTTTTCCGAAGATGATCCAAAGCAATTCTATGTGGTCACATCTACAAATACTGTGTACAAGTGTTTGGATAACAATGGTGGAGCAGTTTCTACCGTAGAGCCTACGATAACTTCTCCCACTCCTTTCACTACATCTGATGGTTATCGTTGGAAGTATTTAACCACACTTCAAGAATCTGACATTCCATACGAACTCACAGACTATATGCCTATCGACAAGGCTGTTAGTGCTGTTGATGTAAACACGGTCAACCAGTTCAATACACAGATACAAGCCATTCCTGGTGAACTTGTTCGGGTTGATATTAGTAACGCTAGTGGTGCCTCTGCTGGTGTGTACCAAAATAGTGTGTTTAGAACCAATGAAAACATCGCCAACGCTTACATTCAAGTTGCTGCTTTCACCAAGATAGATGCTGAAACAAGCACTGTAAAGATAACAGATTCTGTGTCAATTGGTCGTATCAGACAGGCAAGCGTTTCTGGTTTTAGTGTGTCGAATTATGTTGGACACGCCATTCGTGTCGAAGCAAGTACGGTGAACTCTTCACAGGTTGGAAATTACGGAATAATAAGCGCAGTTCAAGAGACAGCAAACGATATTACATTCACGGTGAAGAATGATGTGGTGAATTTCATAGTCAGTCCTTCCACGGGAACTGGATGGGCATCTGTGGAAATTCTTCCGTTCATCAATATTGTTGGTGACGGTGAAGGTGCTTATGTAAAGCCAGTAATGAATACTTCAAAGAATATCACTGGCGTGGTGGTAGTTAGTGGTGGAAAAAACTACAACAAAGTTTCTTGCGTTCTCAACAGCAATAAAAATGCTGTTACAGTGCATCCAACTTTAAGACCTGTTCTGTCTCCTAAAGAGGGTCATGGAAGCAATATTTTGAGTGAACTAAATGCTCAGGATGTGATACTCATCATTAATATTGGAGAAGAACAAGCAAACAAGATTATTGGGGGCGGATCTTACAGACAGTACGGAATCATAAAGAATCCTGTTTTGAGTAGTGGATTGAACAGAGTCGCTGGTACAGAAGATCCTCTGTATAGAGATCTGACAGTGATATGTCCGACGCAGTATTTCTCTCCTAATCATTTTTCTGGTGATCTCTACAATTTTATCACTGGTATCGAAAGTGGTGCTTCCGCCAAGGTTGTCGAACTTCGTGCATATTCTTCTCCCAATCCATCAGAGACATGGGCTACCATAAAAACAGTGAAGTCTAGTCCAGAGTTTCTGACTCAGCGAGCAAACAGGGACATTTACTATTTGAGTCTTGATCGCAGCCCTGTCCCCTCTTTTATTCTTGGTGAAACAGTTCGGCAGTCTGTTCCCGCAGGGACTGCAATATTTCAAAGCGTTTCATATGGATTTGATGTGTTGAGTAGAGGAACCGTGTTGTCGGTTTCTGGAGCAACTCTTGAGATTCGTCTGACTAGTAACAGCGGATTTGTGGCTAATGTGCCTGGCGCGACTCTTGAGGCTGTTATTTCTGGTGTAACGGCTGCTATTACAGCAGTTTCTCCAAAGAATGGAGAGCGACTACTCATCTCTTCGGCTATCGGGGATTCTGCTCAATTTATTGAAGATGCAAGCGGTAATCAGACAGGATATTCGGTTTATGAAATTGGCTCTCCTTACAGCAACCAAAATGAAATCCCTTCATACAGCGGACTGTATGTCTTGAATCTTGTAACCAGTGCGAACGCTGCTACTGGTGGATTGGACTTGACATCATCGCAGATGACTTTGAATTCATTTAGCAATGGAGACAAAATCGTTCAAGGCACTACAAGCGGCTATACCGATTACGCAACTGGTGATGTTTATTACTGGGATTTTGTGAATCCTGCTTATGGCAGACTATATGTTTCCAATGTTCTTGGTGTATTCAGGAGCGTTCAAACACACGGACTGACTGGTACTACTTTGGGGGCATTTGTGGTTGCCTCTGTTGACAAGCCAGAGATTAAACCTAATTCGGGTGAAATCTTATACATAGACAATGTACGACCCATTCAAAGAATTTTTGGTCAAGAAGAAGAATTCCGAGTCCGTCTTGGCTTCTAAGAGGAACACATGGCATACGATCCAAGCATATTCAATATCAATCCTTACTACGATGACTTTGATGCAGCAAAGGGGTTTTTGCGTGTTCTCTTCAAGCCTGGATATGCAGTTCAGGCTCGTGAACTAACACAGGCTCAAACACTTCTACAGAATCAACTATCGAAAATAGGAGATCACCTTTTCAAGGATGGATCTCGTATTATCGGTGGTGGCATTTCTGTGAGAAATGCATCTTACATCATGGTAGATGCTGGAGTTTCTTCTCCTCTACTCGGTGCTACCAATTATGAAGACTTGATTGGTTCTGTTTTGACATCAAGTATTGATGGTGACCTGACCGAAGCACGGGTGGTTCATTATGTTGCTCCCGATGTGTCCTCGGATGGATTGCTGGTACTTATCGTTGATTTTGTCTCTGGATTTGCATTCGAAAGCAGTTTCAATCTCACGAAAGGATCTTTTCAGTATAACGGCTTTGTTCCTGCTCCATCGGCTTTTTTAGACGGTGTTGAGTACCCATCAACAGGAGCCTGCAAACTCGTATCCGTAAACGAGGGAGTCTTTTATATTGATGGATTCTTTGTGCGTTCTTCCACGCAATTCTTCTCTCCATATGAGAAAAATGCTGTTCGTAGAGATTTTCGATTCGACGGTTTTAGTCAACTGAATAAAAAGATTGGATTCTTGATTACCCGTGATGGTGTAACGGAACGAGATGACAATACTCTGAGAGATCCTGCAATCGGATCGTACAACTACAATGCGCCTGGAGCAGATCGTTACAAGATAACTCCTGTGCTTTCACAGGTAGAACTTTTAGATACACCTGATGATTTTGTTGAACTCGTTCGTTTTGAGGGCGGAAAGGTTGTAAAGAAAGCAGATCGAATTTCTTATGGCGAAATAGAAAAAACACTAGCCAGAAGAACATTCGATGAGTCTGGTTCATACAGCGTGAATCCTTTTGATATCTCTATCAAGAGGACTGCTGACAGCACAGAGTATTTCAATCTTGTCATGGGTCAAGGTAAGGCTTACATTCTTGGGCAAGAGGTTGAAAATGCCTATCCAAAAGTTTTGCCGTTTCCTAGAGCGCAGACCGTTCAAGAAGAGGGGACATCAAGTCCTCTTTCCTACGATTTCAGCACGGGAAACTATTTGGATGTAACATTCAACTCAGATTCTCAAACACTATTCGCCAGCAATCTACCGTCTATTGCGTCAGGCTCTGTGCTTGCGAGATTTTTTGGAACAACCAACAACACCGTTGCAACTGGCTATGTTCATGGTGCAATTCCCACGAATGCAAACGGTGTATCAGCGAAAACATATAGGCTCTATCTGTACGGTATAAGCGGAGCAGTTCAGAGTGGAAGATCTGCTTGCATCTATCTCCACACAAACGGAAACACACTCGGAAGATTTGCTCCATCATCGGGAACAACATTTCCTTCTCCGTCTCAAACCGTACAGCAGTCTTTGGTTTACGAGGTTACTCCAGGATATGCAGTATCTGATTTTTCTTCTTTGAGGGTTGTTGGCAAACTTGTTGGTGGAAACACCAATCTTGTTGCTGCCTCGCACAATTCGCCAAACACCACATACAGTGTAACAAAAGATCACTTCAGTGATTCATTAGTGAGTCCGAGTTCTAGTGTTTTTTCTTTCTTCAATTACGGTTCTGGTGCTAACACTTCCTCAAGCGACACGCAAGAGATTGCTATCATTGATCAGAACGGAAATGCATTTGTTCCTCCAGCATCTGGAACAGTATTGTCCTCTGTTGACACATCTCAGTTTTCGTTGGTGATTACGAATGCTGCAAATGGATTCACCAGCGGTAGTTTCCGTATAGCCGCTCCCGTAATATACACTCCTGTTATCAGTGATGTGAATACCTACCGATACAAGACCACTGCTACTTCAACTCATCAATTTGTTACCAACTCTTTCAATACAGATTCTGTTGGCAGAAAGTATTTTAGGCTTCCGCACATTGATGTGTTCTCGATTTCTTCGATTGTAAATCAGGCTGATCAACAAATTTTTGCAGATGATTTTGAATTGGATGATGGTCAACGCGAATCGCATTATGAAAATGCTAGACTGTATATCAAAGAGAATGCTTCTAGCAAGTCCGTTTACAATGGAACAGCAGGAACAGCGATTACTCTTGTTGTGTCCTACTCCAGGTTTATCCACAATGGTTTGCAGTGTGCTCCATTCATAGGAAAACACTCATACACAGATCTTGAATACGAAAAGATTCCTCTTTACACAAATCCCAGAACAGGAAAGACCGTTTCTCTTGCAAATTGCATAGACTTCAGGCGGTCTGGTTTGACATCATCGGTGGCTATGCTCAAGCCATATGGTCGCTCCGAGTTTGGTACAATTGGCGACACGGAGATCAAGTACAGCCACTACTTGCCAAGAATTGACAAGATTTGTTTGAAGGCGGATGTAGAAGACGGATCTCCTCTGTTTTTCTTGGAATCTGGTACACCAGATATTTCACCCGTGTCTCCTTCAGATCCAGCAGACTCTTTGGTGCTAGCAACTCTCACCGTTCCTGCGTACACACATAATCCAGAAGACATCATGATCTCTCCCGTGAATTCGAAGAGATATACCATGTCTGATATTGGACGAATGGAGAAGCGTGTTGATGATGTAGAGGTGTTTACTAAACTATCTCTATCTGAAACAGAATTGGAAACGCGATCACTGAAAACATCGGTTTCTCAAACAGAACCTCTGAAGACTTCTATCTTTGTGGATGAACTGTATGGACACTCTTCTTCGGATGTAGTATCCAATTTCCATTCATGTTCTATAGATTTGGAGCGATCTGAACTAAGACCATTCTTTGTTCCGTTTGATGTTGGTTTTGTGGAAGGTGTCACATCCGATACTCGTGAATCTGCTGATGGAATCGTTACACTAAATTACACATCAAAACTCTACATCGACAACAAGAAGTACACCAAGACAATCAAGCCAAATCCTTCGAATAATGTAAACTGGTTGGGTTTCTTGAAGATCACTCCTCAAGTGACCACCATTTATGACAAATCGGTAAGACCTGTTGTGAAAACCAATTCTCTCATGGAGAATGATAATTGGCTTTCATCTAACGCAAATGATGATCGTGGATTCGGTACTCAATGGAACGATTGGGAGAGCATTTGGTTTGGGATTGACGATATAGAGGAAGAGCAGCAGGACATACAGAACCGAATTCTACAAACTCCTCGTATAAATTCCGAGTCTTCGGTTTCCAATATCAATTCTGGAAATGTCAAAGTTTCAGCAAGCAGAAACGCACAATCTGTGGATCAGCGCACAAGTAGTTTCATGCGTACCAGATATCTGAAAAACCGAATCAAGACAAAAATCGGAAACAAAATAATCGACAGAAGTGTAATTCCATATATCCCATATCAAACTGTGTCGGGATTGGCTACTGGACTGAAGCCAAATTCTCAGAGTCTTTCTGTGTTCTTTGACAGTGATCTTGTGTTGTCTGGAGTTACGAGTGATGAAAACGGTACATCAAGGTTTTCGTTTGACATCATAAACTCTTCTGCGCTAGTAGGAAGCAGAACTGTTCGTATTTCTGATGCAGACGCAATTGAAAATTCTACTCTTTCTGCTGATGCGGTTTACCACTGCTCTGGGATTTTGAATCAGAGAGATTCTGGATCTTTTTCTACAAGACCCCCAGAACTACGCAGGCAGTCTGTTAATAGTGAAACCATAGCAAAAGATCCGTTCAACCGCGATCTTGATACAATCGAAAACAATCAGTGGTCAGATCCTCTTTCACAAACATTCTTTGTCGATAAGAAAACGAATGCAGAAGGAATTTTCCTTAACAGCGTTTCTCTATTCTTCTCGTCCAAGGATTCGAAACTGCCTGTTGCTGTTCAGATTCGTCCCACTCTTTCGGGATATCCTTCTCCATCTGTTGTTCTGCCTTTCAGTACAGTTGTCAAGATGCCTTCTGAAGTAAATGCATCTAGCGTTCCAGCCGAAACCAAGTTTGAGTTCAGCAGTCCTGTGTATTTGGAACCTGGAGAATATTCGATTTGTGTTTTGACAAACAGCGATGACTATGAGTTGTTTGCTGCCGAGTCTTCGTTCAACTCCATACCAAATTCTTCTTCCACATCTGGAAGAGCAGGAAACAATCAATTGGTGGGAACGCTCTTTGTTGCACAGGGATTGGGTGCTGCTGTTCCAGACAATACCACGGATCTTATGTTCTCATTGGAACGCTGCGAGTTTGCTTCTCAAGGAACATATAGCATCAATAGTGCTACCAATCTTTCCGATGTTCAAGTAGTGAAGTTTTATTCGAGTGAGATTATTCCGAGTGGTTGTTCGATCAGCCGACAGATCGGAACAACAGAATTTTACAATGGAGAGTCGATTTATCCAGAGACTGCTATTACACCAAACATAGTCTATACACTTCGTCGTGGTGCGAGTAATGCAGTTTCTCCAGTCTTCGACAGGCAGACTCTTGTTGGAACATCCGTTCAAATGTACACCAATCGCACCTCCACATCTCCTTATTCTGAATATGTGTCACGAGTTGTTGAGTTGCCTGACTACATTACTTCCAATGGTATTGCGGTTTTCGTGGATGAAAACACTCCCACTCAAACACAGATAAGCGTACAGTACCGATGCAGCGTTTCTGGCGAGACTGATATTTTTGACAAGCCTTGGGCGAATCTCAGTAGAAGTTTGAATACTCCACAATTCACCAGTTCTTCGGATCTTGACTTCCGAGAGGCAGAGTTCAGGGGTGTTACCAGTTCATTCCAGTCCTATCAGATTAAAGTGAGACTGTCTTCTGCTGCATCCCCAACATATTCAAGAACTCCATCTGTTAGAAATATTCGTACCATCAGTTTCATACAACCAACCTAACATGAGAAAATATACTAGATCTAATACGGGTGCGTTGATACTATCTGATCGGTCTGTTGTGCGTGAATATGTGGAGAAAAAGGAACAGCACGAACGAATAGAGTGTCTAGCCAGAGAGATAGATACTCTTAAGCAGCAGATTCTCGAACTTCAGAACACAGTACTCAGACTAACCAAGAGCGAGTAACCATGCCAGTAGACACAGGACCAGACCGTATTGATTTCACGATTCCAGAAGTGGATCTTGGTGATACCTTCAACACATGGAGGGACATTACTAATACATCTGTCTATAAACTCAATAAGGTCAAACTATATGAGGGATTGTCATCAGGTAGCGTGAATGTTATTGTGTCGGATGGGGGAACGGCTCAGTTCAAACTTCAAGACAATATTGTTGATGGTTTGTGTTTTGCCGCTCATGTGGTGTTTGGGCAGGGAGTCACTTTCAACGGTCCTGTTACATTCAATGCGCCAACCTTTACGGTGAACGCAAACATCGTAACGATTGATGACTACAATCTGATTCTAGGCGACACAAGCGCAGCGAGCGATGTAAACATTCAGGCTGCTGGAGGCGGCGGTCTTTTCATTAATCGTGGATCTGGAAAAACTGCCGAGTGGCTGTATCAACCAAAACTAGATGCTTATTCCAGCATTTACGGATTGTGTGGAGCGTGGTTGGGAAATGTCAATATTGGTTTGAGTGGTGCTTCGGCTGGTATTGTTCCTTTCCTTGGCACAACTCTTCCTATTCACGGATCATCAGTTCGTCTTGATGGAATATCCGCAGGTGAACACGGATTCCAAGTCAATCTTGTTGACAATCCAGGAAAAACTGGAACTCGTAAGATAGAATTTTCTCGGTATTCTCCCACTGGCTCTACGGCTTTCATTGATGTAATGATGGAAGAGTCTGGAATTTCATATGGAGGAAGACCATATGTATTCATCAAAGACGGTGTAAACCGAAAAACTGTGAGAACACCAAGCAACCACGGTTTTGTGGTTGGAACTCCAATCGTTTTGACAGGTGCTGGTGCATATGTCGCCGCCAAAGCAGATACTTCTGATAATGCAGAAGTCATCGGTATTGTTTCTCGTGTCGTTGACTCGGTGACATTTGAACTAACATTCATCGGTGAAGTCTTCAACATCAATCCAACGGCAAATGTTGATGGAACAGGACTCATCACGGGTTCTGTTTACTATTTAAGTCCGTATGTTCAGGGAAAACTCACCGTCACGCAGCCGACTCAGCAGGGAGTCGTCCACAAAGCAGTTCTGATTGCTACTTCATCCACATCGGGAGTAGTAATTCCTTGGACTGGTGGTGTGCTCACGCAACCACTGGTACTGGGTTCTTCCACCAATACTTCGGTGAGAATTCCACAATACAACAAGTTCCGTCTTGGAGATGTTGTACGCTATCGTGCGTTTGCTTCTCCAACAGGACTCACATACAACATCCCATCAGGTATCACAGGTGCTACCTACGATTACGGAATATTCGTGGTTGCACAGGCAAACACTACAACTGAAGCGGAAGTTGCGGGAATAGTTGTTGCTACCGACCAAATTGCTGGCACATCGGTGAACCGCGCGTTCAACCTAATGATGGACGGATTCTTTGAATTCCCGCAGGGGGTGTCTGCTGTAAACAATGGGTCTGTTGGAAACTTGCAGACAGGCACCGTTTATTTCTTGAACACAGATTGCGCGGGAACCACACAGGCGTTTGAGGGAAAAACTGCTTGCTATAACAATTCGTCTCCTACTCAGGTGGGATATGTTCGCAAGCCGATGATGTATGCCATCAGCCCAACCAAGGGATATCTGTTCTCATATCGCGGTGATGTTACTGGTCTACCTGGTATTTCTGCCAATGTGCCTCTTGAAAGTCTTTTGATTCGTAATCTTGCCAGTGATCAGAACGGAGATCTGGTATTCGGTGTTTACAGCGGAGGAGTTCAGGGTGGCAAGCAGGTTATGGTGTTCGACAACACCACAAAGGGAAATGTACGCATAGGCGACAGCAATTTCACTAGCAGTTCTGTTGGTGCTGGTGCAACTCTGTCTGTTGCTGGCTCGATTTTTGCTGGTGACACATTTGCGACCAACGGTTCGGTGATGCTTGCGAGTCGTTACACGGGAGCATTCCCCACGACTCTGAATGTCATCGGCTCGGAATATAGCACGGGAAATACCGTGGTTGCTTACGGAGTTCGTCCGTCTTCCACCTCTTCCGCAGCGTCTTTCAAGAGCACATACGGTTCTACAAGCCTTGCACGAACTGCCATTGAGACAGGAGTTGTTGACGGAACATCGAATCCAAAGATGTCGTTCTTGGCGTACTACAACACTGCACACGCTTCTCCAGGCATCACCAATACAGCAGTGGGAACCGATGTTCCCATGTACGAAGTAATGACTGTTACTCCCATTGGTCTTGGATTTGGAACCACGGCACCAGGGGCTTCGTTGGATGTTGTTGGCAGTGCAAGAGTTCGTACTCGTATGGGAATCGGCGCGAATTCAGACACATATCTTGCTGATGCGCTGCTTAATTTCGGAAACAATCACGAAAACACAGCCACACCTACTCCGAATCAGACCACATCTACCATTCGTATGTACTCGGCTGCGGGTGCAACATATGGATTGAGTGTTTCACAATTAGCACTGAACATTGGAGCGCACCAGAGCGGTGCTTCCATCCGCCTCCATGTTGATGGAGCGGAGCGAGCCAGACTTACTTCGTCTGGTCTTGGGATAGGAACAGGCACTCCAGGCGCAAGTCTGGATGTGGAAGGTGATGCAATTGTTTACGGAAAACTTTCCGTTGGTACTTTTACTGTTGCACCTACCGCACTGTTCGGAAGTTGGCTTGGTGTGTGTGGTGGATCAATTCTATCCATTCCCAGAAAACTGGGAAATGCTGCGGGACGACAGTTTGTTTTCCGTGATGTAATTTCTTGGGGTAGCAGCAGCGGTGATTTTACAGGCGCGCTTGTGATTGAAGTGCCAATTGTTTCAAACAAAAATCAGATGGATACCTACATTATTCGTGGGTACAATTATGGAACATCGAGTCTAGGAGAAGCCGCTGGTGCTTACGAATGTGTGATTGGCGCATATGCCTATGATCACGCGAACACTGGTTGGTATGCTCCTGCTGGTTGTGGATATCGTATCAGTGGACGATCACCGTTTAATACCGTTCGTCTAACCACTCTTGCCACTGCTGGAGCCGCAGGTAAAAATGTAATCGTTCTCGGAGATGTGAATACTCGCTGGAAGCATCCGAACATCACAGTTGATGTCATTACTGGATATCAGGACAACACGGTTACATACGGAAGCGAAATTCCAGGCGGATGGTCTGCTGGTGTTTCCACAAACCTCAGTCTTTGTGGATTTACTGCAAATCTAGGAGTGCCTGTCTATACATTCCCGCAGATGAACAGTGGATTGGTTTGTGGTTTGTGTGGATCTCACGGAGTGGGAACCACTGGACCAGTTGGAGTTCTTGAACTTTCTCGGCGGATATATGGTGTGACTCCCACCAATGTGGCGGGCTTCACCTCCATGAATGACCTGTCCGTGTATAACCTTGTTTTGGATGGTTACTCGCAGCACGGCAGCGGCGCGACTCCGAACTACAATGGAAATGGAATAGCATTTGCTGCAAGAGACAGCAGTTCCACTCTTCCATTTGCTGCAATCTATATTGGAGGACGCGGCAGTGGCAGTTGCATGAATTTCGCACTGTCAAGCACATACGCACAGGGCTTGACGGCTCCCGTGATGACACTGCACAACAATCGGGTGGGAATCGGAATCACCGCTCCAGAAAGCACTCTTCATGTTCAGGGAGCAGTGAAACGACTGGATCCTTATGTTTGCGCTGGTAGAGCATTTAATGGTTCCCTTCAAATCACTGGTAATCCCGCATTCGGTCATGGCAATAGACCGCTTGTTGGTTATGGTTTTACATCAGGACCTGCCAATCCCTATGGTTTCGAAACATATCCTGGAAGTTGGAATACATACGGTTATTTCAAATCTCCGTTGGAAGGAATCACCCGATACAGTGTGGAATTTGACCAACTGTGTGGAACGACACTGGCTTCCAGTTATGTGAGTTTCAGATTTATGAAAAACATTGCTGGAGCAACGCCTAGCGCATCTAACGCAACTGGAATTACAGTCGGACCAGAATTTTACTCTACTAGACAGGCGGCGGCTTTATCAAATGGATTTGTTATGGCTAGCGGAAAGATCGGTGTTACTCTTGCTCAAAATGAGACTATTGGATTGGTTGCCTACAACGGAAGCGGTTTTGTCTACTCCGATCATGGCACAATTACTATAACAACAATCGGATAAATCTAGGTAGGAGAAACATGGGATCATCACTACTACTACAGGGCGGCGCAGCCACACAGAACACACTGAAGGAAACCTTCGTTCAGAGTGGTCACGGTCTAGCCGTTGGCAATGCCATTCGCTATAATTCGGTTTCGTCCAAGTGGGAAAAGGCAATCGCAGACAGTGCCGCAAACGCAGAAGTTGTTGGTGTTGTTTCTGAAGTTGCAGACGCTGATACATTCACCGTTGTGTATCAGGGGTGGATTGATCTCCCTGCGTTTTCTGGTATTTCTTTTCCTGCGTTGTTTCTTTCCTCCACCACTGCTGGCGGTCTGACATTTTCTCCTCCGAGTGCAATCGGCACTGTTGTAAAGCCTGTTGCTGTTCGATCAAGCAATGGTCAAGGACACATTGTTGTAAACTATCTCGGCACTCAGATCGGTGGTTCTTCCACGGTTTCAATTGATCAGATTCAGCCTGTCGGCACAATCATGCCGTATGCAGGAACTGCAATTCCCGATACTTGGTTGGAGTGTGACGGAACATCCTATGGAATTTCCGACTACACGGACCTGTACAACAGAATTCTGTATGAGACTTCTCCTCGCGCTCCCATGTATGGTCATGTGGTTGAGATACAGTTCAGTGGAGGATCCAGCACATGGCACGGAGTGGTTCAGGTCAACGATATTGTTCTCATAAACAACAGCGCAACCACTCCCACAACCACTGCGTTCGACATGATCGGGCGAGTTCTCACGAAGACCGCTCCAACCATGTCTGGATCATACGGACTCACGGTTCAGATTTTGCCAAAGTATGATAGTAACACTAAAACACTCGCGGTTCCCAATCGTGTTGTGGCAAACTCAAATGCGGTGGTTGCCTATGACACCATTACATTCGCCAATGCTCGCGCTGGCAGCGGAACAGTCAACACCGTAAATGTTACCCGCTTCAATGTGCCTGACTTGCGTTCTCGCTTTGTTCTTGGTCGAAATGTAGCAGCAGTAGGCGAAATCGAAAATGATGTGACGAACTACTTGTCTGCTGTTAGTGCCTACCCACAAGGCGCATTTGGTGGACAGGAAAGTGTTCCTGCTCCAGTTGTTGGACTTCAGACTGGTTCAGTAAACGCTGTCGCGCCGTTCACGAACAATCAAATGGCGAATATGCCGCCGTTCCTTGCAACGCGGTACATTGTCAAGGCAAAACCGTACACCCGTGCTGCTGTTATTGATGCGGTTGAGATTGACTACACTAAACTCCTTGTCACAGACTTGCGGTCGGGTCTTGTTCGTGGTTCTGGTGTGGGCGAAGCACTGGTGTTCAAGACGAACACCAGTCTTTCCACAAACGGCACCGAGCGGATGCGGTTGACGAATGCGGGAAATTTGGGAATCGGCACTGATGCGCCAGCAGCACCTCTGTCTGTCTGTACTTCCAGCGGTGGCGGATTAGAAATTGTTCCTACTAGTGCTTATGCCATTTCTCAAGCATACAATCGAGCAACGGCTCAATACATCGAAAATGTGCTTCGTGGATCGTTTTTGAGTTTCTATACAGGGCAAACCACCACCGAGCGGATGCGGATTGATACCAATGGCAGAGTCGGAATCGGAACAGCCTCTCCAACTGCAATACTTCAAGTGGGTGGAGCAAACGGAACTCTGCCAGGATTGTTTGTTGATCAGACTGGAACCGATGCTGCAACGCTTTCAAAAGATCTTGCTGAATTCTCTGTTCGTTCTCCTGCACAGGTCAAGTGTGCAGGCACAAGCACACTGCGTTTGCTTTTGGGTGGCTTGAGTGGTCCAGTGAACGATTTGCCTGTAGGAATACAGGCAACGAACGGAACAGGAACCACGCCGTATAATATTTCTATTGCACCTTTTGGTGGTTATCTTGGAGTTGGTTTGGGACTTAGTGCTGCCACATCAATGCTTGATGTACGCACAGGAGTCGGAAAAAGCCAGTGGGCGCGATTCTTGGTTCCTGTTAGCGGAGGAAAAACAGCAGCCGCTCGTATTCGGGGTGACTCTAGTTATACTGGTTTTCTTGCACAGTTTGACACCGATAGTGTAACAGCAAACAGTGGATACGGTCTAAACATACAAGTAGGAAATCTTACACAGACCACTGCTACCTCACTGGCAATTGATGCAGCCACTTCATCCACAAACGCCACTCTGGTTTCAACATTCAATGTTTTCGGTGATGGGCGTGTGTACGCTCGTGGTCCTGTTCAGAGCGGAACCAATATAACCACAAGTAGTCCAAGCACATATTTGACCACCAAACAGTATGTGGACTCCCGCGAATACACATTTACTTACGGCATCACACAAGTATTGGCGAGATATAGTCATGTTGGGCTGGTAGGCAATCCCACTAGTGAAGGTGGTCACTTCTCTGCCAACTATTTTGATGTCTTCCCTCCTTCTGGAAAAGACATGAATAATCTGATTGCTTTCATTCCTTCTCCCGCCAGAATATACTACGCTGGTGGTGTGGATGGAAACGATCAGATGTGGTGCTACTATAAAGTAAAAACAGATCGCATCAGAGTCTGGGTTTTCAACACGGAAAACAATGGACTTGCCATAGGAAACTGGTTTGCTGTTTGGAGATAATCATGTACAAGTATTTCTGTGTAGAAAATGGTCAGTTGATTTCTGTCCTGGAATACGAGCCGCAAGTTCCGCAAACCGTGTCTGTTGTTCCTGTTGGTATCGAACACGCTGCTTTGATGGAAAGTGGAACGCATTATTTTGATTCTGCTCATATGAGGATAGTTCCCTATCCAAAAGGTCAGCAGCGGGATTTTGATGCTGAACAATCCAACCAAGTGGTTTCGCATACCCCTGTTTGCATTCCTATTAACAGCGGAAACACTCCTGATTGGGCAAAAGGAGAGTTGTTTTTTTCATATGCTTCTAGCCACGACAAATCTGGTGTGTTGTCTGTCATAAATAACACTGGATTCACTGTTACTGCTTCTGCATCAACGAATGTGGGGGGGTTCACAGAAACAGTGATTCAAAGTGGACAGAGATACGACCACGAATGCAAATTTTCAGACACTCCTATGGGGTTTCTGATGTTCAGGGCAACAAGCACCAAGAAAAGGGTAAGTAAATGACACAGTTTGGATCACATCTACCATACCCATCGCAATACAATATTGTTCCTGCACAGAATGTCGTTGTTGCACAGGACACCACGATATACATTGGTCCAGGCGGAAACGACACCACTGGAAACGGCACAGAGACTGCTCCTTTTGCAACACTGAAGAAGGCTTGGGAATTTGCACAGACTCTCATCATTCGTGGTGAGGCTGTGCTGTACATCACATTCCTTAAAGGCTTCTATAACATCACCAGTCACGAAGCGTTTTTCCCGTCCAACCTGTACCACCCACAAGGTGCAAACATCATCATTCAGGGAGATCCGCGAGGAGTAAAGCAGAACTATCTGTATCGTGTAAACGAATACTGGTGGGACTACAGCCGTTACAGCCACTACGGTCACACAGGAAGTGTGAAACTGTGGTCGCGCGGAACCACTGCCGATGTGAATGTTCAGACACTCACAGGAACAGGAACCACTGCTCACGGATACAGCGGAGATGATGTTGGCGGTTATGTAGCAATCACTTCTCCGTTTTTTTCCGCTCCTTGGGGATACTATGACTATCAGAACAGGATACTGTCTGAAAGATATAGTTCGTGGCATGATCCTGATGTTGCTTCCAATGAAACTAGTGCATGGGCAGGTATTCATGAAAAAACTGTTCACGCCTATAACAGCCTCTGGTATGAGCATCAACCAGTATCAACTGCTGTAACAAAGCACGGACAGCAGTTTGCAATTTTAGGAATTGCCAGAATAGTCGGTGCATCGGCAGATCCATACAATTTGCATCTTGCATTCAAGAACGCGAATCTTGATCCGCGATCACTTACATTCCTTGACGATGGTCCTGGTAGAGTCGGCGGGGCAACTTCTTCCACGGCATCTCTGTACGGTGCTGCTTCGAATATGCCAGCGAATCAGGCTTATGATCCTATTGGTTATTACGGAGCCACCTATGCGTGGTCGCGGCGCAGCGACTCAGCCGTTCCTACTGGCAGAAACGATCTAGACAATATCGCGTACACCGCTGGATTGAACGGAAACGGAGGAACCGATCCGAGCGTATATCCAACTGGATTGTCTGCTTTTAATGGTGGTTCCGTTCTTCACGCATCGGATGATACTCTTCTTGTCACCAGTTATCCAGTTGTCCTGTACTGTGCTGACGCAAACTCCAGCAACAGAAGAACTCCCATCCATGTGAAAGGCGCAACGATTCGAGCAATTCGAAACCTCTTTTTCACTGATGCTTTCGCGGAGCCGAGTTTGCCAAACATCGTGGATAAAGCAAACGCCAGATCTTTGGATTTCGGATTGAGTAGTTCGGCAAGTTACATAGGTGGGGTGTATGACAACACAAAAAACTGCATTACCCTGATTGACTCTGATGTGCAGATTCGTCACATCGGAATCAATGGATTCTCTCGTTATGAATCAGCGATTCAGGTGATACGCTCAAAACTCGGTGTGTATAGCGATCATGATGGTTGGAAACCAGAATCAAGTTCTGGATTGCTAGCGGAAAAACAGGCTGCACACAGTCACACTGTTGAAGCAAGATTGGGATCGTCAAACAATACTCCTGTGCTCATGGTAGACTCCCGAGGATCTACTTCTCTGTATTGCAAGGATTCTACTGTGTGTTTGACTCTTGGTGGAGTTCCTAGCATGAGCGGTGTTGGTGGGGCTGGTAGACTTGAAAGATACACTGAATCATATCACCGAACAGAAGAATCGGTTTGGATGCAGTCCCACGCAGCAACAGTAATAGCCGCCGAAAACAGCGATCTCACCATTGGAAGTGCGATACTGAACGCAAACTGCCAGTTTCCTGCCAGATCAATCTATTTGTTCATGCCCCTGTGGTGGGGAATGACTGGATCGGACTCTGGTAGTGGTAGTGGAAATACCACTGGGGCGTATTCTCCTAATTTAGCAACAACCACTTCTACCACGGTTTTGTACTACGAAACTCCAGCCACAACTGCGGCAGGAACACGCGGAGTCACCATTGGTCGTATAGGTTTTCGTGGATTGAATGGCTCGGAAGAATACTCTTCGAGGAATTCTACTTTTATCGCTCCCACGGCTTCTTTCTTCAAGAATTTGGTTAGTGATCCTGGTCCTTCTGCTGGTGGTGGATCAGGATGGAGATATATGCAGTATTCTGTGATGGGAGTTGGAACGGAAATAAACAATCTGCTCACCTTAAATGACTGGAAAGGCACCAGCAATTCTCTCATGACATTGGGATATACACTTGCTGCTCACTCTTTCACGAACAATGCTGAAACAGTAGCATCTGAAACATATTGGAAAGTCGGAAAAGACGCTGTGGTGATGAAGGCTACAGGAGCAACATTCGAAGTTCGTTCTACTGGTGTTGGAGCAAATATTTTCAATACCATATATTCAACCAGACCAGAAGAAGTTGGATCAACTTTGATTCCTGGAAATCCAGTGCGGCACTCCTGTATTGCTCTTGTAAACTCCAGAATGGATTTGCGAAAAAATCTGGTGTTAAAGGGTGGTTGTCATGGAATTGCTGCACTCAACGGCTCTAAGTTTTATCCCATTTCGTGGGCAAATAATTCATATATACCGTCAGCGTATGTCATGACGGAAATGCAAACTCGCGGTGCTGTGGGAGCATATGGAAACTCTGTTGTCAGGCTTCCGTCAATACTCACAAAGAATCCACCTGTTGTTTGTGTTCCTCAAAATGGAAAAAATCCAGCAGCAGGATCTGCGAATCAGATATATGCAACAGAAGGTTCTCGCGTAGAATTTGCTGGAGATGCGATACTTATTTCACCAACAAGAACAGTGAATTCTGCTTGGACTACTAGAAGCGGAAGCCATCTGAATTTTGGTGCAAGTTCAACTACAGATTCGGCTGTTCCTACAAACCTCTCTCTCACACATCAAAGAATCTCTCCTATATTCGCAGAGAATGGTTCTGATGTGGTGTGTTTGGACATAACCAGAAATCTTATTATGCTTGCATCGGATGGATCTTACTACCCTGGATCGGGAGGAACTCCAGTTGCTGAATACAAAGATCCTGACGGAATATTCATCAATCAGACAACAAACAGTAGAGTTGGACCACTTTTTCCTGTTCCATCTGTCAGAATTACTGGTGTAAGCGGATCGAATCTGGCATTCAACTCTGGTAATGCTGCTGCTCCGCGAGAGCAAGGATTCCGTGTGCTTGGATATTCTGGACCATCAAACACTGCATATCTCATACAATCGCGGCAAACCGATTCAACGAAGAGGTTTTATGATCTCGTTTCAACGAACGCAATGTGGAGATTCTGGAATCACGGTTACGGCTTCACTACCTCAAGTGCGGCTGCGAATACGG
>Ga0078894_10000828_pt1 | contig 22204 bp, 14 predicted proteins | sample LauGreSu1BDMLBSD_2_FD_67506 | JGI IMG/M metagenome (GOLD analysis project Ga0078894, IMG submission 67506) | Freshwater lake microbial communities from Lake Michigan, USA - Su13.BD.MLB.SD (version 4) (version 4) | ecosystem: Environmental > Aquatic > Freshwater > Lake | place: Lake Michigan... | reverse complement strand
AGCCCAAACAGTCGGTGCCCAAGTCAGCCCTGCAATCGCGGCAACTAGTAAAGATTTAGACATCGGTGACTCCGAATGTTCACTCGGGGAGATAGAGGTGCGAGCATCTGATCGCCCTACTCCAGTCTTTATCGGCAGTTAAGCCCTCAATCTTGAGGGTATTTTGTGAGTCTAAGGCAAACCACTGGATAAGTATTTTATATCAGTATGTTATGCCTTCACTGAGTCCCCCATTGGTGGAGGCATGAAGGCTTATTTTTTGCCAAGTTTAGGCATCAGGTCGGGAAAAACTTTGCCGACTTTTGTCAGGATGTAGTCGCCGTAAGTGCCTGTGAATTCGTGGACCGATTTTTGGTCCCAGCGATCGTGCAGGGGATCCCCCTTTACCGAACAGCCAGGTACCACACCAACTTTGACGTCAAATCCTGGATCAAAAAAGAGCGGGAACGAATAACGGTCCTTTCCAGACACGTTTCTAACGCGGTGTAAGGTCGACTTGTAAAGCCCGCCTGTCATACGTTCAAGCATGTCACCTATGTTGCATATAAAGGTATTTGCAAGGAAAGGTGCCTCGACCCATTGTCCACTTCGCTTGATTTGTAGGCCGCCACGATCATCTTGTTTGAGAATAGTCAGGAGTCCGTAGTCGGTGTGTTCACCGACGCCCCAAGAGGTGGTCTCTGATGCTTGAGCTGCCGGTGGGTAGTGAAAGATACGAAAGAGAACAAGTGGGTCTCGAGTGAAATGCCTGTGAAAATAATCCTCAGGTAGACTGAGACTCAGGCTAAGAATGCGCATGAGGCGGTGGCCTATCTCAGTAACCTCGTGCATGTAGGTGAGAACGGTATCCTTGAACCCTAGTAGGTCAGGAAATAGATTGGCACCGTGCATGGGTATGTTGGCCCTTACTTTAGGGTGGTTGGCCCCCAGCTCTTGTCCAAAGTAGATGCCTTCTTTTAAATCCGGTTGCCCAGAAGTGAGTTCGCCGCCTACAGGAAAATACCCACGCCAAGCGCGGCCTGCTAGCTCCATACGTAGTTGCATTTTTTTTTCGTGTGGAAGGCTGAAAAAATGCCTGGAAAGATTCTCTAGTCTCACCTGCAACTCGGTGTCAACGCCGTGCCCAGAGATGTAAAAGAACCCAATCTCTTCAGCGGCGTGACGCACTTCACGAGCGATCTCTTGGCGCCGTTTGTCACTCGTGCCGAAATCACTCAGATCTATGACCGGTATCGCTCCCAGGGTCCCTGGAGTCATGTCGGTCTCCAAGATTTAAATGGAATCAGTTTATAAAATATTGGCTCAAGTCAATCGTATCATCTTTTGCTGGGGCTGCGGTGACAGGTAAGGTGATCGTAGCTACTGCACCTTTGCCGACCCCGTCGGACCGTAAACTGAGCTGCCCGCCCATTCCGTCAAGAAGTCGAGCGCAAAGCCATAGACCTAGCCCCTGGCCACCGCGGAGTTTCTTGGTTGTGTCAAAGGGCTCGAACTCGGTGCGTATACCAGGTGTAGTCAGGCCAATGCCGTTGTCATGAACTTCAATAGCCACCTGATCGTCGTGACTCTTGACGATCACATCTATGCGTCCACCCTCGGGTGGAGAAAGCTCATTGATAGCCTCTGAAGCATTGAGAATTAGGTTTATCAAAACCTGTTTAACGCGGTTGGCGTGACCTAGAGACCAGAGTGGTTCGGCTTCCGTGGTGATTAGATTAGGCTGAACGCGTGTTTGCATCAGGCTGGCAATACCGAGAACCAATGAGGCCGTGTCTATCGGGCGTACGTTGGCACCGGGCGGATCGAGCAGTGAGGCCGTGTTCCTAGCGACGTCGGTCAGTAGCGATGATGACTCCGTCAGCGTCCTGAGAAGCTGTTGAGCCTGTGGATCTAAGGTTATTCCCGATAGCAGCCGCGTTAAACGGTCCGATGCAAGATTTACCAGTGCGGCAAGATTTTTAATCTCATGGCTGGATGCAGCGAGGAGTCGTCCCACAGTGGCAAGATTGCCGGCATCCTGCAGCATGTGCTCGAGATGCTTGACGCGCTGAAAGTGATTTATGGCATTAATCGAACGAAGCACAAGTTCGCGCGGCTCGAGTGGCCTTACCACATAATCGACAGCGCCCAGTGCCAGACCCTTAAGGCGGTACTCCGCCTCTGGTAGCTGTGCCGTCATTAGAAGAACCGGTAACTCGCTGTATCTGGAGTCGGGGCGCTTTATCCACTGTAGAAGTTCGAAACCGCTCTCACCGGGCATAGCAATGTCGGTCAGAACCAGATCAAAACGCCCCTCTTCAGCATCCAAGAGTGCTTTGGCTGCAGTCGCGCTACTCGCTAGTCGAACCTCGATTCCCTCTTCAGAAAAGAGGCTACCCAGCAGCTTCAAGATCGCCGCATTGTCGTCTACAATCAGAATCCGCCTATCTCGCGACTGTGCTTGAGTGTTGACGGTGTCCGTGAGCATGATCTCAGGCCTCAAGTCAGATGTAGCCATGTTTTATCGCCTGCTGCATGAGTAGCTCGCGATCTTCAGGATGTGCAAGAGAAATCAACGTCTTCACCCGCCGACTCACCGAAAGTCCGGCTAAGGAGGCCACCCCATATTCTGTGACAACGGTATCTACATCGTTACGACTGACGCTCACTTTGGCACCTGGCTTTAGCTCGAACACGATCTTCGATCCGGGTTTACTGCCCTCACACCTGGAGCGAATTGCTATAATGCCGCGGCCACCAGGAGAGCGCTGCGCCCCGATATGAGTCTCCTGGGCGCCACCGACGCCACTAAGTTCAAGGTGACCAATCGATTCAGACGCGACCTGGCCAGTAAGGTCGATCTCAACGGCAGTGTTTACAGAGATCATCTTGCTGTTTTGCCCAATAATGATGGGATCATTAACGATGGCTGATGGTTGTAGTTCGATGACTGGATTGTGGTCTAAAAAGCGGTAAAGCTCAGCCGTGCCGTAGGCAAATGAACCGACGATCTTACCAGGCCAAAGCGTTTTAGCTCTGCCGGTGATCGCGCCCGACCGGTAGAGGTCCATAAGGGTGTCGTTGATCATTTCCGTGTGGACGCCAAGGTTCTTGTGACCAGCAAGGGCTCGGCCTAGTGCATTGGGAATGCCACCTATACCAAGCTGCAGCGTTGCTTCATGAGGAACCAACTCGGCTATGTAGGCAGCAATCTTTTCTTCCTCCGGGCTGGCCAACGGCCGATCCACGGTGGGCAGCGGTGCATCATTTTTGATAAAATGAGTTACCCAAGTGGCAGGAATCCGAGTAGCGCCGTGGGTTACGGGCACATTGTCATTCACTTCCAGCACTACATGTCGTGCGCTCCGAGCTATTTCAGGCTCGTAACAACCACCGGTACCTAGACTCACGAATCCATGTGTATCCGGCGCACTACACGTGCCCCAAAATACATCTACCGGGCGCTCGCGAACGAGATTCCGAGACCATTGCGATAAGTGCTGAGGGATGTAGTGGACTCGTCCTTGCCCATGGAGTTTTCGCACTTTCGGTGTCAAGAATAAGACTTGAGTCTCTAGTCGATCAATTAGCGCCGGATCGGTAAAACAGCTGTAGTCCCTGGACGGATTGGCGCATGACAGTGTGATATCCCGCAGGTTGCGGCAATGTTCGCCAAGAGCGTTAAGTAGTCCCTGGGGCTCGGCGGCTGCCATTGAGCTGACTAGGTGGGTACCGTTGGTGATCAAGCGCAGGGCGACGTCAATACTTGTGAGCTTACCGAGAAAGCGTTCTTCCATTACGTTACTCTCCTTACGCATCTCATCTGATAATTAGCTCTCTTTGGCGCAGTTAGATAGTCTCAATCGCCTCGGCATGATTTTCGCAATGAAAAAGTTAAACAGGACGAGGAGGATTCCCATGAGAGCCGAGCAAGCCATGACCCGTAACGTTGTTTGTGTTAAACCGGATGACACCGCAGCAGAGGCACTGGAAATCATGCAGGAATGGTCGATTCGCCATTTGCCTGTAGTCGAAAACGATCAGCTGGTAGGTATCCTATCCGACCGCGATTTGGTGAGAATTGATCTCGATGCGGCGGTTAGTGAATACATGACTGAGGGGCCTATTACTTGCTCCACAACGACAAGCCTCGCGGCAGCCGCTGAGACCATGTTAGCGGAGAAAATCGACTGTCTGCCAGTGCTCGACAATGATGAGGATTTGGCTGGACTCATTACCGTGTCGGATTTTCTCGAGCTCGTGATTGAGCGTGAGCAAATGATGCTGTCCAGGCCAATTCCGTTTAGTTTTCACCTCTTCCGCTCGGTCAGACCCGGTATGAAATCGAGTCTTGTGGGCAGCGCCAGCTAAAATGACGCTGCCCAAATCTACGGCAGGTTTTACTCGGGGTAGCCGGCTGTGATCCAAGACTGGAGATTATTTATCTCTGTCTGGCCAGGGCGGCTACCAGGAGGCATGCGACCAGCCTTCATGGAATTAAGACTTTCGGTGGCAGCGGATTTTGCTGCCGCGTATGAGGTCAGGACTGGTGCGCGTCCATGGCAGGCTCCGCATTTGGCGTCCAGATATGGCTTGATGACAGTTTTGTAGGTGACGGTGCCTCCTGGTCCAGGAGCTGGCGCAGGACTTGGCCCCGGACTCGGCCGTGGCGCGGGACTGGGTGCTGGACCATTGGCTGGTGGTGGAATGTTAGCGGGTGTTGATGGGCGGCTGCCGTCATCGCCGTCCTGAACTTTGCTTACAGGCTTCTTGTTAGTGGGTTTTTGAGTGGCATCACATGAGCTTCCAACGGTTTCAAGGAGGCCGCCACTAATCCATGAGGCAAAGGTCTCTTTGTCGGAATCGGAGGATGGTGTTTCTGGAGGCATCGCGTCCTCGCGAATCGCCGATAGCGACGCTTTGGCTGCGCGTTTAGCACCTGCGTAGGTACTAAGGTCCGGTGCGGCCCCATCTTTGCCGTGGCAGCTAACGCAGTTGTCGGCAAGGTAGGCGCGAATTTTTTCTCGGTAACCAACCTTAGCCTTCGGAGCTAGGTCGAGTTCCTTGCGGTCTGCCGTCGTGGCCTTGGAACTAGAATTCGCGCACTCGGCTGATGCTGAGTTCTTTTCTAGTAGGGGGATTTCCGGCGCCGGCGGAATGGCGAGACTGAGAGGCCCTGGGCCGCCACAGTCGATACTGAGCACCGTCGCTGCAGAGAAAACTAGGAATTTTTTGATTTTTGAGGGTGACACTGCCAATTCCTCCACTGGTTGGCTGCCAAGGTGGGGTTTCGGCGAATTTGGGCGGGACTTTAATGGAAGTTTTTTTACATAACAAAGACAGTCGCTTGCTCCTCTCTCTGCTAGATATGAAGTGGCCCAGACTTGGAGGTTTGGAGCGATTTACCTATAAACTCTCGTGGTACTCACCATACGTCTTGGAGTTGAGGAATCAATGAAGCGTAGCACGATTTCGAAAGCCCTTTGCATACTGCAGTTCTTAATACCTTTGTCGCTAAGTACTGGCGGCATGGCGGCTGAATCTACTGCTGAATCTACGGCTGATAAATTATCGATGGTGGTTCTTGGGGACAGTGTGACAATGGGGGTGTGGGCTGACAGCAACCTTGGCGACCCAGGAAGCCGTTTCTACAGGGAAGCTCTACAGTTGCAGGTCCAGGCAAACCTGATGGCGCTCGTCAGCGGCCGAAAGGTCAATGATCTTAGCAATGCGAAGAAGTATGCCTCAGTGATCGATCGTTTTTTTGGTTTCATCAGTCGTAAGCATCTCTCCGGGCTGATTGGAAACCAAGAGTACTCGGTCCCGACCATGATCAAGGAACGTACCGGTCGTGACGTTGAGGTTATTGAAGCCACGGTCATGGCTGGTTGCTACGAGATCTCTGAATTCGCACTTAGCAAATTGGATAAGCAGATCAAACGAAACGGCGGTCAGCTAGATCCTGATTTTGTGTTCGTTGACTTTAATGCCATGGATTTTGTCTTTAATGTGTCGACGCAACTCTACCAGCAAAATGTACGGCGTACGCTTGCGGCTGTGGTTCAGCGCTTTCCACGCGCGACAATCGTGGCGTCACCATTGGTAAACATGGTCAGGGTAATGACTACCTTGTTTGACAAGTTAACTATCCCGGGGCGCTTGGGGCTTGGTCGCATGACCTGTGCGCAGAGCTATAACCGTATCGGTTTCGACCAGTCACTTGGACTAAATCCAAGCACCCCACCCGAAGAGGTGTCGGCAAAATTAGCTAAGCTGGGTGAAATGCAGGCCATTCTTGGTGCCGAACTAGACGCACTTGGAAGATCCGACGCGGAGTTTGGCTTTGATGGGTTCGAGGGGCGAGTTATCCGCGTTGAATCGGCATCTACTCGTGATGATGAGATTTATCGGTACTTAGCTGCTGACTGCATTCATCCAAATGTGGAAGGGCAAAAGTTGCTGGCCAGGCAGATCTGGGCTGCGATAGAAGCAGAGCTGTAATCATCGGGAGATTTCATGAAAAAATTGCTTAAGATTCTTTTAGTTGGCGCTGCCCTTTTATCCGGTAATGCCTGGGCCACGGAGAGCGAGAAGGTTGGGGTAATCTTTGGTTCATTTGGCGATGTGGATGAGCCCAAGTCCGAGTTGCGCGATTTGGTGCGTCTTACCCTTACTGACCCTGATGTGCTACCGCTACACCCCTGGATCACAGGCTGGATTGCTGATTTAGGGTGGTATATCGAGCGCAGCGGACTTTTAGCTGAATACGAGGCTATTGGGGGTAAGTCGGGTATGCGTCAAAGGTCGCAGGAGCAAGCCGAAGCCGTTGCAGCCAGGCTCCGACAGGATGGTCTCAATGCCGTGGGATATGCTGGGTTTACCATGACTTTTCCTTTCGTCAGCGAGGCCCTCGACAAGGCTCGCAAGGACGGTGTCACAAAACTCATCGTCATATATCAGGGGGCTCAGTATTCTAAGGTAACGGCGCAGATTGTTTTTAGGCATGTTCGTGAGTACCTAAAAGCTCATCCTAAATGGCAAGTAGTGGCAACTGGTTTGCGTAGTTTCACTGATGATCAGCGGTTTATCGCTTTGATCAAATCGCAGCTGAATGAAGGAATTCGCTCAGAATTCGACGGTATTAGCGAAGGTGACGTTTGTGTTTTCTTGCCGCTACATGGTCTCGTTGATAGGTTGGTGCGTGAGGGGGATCCATACGTTCCTCAGGTCATGCGTATTGTCGACGAGTTAAAAGACACCTACGGTGCTGATCGAGTCTTCTATGGTTATCAGAATCACGATGAAATCCCATTTGTCGGTTGGACTCAGCCCACCACAGATAAAGCTCTATCTTTAGTTGCAGCAGCTGATTGCCGCGGTGTACTTATAAATGGCGGTGTTTCATTTACGGTGGATAGTCTTGAAACCCTGTACGATCACAGGATAGACGAACCAGCTCGGCTGGCTGAGGAAGCGCGTCGTCTTGGAAGGGTCGAGCCGAAGATAGTGGTGCAGCCGATGTTTAATTCGGATCCCGAGTTTGTGGAACTGATGGCAACCAAGGTGCGTGAAGCGCTAACTGGTCAAGGTGATCTCGAGGCGCTTTAGGCGGTGTTGGCTCAAGAATAGGCTAATCACAATGGCGTAACCATCTGTAAACGTTATGTCATTGTAAAATTTCTTAAACTTTGCCGAAGTGAGGGCCGATAGCTCCCAGGGGATTGCCGTGGGAGGTCTTCGTGCATACACTCAGATTACTTAAACAAAGAAAGTTTGCGCCTCTATTTTGGGTGCAGTTCTGCGGAGCATTCAACGATAATCTTTTCAAGAATGCCCTCGTGCTTCTTATTGCACTTCGTGCAGCGTCCGAGTCGGAGGCTGGGTTTTTTATAAACATGGCCTCGGGCCTTTTTATTCTGCCATTCATAATATTTGCAGCGATTGCCGGGCAGTTAGCCGATAAATTTGAAAAGTCGATGCTTATCCGCTACACCAAGCTTTTTGAGATAGGCATCATGGCCTTAGGCGGAGTGGCTCTGTTCACGGAGCAATTTGGGATGCTGCTCGGCGTCCTGTTTTTGATGGGTATGCACTCGTCGATTTTCGGGCCATTAAAATACAGCATTCTCCCTCAGCATCTTAGCGAGGACGAGCTAATAGCTGGTAATGGTTTAGTTGAGATGGGGACATTTCTGGCTATCCTCCTTGGCACTATCAGTGCCGGACTGCTCCTTGATAAAGGGTACAGCTACGTAGCAGGCGCTACGATTTCGGTCAGTGTCGTTGGCTGGCTCTGTAGTCGTTATGTCCCTGAGGCACCAGCAGCCGACCCGCTCCTCAGGATCACGAAAAATCCGCTTCCTGAGACGAGAAACCTTATGGTTCTAGCTAGGTCTCAGAAAACGGTATTCCTGTCGATACTCGGTATTTCTTGGTTTTGGTTTTTTGGTGCAACTATCCTTGCTCAGCTACCCAGCTTTACTAAGTTTGTTTTATTCGGCAACGAACAGATTGTCACACTCCTACTTGCGACCTTTTCCATCAGCATCGGCGTTGGCTCGATGCTTTGCGAGAGGCTTTCTAGACGTGATGTTGAGATCGGAATGGTGCCATTCGGTGCAGCCGGTATGACGTGGTTTTGCCTGGACCTTTTTTTAATGACCTATCCGCCTGCGGGGGAGGCGGTGAACCTAAGCGGATTCTTCGCAAGTCGAGGTGATTTTTCACCAATCAGGCTACTGGCAGATGTTGCTGGTATTGGCCTATTTGGAAGCTTTTTTATCGTCCCACTCTATGCGTTGATTCAACAGCGTAGCGACGAGCGTTACAGGTCACGGATAGTTGCTGCTAATAACTTGATTAACTCGCTCTTCATGGTGGCTTCAGCATTAATGACCATGGTGCTTTATAAGCTAGGAGCATCGACTCCCCAAATTTTTCTGACAATCGCATTACTAAACTTAACTTTGTGTACATACATTTTTGCTTTGGTTCCGGAATTTGCTTTGCGATTTGCATTCTGGTTACTTGCTAGCACTGTCTATCATCTTCGCTACAAAGGTCGAGAATACTTGCCGAGGCGTGGGGCAGCACTCCTAATCTGTAATCACGTAAGTTTCATTGATTGGTTGGTTATTACTGCAGCCTGTAATCGTCCGGTGCGGTTTGTTATGGATCACAGAATATTCGCGGCTCCAGGGGTCAATATTATATTTAAGCTTTGTAAAGCGATCCCGATAGCTCCGGCTAAGGAATCGGCTGAGGTCAAAGAAAGAGCGTTCCAGTCTATCTCCGATGCACTGCGGGATGGCCAGTTGGTTTGTATATTCCCCGAGGGCATGATCACTCACGATGGTAAGCTAAATACCTTTAAGCCTGGTGTTGAGAGAATACTCTCAGCTGACCCTGTTCCCGTGGTTGCCATGGCGATCGGTGGGCTTTGGGGTAGCTTTTTCAGTCGCAAGAATGGCCCTGCTATGAAAAAGATGCCCAAACCTACCCATAGGACTATATCAGTTTACGTTGCCCCACCGGTGACAGTACAGCCTAGTGCATCGGAGCTTCAGGGCTTAGTAAGCGAAATGCTCGCAGTGCATGAGCTAGATAGGAAGGCAGGTTAACTCTGGCTACTGATTTGATGTCTTGACAGTGTGCTAAAGAAAAGGGGTTCTACCTGCGAGGTTTCAAGCAAAAAAGTAAGATTTTCGCCGGCGCAAATACCGAGGTAATTCGCGCCACTCGCGACAGTGACGGAAAGTCTGTCATTCTCAAGAGAATGATAACAAAATCTCCGACAACTGCCGACCTCGCGCGTTTTCGTCGTGAGTATCAATTGATGCAAAGGATCAATGACCGGCATATACCGCTTGCTTTAGATATGATCTCTATCGATGGTTACTGGACTATTGTCATGGATGACATGGAAGGCAACTCTCTGGATGTTTTTCTTGCTGATAGGAGCTTTAGCGGTGATCTATTAAGCTTGGCGATTATAATTGCCAGAGCCGTTTCGGTGGTTCACGAAAAGCACATTATTCACAAGGATATATGTCCAGGTAATATCGTCGTCAGCGATGATCTGAAAAGAGTGCAAATCATAGATTTCGGCATTTCGGCTAAGCTTTCTCACGAGGAGGCTTTCTCGAGCGAGCTGAAACTTATTGAAGGCACTTTAGCTTATATTGCTCCTGAACAGACTGGGCGGATGAATAGGCCAATCGATCATCGAAGTGATATCTATTCTTTAGGCGCTACATTCTTTGAACTATTTACCGGTCGGCTGCCTTTCGCCTCTGCTGATCCCCTGGAGTTGATCCACTCGCATGTAGCCAAAAATCCACCTGAGATATCGGAACTTAATTCAAACGTATCTCGTTTACTCAGCCGCATCATTGCCAAAATGTTGAGGAAGGAGCCGGATGAGCGCTATCAGACGATGACAGGCGTAATCCACGATCTCACGTGCTGTATGGCCGGAGATTCCGCCGACATGCCGCTGGGCCGCAGGGATCATCCTAGCCAATTTATTATGCCTTCCAAACTTTATGGGCGCGACAGGGCGATCAGTACACTGACTGAGGCTCTAGATCGCTCCGCTGCTGGAAGTGTTGAGTTGGTTTTAGTTACTGGTGCATCCGGAATTGGTAAGTCGTCGGTCGTAAACGAGCTTAATAAAAAGATAACTAGTCACGGCGGATTTTTTGCCAAAGGTAAATTCGACCAATATCTGCGCAACGCCCCTTACCTTGGATTTGCGCAGGCTTTAAGGTCCCTTATGTCGCATCTCTTGGCCCTCGAGACCGATAGGTTGAACTGGTGGCGAGAGCGAATTCGTGGAGCCTTAGGGGCGCAGGCAAAAGTTATCGCTGATGTTATACCTGAACTCCACACCCTTCTCGGTCCCATACCCGACATCCAGGATCTGCCTTCGATTGAGGCGGCCAATCGGCTTCGCGTTATGTTTGAGGCTTTCCTCAATGTCTTGACAGTTCCAGGTCAGCCGTTAGTCATTTTTCTTGATGATTTACAATGGGCTGACGGTGGTTCGTTAAAACTGCTCGAAATTCTTAGCTCCCACGCCGATCAGAAGTCTATCGTGGTGATTCTTGCTTTTCGTGATCATGAAATTGATGAACGTCATCCGGCGCAGATAACCTTTAATCTGCTGAAGGAGCGAGGCGTAGCGTTTACAAGGATTGAACTTAATCCTCTGACGATCAGTGACATTGAGCATCTAGTGGTAGATGCGTTGCAAATGGGAGCGAGCGATACCAGGCCGCTGGCGGAGCTTCTGGCTAGTCGTACTGCTGGTAATCCCTATTTTATGACGCAGATGTTAAGGTCGCTTTTTCAAAATGGAATCATAAAATTTGACTCGAATTTGTATCGGTTCGTTTATGACCGAGCGGCCTCCATCAAGGTCCCCCTAGCTGACAACGTATTAGATCTTGTCATAACTCAACTTCGAACGCTGCCGGCATCCTGCGCAGACGCTCTAGCACACGCTGCATTGATTGGCGCTGAGTTTTCTCTGTCAGCATTATCCAATGTTCTAGGTGTGAAGGGGGCAGACCTAGGTAGGTCACTGGGAGTGGCTATAGAGAATGGAATTTTGGTCCCTTTGGAATCAAGCTACCGCTTACTGGAAACAGCGGATAATGAGATTGAAGTACGGTTTCGCTTTGGTCACGATAGGTTGCAGCAAGCTGCGGTTCAGATCCTGGGTGAGGAAGCGGTAGAAGCTGCCCATTTAGCAATCGGAAGGTACTTCATTAGTCTCCGTGAAACGCGAGCATTGCTTGACGCAGCCAATCATCTTTATTCAGCACTCCCAATTCTATCCCAAGACGAACGAAGAATGTTGCCTGATCTATGTCTACGTGCAGGCAATGAAGCGGTGCGAACAGCTGCATACGACGATGCCTTTGACTACTATGAGCGGGGCCTAATTGCTCTCGGTGAAGACTGCTGGCAAACGGATCCAGTTGCTGCGCTCGGGTTCCACGTCCGGCTAGTAGAGATAGGCTACAATGCGGGAAGACCGGTCAAATTAGAGGCATACTTCGCTAAAATAAAATCTATGTCTGACGTCGATCATTTGAGTGTTAGTCCTGCCTATATAGCTATGGCAGGTGCTCTGCGCCAAATGGGACGATACGTGGAGGCAATAGATGTCAGTTGTGCGGGTTTAGCCTTGTTGGGTGCTCCGTTGCCGCGACACCCTAGTCTTCTTCGCGTGGCGGTCGAGCTTTTGATGCTGAAGCTAAAGTTCAACATAAAGACTGCCAATCAGGTCAATAGGCTAACGGAATTGAGGGATAGGAGGCACATGGCAATTTCTGATTTGTATGCAGAGATTGCGGGCGCTGCATTCTTCGTTGATAAAAATATGTTGGCCTTATCATTGGTAAAACGGACAAATCATGCTTTGATTCACGGTATGAGCGAGAGTGGAGCAAATGGGATTGCGGCCTATGCAGCAGTGATGGCTGGAACCTTCAAGGAGTACAGTGCTGCACATAACTTGACCCATCTTCTGGTGAAGAGCGCTCAGGATCGAGGGTATGGCATTGGCTATTTGCGCACCGCAATTATCGCCTATGGTCTCGTCAATGCCTGGCAGGATGCCCGACGAGACGAGACGGATGCTCTTGAAGAGCTAGCGCATGCGTCGCTCGCCAATGGTGACCTTGAATGGGGTTGCAACGCGCTTTTTCTTTCAATAATAAATAAAATTTACTGCTCGGATGATTTGCGCCATCTTGGTCAAATGGCGACGGCGTACTACGATCTCATGGGTCGGTATCAGCAGCGTCAGATGCAGTTTAATCTTGGTGTAGCCTGCCAGTTGATCGGTCAGTTGACTGCTAAGCCATCGTCTTTTATGCCTATTTTGAGTGATGGCGTAGCTATTGAAAAAATGCTTGAAGATCAGACAGCTGCTGCGCGTTTTAACTACTACAGTGCCTACATCATCTATAACTTTCTTAACGACCGCTATGCTGAGGCCGTTCAGAAGGACATTCTGGCACGACCGTTTCTATGGTCAGTGGAAAACACTGGCATGCCTTTTGTCCAGGCTCGTGTTTTTGCCGCACTGGCTATTTTAGCGAACAAGTCGCCAGGTGATTTTGACCGTAGTGTTTTGCGCCAGTTGCGGCCAGGTCTTGGTTTTTACAAAAAACTCGGACGAGTTAACCCCCGCAGTTTTGGTTGGATTTATCCACTTCTGATTGCCGAGGTGGCGCGACTTGAGGGTCGGGTTGCTGCCGCCCTGCACGCATACCAGAAATCCCGTCGTCTAGCCGCTGAGTCGGGCTTCTTTGTTGCACAAGCCTTAACCTTTGAACGCTCGGGACGTTTCGGCTTAAGGCAAGGCGACCCCTCGGCAGCGCAGTTAATGCGGGAGGCCCATCACTACTACTCGGCGTGGGGTGCAACGGCAAAGGTTAAGTTACTCGAGTATCAATTTCCAAATATCCATTGGGACATTGCATTCAGTAAATTGTCGGCAGCAAGTATCGATGCTGTGTCTACATCCTTGAATCGTGCTGACCATTTGGACCTAGAAAGTATAGTGCGAGCGTGTCAGGCAATTTCCGGTGTATTGAATATCGATGAACTCATAAATACATTAGCCAAGATTATGCTTGAGACAGCCGGTGCCACTCGAGGCCTCATCTTCATAAAGGATGGTCCGGATTTGAGGTCTCATATCGAGGCGAGCTATAGCGACGTTTTTCATGCCGATAGGCATATAAAAAACACGAGCGAGCTAGTAGAGATGGTGGCACTATCACTTGTAAACTATGTGTCCAGAACGTACGAGATGGTCGCAATCGCCGATTGTAGCGAGGACCATCAGTTCCGCCAGGACATATATTTCGCAAGTGCTCGGGTACGGTCTTTGGCTTGCATCCCTATTCAGGGTCAAGGAGAGCTGCTCGGCATTCTTTATCTCGAGAACGGTCTGGCCGCCCGGGCCTTCACGCCCGAGCGACTAAAAACCTTGGGACTTCTGGCAGCGCAAGGGGCGATTTCTCTCAGGAACATCCGTCACGCCACGGATATGCGCGAACGTGTCAGGCTTGAAGGTCAAATGCGAGCAGCACAGGCCGTACAAACAGCTCTACTGCCAAGTCCTGAAAGAATCCCCGGGATTTCCATTAGCACTGCCTATATTGCTGCTGAGGAAACTGGAGGCGACTGGTACGGCTATCAGTATGATGCTGATCGTCATCGATTATTCCTGCAGATAGGTGATGTTACTGGCCATGGCATCCCGTCGGCTCTGGTGACTGGTGCCGTCTCTGGAGCGGTATCATCGGTTCACGCACTGCTCGCTGGCTTGCCAGAAATGAGCGATCAGCAGTGTTTAGAGTTGTTGATTAGGGCGACTGACCGAGCTGTTGCCAATTCTGGTCTCAAAACCGACCTTTGGATGACCATGGGCTTTGTTGTGATTAATATGAAGGATGGGGTCGGTATCTATCATAATGCCGGGCATTTGCCTCTCTATCTCAAGTCTGGCGACACCGTTAGGCGTCTGCATAGCGTCGGCTCCCCACTTGGTATTGTAGGTAATATCTCCATAGTAAGTTTTGAATTTAAGCCTGGAGATATTCTACTCATGATTACCGACGGTCTCATTGAAAACGGTACTGCGAGTGGTGGTAGACGGCGTTTCAGCGATCTAAAAAAATTGGTGGCTGCGGCTAAGGATGACATAGAACTTAAAGCTATGGTTTTGGCCTCCTATGAGGAGATCTTGGGCTCGGAGAAGGCTGCCGATGATTGCACTTTGCTAGCCATGAAACGTGTCGCCTGACGGCGAGCTTGACGCCCACTCAACCAGGCGTTTAACTCTTTTAAGATCCAAAGATCACCGACTAGGAGAGCAACGAATCCGGCGCCAAATAGGAGGCCAAGGGTACGCGGTTGAGCAAAGTCTGAAGCAAGGAATGCCATCGAGCCTAAAGCTGCCATGATGGTCATTTGCACGGATCCGACACTCCTCTGATTGATCCCTCCCGAGATATCTCCAAGGCGACAGCTAAACATGTACTGAATGCTACTGTCTCCTGCAAGGCCCACCAAAACCGCGGCAAAGACGCAGGTGATAAAATTCAGTCCTCCGAAGATCCAAGGGCCTATTCCAATTAGTGCCACTGGTCCCCACATGGAGGCGAAAACCAAGGACAGTGGTCTCGGGACATTAAGGGCTTTGGCCAGAGATAGGAGCAAAGTAGCAACAAGCACCAGACTGACAAGAAAACTCTCAATCAGGGTTTTAATGACCTTGTCAGCAAAGTCAGCGTAGGCGACTAGATCCCCGGTGACAAAGCATCCCGACGGAGCACAGATCTTATTGATGTCATTTATGAGTGGTGAAAGGCTCGTCAGCTCGGAGTCGGCAACGAAAACACTGACTCGCATCATGCTGTGAGACTGCGAGTACCAGTGTGCCGTGCCTCCTGCGAGCATCATCTCGCGGTACATCAGCATGGTGCGATCAAAACTTAGTCGACGGCCAGCGTAAGCGATGAGGGCCGACGGACTTTCAACTCGTACCACGCCACTGAGTTTTCCGACCTTTGCGATGATTCTTTCTGCATTCTCAAAATCCTCTCCAACGGGCAGCACAAGGTCTATAGCAGCCGACCAACCGAAGCTGTCTTTGAGTTTTTCAATACTCTGATTAAATGCGTGATCAGAGTCCCATACAGCTGTTAGGGAGTCGCGTACCTCAAGTTTGCCGATGCCCACGGCGGCCAGAGGTACCAAACCTATGAGAGAAATGCACAGCAACCGTGGGAGGCGTGCTCGGCAGATGGTGTGAATGAAGCGAGTAAGCATACTGCTCTCGTCCCAGGTCCAATGTCTCATGCTGGGGGCTAGCGTTAGCAAAGAGGGTACAACAGTGAAGACGATGATGAACTCCAGTGCTGCACCGATCGCCGCCCAGAGGCCGAGGCGCTGAATCGATACGATATCCGAGAGACATAAGGACAAGAATCCGATGACAGTGCTGAGCGACGTGTAGAATGACGGTAAGACGAGGTTGCGAAAGGATTGGCGCCAGTGGGTACTGCTACCGTTTGCTTGACGCAGTTGAGCAATGAATACAAAGTCTTCGATGGAAGCAAGGGCAACGATGGTGAAAATACTATTGGTCAGCATGTCGACAGGCACGCCGAAAAGACCCATTGCTGAAAAAAGTATGATGTTGGCGACTAAAAGGCTAGCGCCCAGAAGCAGGGCTCCACGCCAGCGACCAAATATTATTCTAAAGCCGCTGCAGAAGATGATTAATAGAAGAATGTTTACCCACTGATCTCGCATCAAACTACGCAAAAAATCCAGTTTAAATGCTGCACCACCGGCGAGGCTGAAAGCGAGGTCGCCATCAGCCGTGAAGGTTTGCGCTAGATCTTTCTCCAACTCTGCAACTACGGTCGGATCAAAGGAGCCGTATTTGCTTCCGCCCAGCGTGTTGCGAAGATAGAACACAATCAAGAGTGATTTCTGATCGGCAGACACCAAGGTGCCAACTAGTGGCGAGTCGACAACTGCAGAGAGGGGGTGCGACTGAGTGCTTGGTGCATCACAGTTTAGTTTTATAGCGAGTGGATAGGTTAGGGTGCTAGCCGTCTCTTCGCCGTAGCGAGCAGTGAACGGCGAATTAATTAATTGGATCTCTTGGTGCGAAAAATCAACCTTGCGTACCCATTTACGAATATTGCAAAGGTTGCTCTCATTAAGTACGGCGTGGTCATGCCTTTGGAATACCAAGGTCAGTTCCTGATCACCAGAAAAGGCGGCTTGCTTGCGTGCCTGATTGATCCCGAGCTGAGAGTCCGCTGCAGTACTGTCGGTTACTGAGAGTAAGATTTGCAGTTGCGCTAATCCCGGAAGGAGACTGATAATTACCAGCGCAAATATAGAGAGCACTAAACGAGGGTGGCGGTAGCTGATGCGTAGACCTCGCAGTAGGCCGAGTCCAGGTAGGGTTACTAGGGCTTGGCGTATACGGTTTGATTTTTTTACTAAGGCCATATAACGAACCTCCGTTTGAAGGCTTATCGGCATTTTATGAATAAAAATTGATAGTTAAATGAATTTGCCGTTTACAAAGTAAACGCCTAAGTTATGTTGTGACTCCTAACCTGCAGAGACTAGCTCAGTTTTTTTTGAGATTTCTGCGCAATAAGTGGACGAGTTCATGCAGATCATACATCGCAGGGCTAGCGACTACGTGACGACACCTTGGAAGAATGGCGGTGGCCGTACCACTCAGGTGGCGATTGACCCACCGGAGATGACCCTCTCTGAGCCGTTCCTTTGGCGTGTGAGCAGAGCCGAGGTTAAGGCGTCTGGGCCGTTTTCTCAGTTCCCCGGATACGAGCGTCACATCATCCAGCTGGCTGGCGGCCGCATGCGTCTAGATCATGGGGTCCATGGGGCTAAGGATTTAGCGATCGAGACGCCTTACGTCTTCAGTGGAGATTGGCCGACCTACGGCAGCCTCGACGACGGTTCTGCTCGCGACTTTAATCTTATGCTACGACGTGAATATGCCCGAGGAAGGACGACGATCTGCCGCATGAAACCTGACGAGAGCTTGGCTAAACCACTCGCAGCGCATGTCAGTATCATTGTGGTGCTAGGCGGTAGTCTTCTAGCCACCTCGACGCAATCAATACGTCTATTGGCCGAGGACTGTTTGATATTGAAGCGCGGTCCCACTGAGTCCGAGCGAGACGGCGAGTCAGCAAACACTCGCACGATCGAACTCAGCGCTATGGACGTAGTCACTTTTGTTTGGATTGAAATCGACTTGATTTCCGAGTGACCGTTACTTTATGTCCATTAATTTATGCCCATTACTTTTTTTGCGGTAAGTAACGTTACTCAAAGTCGTCGGCCTTTTGTCAGCTGTACCGCAGAATTCAGGATCTTTACAGTCACCGTAGTTTAGTTGATCACCGTCAAGCTTAACCAGGTCATAGTGGACTTTGGGGAAAATGGCACAAGTGGTGATGTCCTCAGCAACATTAGCAGCAAATTCAATCGATGCGCAGTTTGGGTCGTTGTCGTCATTGAAATAAGTTGTCAACGTATCGGCCGCATCTTGACTCGCTGGTGTGAGTTCAATTTTTACAATTTTAGCGTCAATATCGAAGGCGCCTGGCACTTTGCTCGAGGCTTGGCCAATTGTGAAAGTTGATCTTGTTGCCAAACTGTAACGGAGGTTCTCGCAATTTTCTCCAGAATACTTGAGATTGACACTGCGTGACTCAACGCCAACATACTCATCGATATTGGCTTCAGATTCACCCTCGTCTTCACCCTCGCCCTTCATGCATGGAGATTGCCAGATACCGGTAAGACTGATTTTAGGCAAAGTTGCTTCAGTCGCGTTAGGTTTTTCATTTGGCTTAACTTGTCCTTTAGTGGGTAGTTTATTGTCAGGCAGTGGTTCGGCTTTGGGTGCTGCTTGTTGCTGCTTAGGAGCCAGGGACGCGCTGGTCTTTTTCTGTCTTAGGTCGTGATTTTTCGTGTTCTTTGGGCCACAGGAAATGACTAGGGAACAAAGAATCAGCGATAGGCCGAGATGGGTGATACCATTTTGCAGTACGTTGAGAGTTAGGTTGTTGAGGCGCATGGTAAGTGTCTCCTTTGTAAACGTATCGGAATTTATATAAAAAAACTGATAGTTAAAGATAAATGGTATTTACAAAGTAAACGAAATACTGATGCGTTTGCAGGCAAGCGGCTGGTTTAATACGGTTCTTTAAGTGCGTGTGGATGAGTGAGTGAAACCTCATTCATGGCTTATGCAAGGCGCTTCCACGCATGCGATAGTTTAGGCCCCCAAAATCATTGCAGGAATGCTGAGGCATGTGCCGGTATGAATGTTGGCTAGGATTATAGGTACGACAGTGCCACGATCATTAGCTGATGTCAGAATCCTACTAACAGCTAAGGTTAATGTCAGGGCACAAGCGTTGCGCCTGTCAGAATATTAAAATCTGAGGTTTTGCGGACATCTGGATGTGACCCGATAGCCCGCTTTTCGCTTGTCTCATAGGAGGTAGTAAAGACAGTCTGTTTATCTATATCCGTCATCCTGCAAAGATAGGGTGTTCAGACCGGTCGTTTGTATGCGGTTCATGTTTATATTGTGGAGGGCCTGGTTTCGCGCCGCAGTTAAAATCTGCAAGTCAGGAGTTGATGCATCGTAGCCGTTTGGTGGTGTGCCAGGAGCGAACGAGAAGAAGTACGAAGCCACGGGAGCAACATGTAGAGCAAGTGGCTGCTGCATGAAGGCACGGCCGTTGAAGCTCTGAAACAACATGATTTTACGAAAGTCATTGGCAGTGACGCCGCCAAGAATTGAATTAAAGTCGATCATAGCAACACTATGATCTTTGACGAGTGAGTATGCCATGCCCTCATTTTGGCAGTACTGCGAAAGATGGTTGGCAGGACTGATGACCCACCAGAGGAGGCCAACGGACCGGGATCTGCATTTACTCCCTGGTTTGAAGCTAGTGACGATATTTGTCCGGTAATCCGCAGGGAGGTAGCGGTCAGATGCGACTTGGCCATCATAGGGGCGGTCACGGTTGCCGCCCAGACCAGGGGTCATAAATGGGTCAATGAGATCGATGCGCGATGGCTTTTTGACTCCACCAAAATCGGCTCTCTTGTACATGCGGTAGGTAGAGAGAATAGCCAGCTGGGATCCCATGGAGTGTGCAACGAGTCGAACTGGTTGGTTGTAGCCAGAGAATCTCTCCCGGTAAGCATCAAGGAATTTGTCGGTGGCACTTCCTGCCTTATACAGTTGATGCGCTGCGTTACACGGTAGGTTGGGGCCGCTAATTAATCCAAGGCCGGGACATCCCGCTCCGGCGTCGTAGGAAAGCCCAGCCCAATGAAACGCTAGGACATTAAACCCTGCGAGCATGGCTTGGTGCGCCCAGTGATCAGGGAAGGAATAAACCTTTTGTGGTCCCTCTGAGTTCCATCCGTGAAGGTAAACTACCGACGGTCTAGCGCGATCAAAGGTGCCAATGACCTGCAGATAAACATCATTCGGTCTAGGTACGGCCGAAGAAGAGGTTTCCGGTGTGCGATTAGGGGACGCAGGTGTCGGTGGCTCGTTACGCTGCGTGTAGCCGTCACAGTAGTAGCCCTTTGAGTAGGTCCTACTGCATGCTCCCGGTTCGGGGAGAAAGCCGGTCTCAGCGTAGAGGCCGAGAGAATCAGTAGCTGCGCCATTTGTGGCATTATTTTGTGCATCAAAGTCGGTGTCTTGAGCATCAGAGCCACATGAGGTGATCAGTAAAATAGCAAAAAGCAGTGAAATGCGTTTCATTTTATCGACCATCAAGTTTAGTTGTTATTCGGAATCAACTAAAATCTTTATCGGTCGATGCGCGAGAAAAGTTTAGCGCCTCTCAAAGAGTCAATAATAACGATGTGTTGGATTAGGCTATTGCCTAGCTACGAACGGTGCAATGGTGTCGGGTAGAGCGGTATGGTGGTGGTAGAAATGGAGGCGCGGGTGGGATTTGCACCCACGGCTTTCGTGATTTGCAATCACGTCCTTTGGGCTACTCAGGCACCGCGCCCCTTCAGGAGATGAGAAGCTATTATAGCCGCTCGGGGTAGTCAAGACCGTAATAGGAAAGAATAAATCCAGAGAAGTATTTTTTACAAATCAAACGGCTAATACCCATGGAGAGAACAACCAGTGCTAGGGAGGCTAGGACTTAGGCCACAAAATTGAGAGTCCCCTAGCCACTTGGGTGCGGCGCCAGTCTATACGCCAGTCTCTACGCCAGTCTCTAGGTAAGGAATTGTTTTTGTGGCAAGAAACCTGAGACCATGCCGGACGATTCTAGAACAGATTCAAGATCATGCTCATGCCAAGACTGGTGTTGTCCAAGGTGACTGGATCGCTGCCAAAGGGGAACATCTTGGCGTAGACGTTGAAGTAGAGGCCCTGCGCAGCCGTGATGCCAAAGCCAACCTGCTGAAAGTCGGGGTTACGCCGGTACTTGTACCGAGGCGAGAGCTCACGGGTGTGGGCGTAGGTGAATGCCGTCATAGTGCGGAAATTGATGATTTCGTTGAAACGGTATTCAAATACGGGGTCGATGTAGAACTGGGTCTCGACCTGGTTTTGCCGGCGGAACTTATTGCTCTCCTGGAAGGTGTTGACGTAGCCGTTCAAGATGAGCCCCAGAGTGGCGTTCGGAAAGGCCTCGACCACTGAGTCACTGAAAAAGCCAAAGCCGTTCAAGTAGCCATTAACGTCACGGTAGCGGTGGTTGGTGTAGAACTTGGCCGAGACACCTGCCCGAACCATCACTGGGCCGAGTGAGTAACGTCTGGCGATGTCGATGTAGGGGTCAGACGCCCGAGTGTTCTTTGGCCCTTGGAACGGTGTCTCCGTGCCAATACCAGCACCCAGGCCCATAGTGGTCTGCGAATCCAGGCGATTGCGGACCGCGAATGAGCCGGTCATAAGAACGACTGGCGCCGGTAAAATGTTCCCCGGGTTAGGGGCCTCTGCCGATAGTGGGTTACGTAGCGGTGCACCGCTGTAGTTCAGGTTAAACTGGCCGCTCCATGGGGATTTGGAGCCGTCGAGAGCGCGCATGCGCTCGTTTTTGATGACTGGTGCCGCTGGGGCGTCTTTGGTGTCCGCAGCCACAGCCTCGCCACCAAGATAGGCGCCAGCAAGGGCAAGCGGCACTAAAATGCGGGAAAGGTTGCTGATCAGCCGCGAAAAGCTCTGGCCGAAGCTTGAAGGCTTCAAGGTATGCCCCTAGTATAAAAAGGTTAAAAAGATTTAACGAGCTCTGGTAGATTTAATCGTGTGCTCGTCCTAAGCACCGCAGGGCGCTTTATACCGACCCTCGTTTAGGCCGTCACCCATTTTTTGGAATCTTATGAACATCATCGTTGCCGGAGGAACCGGTCTAGTTGGCGGCCAGCTGCTGCGACAGCTCGCTCGGCGCTCGGACCTGACGACGACTGCGCTGGTGCGCAAGCTAGGCGTACTTAAGGACGAGGGTATTCCGGCGGTCCGCGAACATCTTTTTACTTACGATGCGTCTGGCGCTTACGAAGTGTTAGGTACCGGTAGTCTTCCGTGCGATGTGCTACTGATTGCCTTGGGAACCACCATGCGCAAGGCTGGCTCAAAGGC
>Ga0078894_10000827_pt1 | contig 22215 bp, 25 predicted proteins | sample LauGreSu1BDMLBSD_2_FD_67506 | JGI IMG/M metagenome (GOLD analysis project Ga0078894, IMG submission 67506) | Freshwater lake microbial communities from Lake Michigan, USA - Su13.BD.MLB.SD (version 4) (version 4) | ecosystem: Environmental > Aquatic > Freshwater > Lake | place: Lake Michigan... | reverse complement strand
CAATTAACCTATGACGATAGTGATATGCCGTATAAGAGAATATGGACAAAAAGTATTGAGTCGTATGGTAAGGGTTATAACGAATTTGATGTGGCTTTAGCCCCATTAGCTGAAAACTCATTTAATAAATACAAATCGCAGTTAAAAATTATTGAGGCTGGTTTCCATAAAAAAGCTATTATCGCACAAAATTATGGCCCTTACACAATTGATTTAATTTCCGCAATTGAAAAAGGTGGTGGTTTTAATGAGGCTGGTAATTCACTATTGGTTGAACCTAATAAGAACCACAAACAGTGGAGCCAACACGTGAAAAGACTGGTTGATAACCCTAACTTGGTTAAAGATCTTGGTGAAAAATTATATGAAACTGTTAAAGATACATATAATTTAAATAATGTAACAAAAGATAGAGCTGAAATTTATAAAACATTGACATAATATGGATAATCTACAAAATTTAGACATGAGTGAGTTTTTTGATGACGAAACAAAAAACGAGTTAGATGAAATTCTAAAACAAACAAGTGATTTAATGGGTGGTTGGGAGTTCGATCAAGAAAGTAGTACGATGAAATTAAAAGTTAAATTCATCAATAAATCCAATAACCCAGACCCAACTTATGAGAAAGAAGGTGATAGTGGTTTTGATATCAGAGCTTTCATCGACAAAACTATTGAGATTGAACCTGGTAACAGAGCGTTAATACCAACTGGTTTGTATTTCGAGGTACCAACTGGTTATGAATTACAAGTTAGGTCTAGAAGCGGTTTAGCCTTAAAAAACGGTATAATGGTTTTAAACAGCCCTGGTACTGTTGATTCTGGTTATAGGGGTGAGGTTGGTGTTATATTATATAACTCTGATAAAGCGGCACCGTTCTACATCCATAACGGTGATAGAATAGCTCAGGGTGTTATCGCTGGTGTCCAAACAATGAATAAAACTAAATTTATAAAAACGGATTCACTATCCTCTTCAGATAGAGGCTCAGGTGGGTTCGGATCAACAGGTGTTAAATAATGGTAGAAGAATTTAAGGATCAGATAAGGGCTTACAATGCGATCACACCAGATGTTCTTGATCGTATAGAATATAAAACAGTGTGGTCTGGTAAAAGAATACAAGTGGGTGATAAAGTTTTATACGCCTTTGTTTACCCCATGAATTCTGAAGATTATAAACTAGCTACATTTATTGAGCGTGAGCTGAATGAGGTTGCTAACGAATTTATTTTTATCCAAAAAATAAAAGGTATTATACCTGTTTTAAAATATAAAGGTGATACGTTAGAGAGGCCTTTAATCGTAGAAGAAGAGTATGAGTAACATTAAAATTAGTATCGTTTTTTCAACCAGAAAAATAGATGAAAACTTTGTAGAACATTTAAAAAAAACTTGTCTCCATAAAGGGGTTGAGGTATTGCCATATGAGAACAATGGTGTATACTCACTACCTGAAATCTATAACATGGGTTTAAAAGAGGCTAATAGCGATATAATCGTTTTTTGCCATGACGATATTATTTTTAATACGAACAATTGGGGTGAAAAAGTTATAAAAGCGTTTAATAGAAACCAAGAGTATGGTATTTTAGGCCTTGCTGGGACCACTCATATGGTTGATGGTATGTGGTGGCGCGTTAGAAAGGCTATGCACGGCCGTGTAAAACACACAGACGGGACCAAAACATGGGAAAATAAATACTCTGAAAGTTACGGTAACCAATTAAAAGAGGTTATCGCTGTTGACGGTGTTTTTATGGCTGTTGATAGACGTAGGATTGTATTTGGTTTTGATGAAAGATTTAAGGGTTTTCATTTCTATGATATTCCTTTTTGTGTTGAAAATTATCTAGAAGGTGTTGATGTCGGTGTTATGTCTAACATCGAAATTGTACATAAATCTGTTGGTTTAACGAATAATGAGTGGGAAGTAAATAAAAAATTATTTGAGGAAATTTACGGGGAATATTTACCAATTTGCTTTGATAAAGAAAACGAACACATCATTTTTGATCAAACACTACCCAAGGTTGACATACATGTTTTATGTTGGAATGAAGAGAAAATAATACCACATTTTTTAAGGCACTACGAGAATTTTGTGAATAATATCGTTGTTTACGATAATATGTCAACGGATAACAGCGTAAGTATCTTAAAAAAACACCCAAAAGTTACCGTAATACCATATGACACCAATGGTGAAATTAGAGATGACGCTTATTTAATGATTAAGAATAACGGTTGGAAGCAATCTAAAAATGCTGATATTGTCATTGTATGTGATATGGATGAATTCTTATATACCGATGATTTTGGCACTTATTTAAGAAACTTTAGTAAAAGTGATGCGACAATAGTTAAGCCGATTGGTTTTGAGATGATGATCAAGGATTTTGATTTAACTAGATCTGGGTCAATACTTAATGATGTACAGTATGGTTACGAACATAACCACTTTAATAAGTTATGTATGTTTAAACCAAAAGAAATTAATGAAATAAACTATAATTTCGGTTGTCATGTCGCGGCACCGCAAGGTAACGTAGTTTTTCACAAAGACCCAATTAAACTATTACATTTAAAAAAAATAGGTCTTGGTTACTTTTTAGAAAAAATGAAAAATTACCATAACAGACTAAGTAAGTTTAATAGGGATAGGTCTTTGGGTTATCAGTATGATTTTTCACCAGAAAAACATGAAGAAATATTCAACCAGGAACTTAACAAAATTAAAAAGGTTTTATGAAAGAAATTCTTTTAATAGGTAACGGTCCTTCTTGTTTGGATAGAGAATGTGGTGAATTAATTGATTCACATGAAATTGTTGTTAGGTTTAATAACTTTGAAACTGAATCATTTGAAAAATTTGTTGGTAGAAAGACTAATTACTGGGTTAAAACTGTTATGTCTAACAAATACGACAAAACAGAGTTTGACCGAAAGTTTTTTACCTACCCTAGTGTCGTAACCCCCAACAGTCAAAAAATTAATGAACTAACTGAAGATGGTTATACGATAATACCTGTTAGTTTTTATAATAAAATTAATAAACTCATTAACAAGAATAATACATGGGCCACGACTGGTCTTGTGATGATATTTTATTTTATCGAAGAAGGGTATACAGTAAAAATACACGGTTTTGATTTTTTTAAAAAGGGTATGCATTATTATGAGGATGGTTCAGTGATGAAAGGCCATGCTCCTAATATTGAAGAATCGTTAGTTAATGAATTAATAAGAGATGGTAAAGTTAAATTATTAATTAATGGATAATGTAAAAATATTAATACCAGCTAGAAGGAACTCAAAAGGGCTACCATTTAAAAACAGAATTTTATTTGATTACACCGTTAATATAATACCTAGTAATTTACTCGATAAAGTTCTTGTGTCAACAGACGATGAAGTTTTAGTGGAAAAGGCGAAATTAATTGGTTTAAATGTTTCGGTTAGACCAGATAGTTTAGCCAAGGATGAGACTAGTACAAAAGACGTCATTTTACACCATATTAATAATGGTGACATACATGAAGATGAAGTTGTTATAATGCTTTATCTCACGTACCCAGAGAGGACTTGGGGTGATGTTGAGGAAGCGTATGAAAGTTTTATTAACAACACCAGTAACTCTCTTTTATGTAAAAAAGATATAAAGGGTACGCACCCATATTTATATATGTTTGACCTAGGTGATAACAAAGGTTCGCAATTAATCCAGCATAATTTATATAGGAGACAAGATTATCCATTAATATTTGAAATTTCCCATTATATAGCTATATTTAATGTTAGTCACGTTAGTGAGCTTAATAATAATTTATATAACAATGAAACATTTTTTTTTAAAATTAATGATGTTACAGACGTTGACACAAAAGTCGATCTAGATGGGGTATTTCGTAAAGAAAAATAGAGCTATAACCAGTAAATTAATCAAACAAGAGGTTATTGATAAAGAGGTTAATATTGACACAACAATACAAGAGGCTATTGTTGAAGAGGTTAATATTATACCAGAGAAAAAAGATATAAAGAAAAAAACACATATACAGGAAGAACCAGTGTATAAAACAACAGTAAAATTAGTTAAAGAAAAAAAAGAAGAAAATGTTGCTTTAAATTCGTTCGCCAAAAAGGTCGATGCACAAGGTCTTGATGTAAGAAATAGTGCGAATATTAAAATGAATAGGGTTTTACCTGAAAGATATGCGCTTACAACAATATTAAATAACCCGTTTGCTGACCATTTTTACGTATTTATAAATTCATTTTTAGAGAATAACCCATGGTTTAACGGTGATTTAATTATAATGTATAGTGATGAATTATCACCACTATCCGATGATAAAATAGAGGAGTTAAAACTATTCTATAGGAAAACAATATTTAAAAAAATCGACACCGCTGGTCATTATAATGATGTTATCACACTATTCAAAAGTAAAATAAGTAAAAATTTCCATAGATTCGTTCCATCGGTATTAACAATCGAAACTTTTAATTTTACCGATTACGATAAAATTTTATATTTAGATAGCGACATGTTAGTGGTAAACTCACTAAGAGATCTTTATTTAATGGACCATGATATTGTCGCGACTAGAGATACTTCTGAGTACATAAAAAAACCAGTTATTAAAAAAGCTGGTTCAGATGACATATCTTTAAATGGTGGGTTTTTGCTATTAAACGGCTCATTTATGAGGTCCGATAAACATGTTAAGAACATGTTAAATTTATTCCCCCAGCTTAAAAACCCAAAATTCCTCGATCAAAGTTTACTTAATGAGTATTTAAAAAATTTCGATGTATTGTTTGTGTCATCGGATTATAATTTATTAAAAAGGTGTTTTGATGACACTAAAGTTAATGAGTTATCTACATCGTTAAAGGATATAAAGATCATACACTATGTTGGTGAAAAACCATGGAATATCAAAAAGAAAGATTTTGAAAAAAATTATAAAGCTATTGAAAAATTATGGTTAGACTATTCAAAAAAATATAGATTTTTATCGGTTAATTTAGGTAATGTTAGTTTGGTATCATCTGGGATCGCTAATGAAAATTTATACCCAATTCTACCAGAAATATTACAATCAAGAGTTGTTACAACAAATTGGGGCTTCAAATTTTCAAATATATTCGACATTGATTTTTATTATTGTTCAACAAATGAAGCTGTTTTGTTAAATGAGATAACAAATAACAATTTTAACCCCGATAAATTATGGTTACTAACAACCAATGTTAGAAATACTATCGAAAGACAACACCCAACAAATACACATAATGTTGATCCTTTTAATTTTATGTGTGCTAGATCGAATTCTTATTACGCTATCACAAAAAGAAGAGAGCAAAATAGAAAATTACCTTTACCAACCTCTGGTGTGAGCATGATGTTATTTTTTAGTTTATTAAACACCAAACAGATTAATTTAATTGGTTATAACCTATACAGTAGGGTAAATGAAGATGGTTCTTTTAAAGAGCACGGTGTTTCTAAATTTATTAACCCATACATTGATGAAAATAAACCACACTCCCTTGATTTTGATCTTAATTTTGTTATAATTGCTTTAAGTAATTTTATCAACAAAAACGTAAAAATCAAATTCCATGATTCGGATATTCTAGAAGATATCTATGAGATGATGGTTGATGGTCTTGATGCTGGTGAAATTATAACAACTATAAAGTCAAAATACTATGAAGAACAAGAAAGTTAAGGTTATCGCCGAAATAGGTATTAACCACAATGGTGATATTGAAATCGCTAAGCAATTAATTATGGTCGCAAAAGCGGCTGGTTGTGATTATGTGAAGTTTCAGAAAAGAAATCCCGATGTATGTGTTCCAGAGGAACAAAAAAATAAGATGAGATCGACACCTTGGGGTGAAATAACCTATCTTGAATATAAATGGAAAACTGAGTTTGGTGAAAAAGAATATGATGAAATCGATAGGTTTTGTAAGGAATTAAACATTGGCTGGTTTGCTTCAGTTTGGGATATGGATTCGGTTGATTTTATGACAAGATATAAAACTGATTTGGGTGTTGTTATGAAAATACCTTCAGCTTTAATAACCGATATTGACTTGTGTCAGTATGCTAGACAAAAATCAGACTATTTGATGATATCAACTGGGATGAGTGATGAATGTCAAATCGATGAATGTGTTTTAGGTTGCCAACCAGATGTTATCATGCACACAAACTCAACGTACCCATGCCCAGTAGAGGAGTTAAATTTAAACTACATCAACTGGTTAAAGAGAAAATGGTCGGATAAGGAAATTGGTTACAGTGGGCATGAATACGGTTTGGTTACAACATTTGCCACCATACCAATGGGTGTTACATGGGTTGAGCGACACATAACACTAGATAGAAGTATGTGGGGGTCAGACCATTCCGCATCAATAGAACCATCTGGTTTATTTAAATTAGTTAAGGGGATTAGAGATATCGAATCCGCAACATCGATACCAGAAAAAAATAGGGATCTTTTCGGTGGTGAATTAGCTAAAATGAAAACCCTTAGAAAATGATAGAAACACTACTAGATCACACACTTTTAATAAATAAAAAAAATGATATCGTTGTTTTTGATTTAGGCGCGAATGATGGTAGATTTTATGAAAAAGTGGTGGAATTTTTTGGTCATGAGTCGATCAAAAAATATATTGGGGTTGAGCCTAATACCACACTATTCAAGGAAAAACTTTTACCATTGCATGGTGACAATATTATAATGGTTAATAAGGCCATATATAATGAAACTGATTTGGAATTATACTTTACTGAGGTTGATAATCACGAGGCGGGTAACATGCTAGCTGAAACAAACGAACGTTTTAAATGGGGTGAAAAAGAACCTAAGAAATATAAAGTAAACACTGTAACGATTTCTGATTTAATGAATGATGTTGGTGTTGACTATATTGATTATTTGAAAATTGATATTGAGGGTTCAGAGTATGCGTTAATCGATAGTTTAACACCTGAGCTTTGTGAAAAAATAAACCAAATATCGGTAGAGTTCCACGACTTCATAGATCCAGATTTAAAGGATAAAACAAATGAATACGTCCAAAAAGTAATTGATCTCGGTTATAATTTACATTTTTCAGCTAAATGGACTGGAAGATTTGGTACGGATTATATGGACACCCTATTTATAAGAAAATGATTATGGAAAAAAAAGATTTAATAAATTTTTGGGAAACGTGTGACCCAGTTTTTTCACACATACAAATAGAAGATTATTTAGGTGATTTTGAATCCCTGACAAAAAGTTGGGAAAATAACTTTATTAATAAATACGATTTTAATGATAAGGTTGTAGTTGACTACGGTATTGGTGGTGGGTTTTTGGGTAAATATTTATTTGCAACTAAAAACATAAAAAAGTATATCGGTTTTGATATTTCAGCCAGACAATTAGATGAAGCTAGTAATAATTTAAGTGGTTTAAACGTTGATTTTTATAATGTAAACGATAAAGAAACGTTTAATGATCTTGGTGCGGATATTTTCATATCGCAAGCGGTTATACAGCATTTCCCTGACGAAAAATACCTAATAAACTTTTTGAAAAATTTAAATGATTCTGGTATCGACAAAGTCATGCTACAAATAAGGTATAATAAGAAAACCATGTTTAGAGGCGATTACAGTCAAAGAGAAAATGTTAGATTAGCCTGCCAAACAAATTCTAATTATATTTTAGGGTATTTAACTAACTACTCTTTAGTAGGTAATAAACTCTTGGAAGGTAAATCTAACTATGAGTTCTTATTTTTTGAGAAGGTATGTTAATATACGTTGATATTGATCACACTATCTGTAATACGAATGGTACAGATTATGCTAATTCCAAACCTATGCTTGATAGGATAAAAAAAATAAATGATTTATATGACGATGGGAATACTATAGTGTATTGGACAGCAAGAGGTTCCGTTACGGGTATCGACCATTCGGAATTAACCAAAAAACAATTTAAAGAGTGGGGTGTAAAATACCATGAATTAAAATTCGGTAAACCACCTTACGATTTATTTATTGATGATAAAAATATAAACAGCGAAAATTACTTTTAATATGGGTAACAGACAAACAAAACCAATGACTAGGAGATCAAGAAAAAAATTAACCCCAGAAGAAGAACAGGAAGCTCTTGAGGAAATTACCAGAGCACATAGTGGTAATATACTTGAAAAAATGAGGGTTGATATAAAATGTAAAACCCCTAATCAAAAAAAACTAATTAATGAAATCAAGGAGAAAGAGATAGTTATATGCTCTGGTTTACCTGGTACAGGTAAAACTTTCTTGTCTTGTGCAATGGCGTTAGAGCTTTTAAAGAATGACTCTAGATATAGAAAAATTGTTATTGTTAAATCAGTAACAACCTTAAAAGATGAAGAGATTGGTTTCCTAAAAGGTACCATGAAAGAAAAAATGGAACCGTTTATGTACTCATTCATGCACAACTTTGAAAAAGTTATTGGTAGAGGTAACGTTGAAATACTTAGAGCTAGTAACATGATCGAGGAAATGCCGATTGCGTATATGAGAGGTATTAACATCGATAATTCAATTACGATAATTGATGAGGCACAAAACATCTCAATTGATAATATCAGAACGATTATGACCAGACTAGGTGAGAACTCTAAAATGATATTTTTGGGTGACGAGAATCAGATCGATATGAAGAAGAAGGGTGAAAGTTCGTTAAACTTTATCATCCAAAAATTCAGTGATTTTGATGAAGTTGGTACGGTAGTTCTGGGTGAAGACGATGTTGTTAGAAACCCATTAATCAAGAAGATAGAAAAAATATTTAACGAAAGTAAAATGTAGTGTTTATTTTACCTCGCTTCTTTATTATTTTTAGTTAAAAATAATTATATGATAGTAGGTATCACAATAAATAATATATTAAGAGATCACATTTCAAAATTAAAGGATTTATACGAGTTCGAATTCGAAAAAGAAGCCATCGAACCTATAAATCCTTTTAATTTATCCGCGTCTTTCCCTGATATTGAGGGCGTTGTTGAATCACCAGAGTTTAAAACTGACGAGGAGATTGAATTTACTGAAAATAAAAAAGATGAGTCATTCAATCTTGAACGATTTATGTACGATGATGCGTGTTTTGAAGTTTTTGGTAGGACGGATGAACCGCAACCTGGTATTATAAAAGAAATATCTGACTTCTCAAATAAAAGCAAGATCAATATTTTATTACTAAACAATGAAAGTCAGAGATCTAAAGCCGCTACGTTGTTCTTTTTAAGTAAGAATTACTATAACCTAGAGCAAATAATATTCCCTAAAAAATGGAAAGATTTTTGGTTGCATTGTGATGTTCTAGTAACCGATAACCCTAAGATCTTAAAAGCAAAACCTAAGGGTAAGATATCGATAAAATATCAAAACGAATTTAATCTTGACATTAAATCTGATTATACTATAATTAACACGAAAGAATTATTTAAACTCCTAAAAAAACTAAACAAAGAAAAAAATGGAAAAAACTAAAGAAATAGTTAACAACCTTGAATCTGCTATCTCTAAGATTAAAAACAAAGAGCATAAGATCATTTTTTTGGTTCCTGATACAAAAGGTAACGGCAAATCAAGCGTTATACATTTGTATAACCAAGCGCTTGTTCTTAAAAATAATGGGTATAATGTGGCGATTTTACATGAAAAAAACGATTTCATTAAAGTTGGGTCATGGTTAACCCCAGAGTGCGATGAATTAGAGCATATGTCTATCGAAGATAATAATCTAGTTGTTGGTCCATCCGATTTTATTGTTGTACCAGAGGTTTACGGTAGTGTTTTCGAACAAATCAGCTCAATGCCGCTTGAAAAAATCATTTATGTACAATCATTCGACTATATGTTAGAAGCTTTTTCACCTGGTAAATCTTGGATTGATCTTGGGGCTGAAGAATGTATCACAACATCAAACACGTTAAAAAGTATGGTCGAAGACACGGTGCCTGTTGAAGACGTTCAATTTATTGAACCTATGATCGACACTAGTTTTAAACCTAGCGAAAAACCACAAAAACCTATAATTGCTATTCACTGCCGTGAAGCTAGAAAAGCAGCTAAGATAATCAAAGCTTTTTATCTTAAATACCCTATTTACAGGTTCATATCCTTTAAAGATATGCACGCAATGAATCATAAAGATTTCGCAGAAAACTTAAAAGAATGTGCTGTATCAATTTGGGTTGATGACGACTCATCATTTGGTCGCTTCCCTGTTGAATCAATTAAATGTGGTGTACCAGTAATTGGTAAAGTACCTAATATCATCCCAGAATGGATGACAGATGATAATGGTATTTGGGTTTATGATGAGAATCAGATCCCAGAAATTTTATCTAGTTACATTAAAAATTGGTTAGATGATACATTACCAGAAAATTTAATGAATGTATCGGAATCAATAAATGAGAAATACACACAAGAAATGTTTGAAAAAAACACAATGGAAGTTTTCCAACATTTATTTAATAAAAAAATGTCAAAACTAGAAAAAATAAAAGAAAACTTTAATCAAACTGTAGAAGAAAATGAACAAAACTAATTTAACCGTTATAGTACCAGTACACTCTGTTGAAAGTATTGGTGAACAAAAATTCGATGATCTATTTGATATCGCGTTATCATCGATTGATAGAAATGATATTAAACCAGAAAAAGTTTTAATCGTAACATGTAATTGTTTAGATGTTATTACTAAAATGGGGTCTTTTGATTTCAAAAAATACGATTTAAATATCGAGGTTGTTACCAACGAAGGTGATTCTGATTACCAAAGCCAAATAAACTTTGCCGCTAAACAAGTCACAACTGAATTTATGAGTGTCTTGGAGTTTGATGATGAGGTGTCAAAAACTTGGTATAAAAACGTTAATGATTACATTAAAGCGTATCCTGAAGTCGATATGTTTTTACCAATCATTAATGATGTTTCAGAAGATAATAAATTTATTGGATTATCAAATGAAGCTGTTTGGGCCTATAATTTTAGCGAAACTCTCGGGTCAATCGATCTTGAAACTTTATTAGAGTACCCTAACATCAACCCATGTGGTATGGTTATCAAAACATCCGTTTACAATGAGATTAACGGTTTAAAACAAATAAAATTAACATTTAATTATGAGTTCTTATTACGTTTCCACAAAAATGGATACAAATCAATGGTTATCCCTAAAATAGGGTATAAACACGTAAATATGAGAAGTGGGTCATTATTCTGGCTTTACAAAAACAGTGAATCTGTTGAGTACAAAATTGAACCGAAAGAAGCTTTATTCTGGATGGAATCAGCCAAAAAAGAATACATGTTTAACGAAGATAGGCATATAATTTATGAGGAAAATGCAGTTGGTGAATAATGGCAAGACAGAAAAAAGATCGCAACTATTATGGTGTAGACCAGGAGAAAGCGGTGATCATGTTTCTGGATGCTAAAACTGTTGAGGAGAGAGAGAAAATTTATAGAGAATACTTACAAGAACCTATCAATAAAATGATAGAGAGTATTATAAGAACCTATAAACTATATAGACAATCTTACGAGTTCAACGACTTACATGCAGACACTTTATCCTTCTTAATGACAAAATTTGATAAGTTCAAACCCGAAAAGGGTAAAAGATCTTTTTCATATTTTGGGACTATCTGTAAGAATTATCTTTTTGGCGAAATGGTCAAAGAGTATAAGAAAAATATGTCACTTGTTGACATTGATCAAAACGAGGGTGATGTTTTAAAAAGAGATGATTTGTTATATCGAATTGATAACGATGATCTCGATTTAACAATTTTTATTGAATCACTGGCCGCTAGTATAAGAAAAGATTTAGAGGCGGATGACTTAAATGAAAACGAATTCAAAGTAGGTCATTCGCTAGCTAAAATCTTAGAGGAGTGGCGAGAATTATTCTCACAAGTAAGTGATGGTAAGAATTCACCTAAGTTTAATAAGAATCTAATATTGTTGTACATAAGAAATATGACGGGCTTAAATACTAAGGAAATCAGGAATAGTATGAAAAGATTTAAGTCATTGTATAAGATTTTTAAGGACAATTATTTGGATGCCTGATATTTATTAATAAATAACATTATTATGGTACCTAAAAAGAAAAAAGTTGATGTTTCCGAGGAAAGCATGAAAGAACTCATGCAAGAAACATACAATGAGATTGTTGATGAGAGAAATAGGGCTTTGACAGCCTATAAAAAGTTCTCAAGAGACATTAATGAGAATTCTGATATTGCTTTAGTTGGTAAGATAACAAATGACCTACTTAAGATCATTGATTCTTCCATCGAAAAAAAACTAAGGTTAATTAAGATACAAGGGGATATTCTTTATAAGTCTGGTAAACCAACAGAAGGTGCTGGTGTTAGCATGACAATTACTGATGAAGATAGAAAATGGGCTGAGGAGTTTATTAAGAAGCAAGGTGCTTCATCAGATACAAATGAAAAAGAATATGAATAATGAGTTCACAAAGCGAGATATTTTCAAGGTATAGATCATTGGTGGTTTCTAACACACAGAAACCATACGTTACTGATGCCCAAAAAAAATTAGACAAGCTTGAATTTATTGATTTTTTGGTCGAGTTAGTCAAATCAACAAGAGGCCAAAAAGAGTTTAAATCTTTAATACTAAAAGGTAGTTTATCCCAATTAAAAAAATTCGACTCGATCAATAAGGTTATAGCCGATAACTTTTATAAAGTTTTTGGTTGTGACCCTAATTTAGTCATACCCGAAAAATACACAACATTATCGGTCACAGGTATTGAAATAAGTAAACAGGAGATTGATTCGTTTGGGTTATTAAACGTTGCACCAGATAGTCGAGTTGGTAAATTAATGTATGAAGGTAATGACGTTACTAAACACGTCAATTATTTCTTTAGTAAAGCGCAGAATGCTGATGTTAATAGCCCATTAACACTTAAAAAAGGTGAGAGAACTTTATTCACCCTTAGTGCGATTGATAGTTCCACTTATTTATTTAAGTTCGGTGAATATTATTCAAAAAAACAATTTGGTGAATTTTTAAAGGATTACTTAACAGTTACAGCCCCAGTTTTTAATTTCCCTAATTTCATGGCGATACTCATGGATGTTTTAACGGGTTCGTTATCTGTTAAGGGTAATGTGAACAAAGCTATTATCGTTAAACAAAGTGGGTTAACTAAGGGGTTAAAAAAGATGTTTGGTTTTTGTGGTGAAGAAACCGACACAACAAAACCTGATTCTAGTAACAAAGCTTTTTTAAACGATCAGTATGGAGCTAATCAGACGCAAAAAAACGGTGAAGAAAGTGGTTTATTAAACACTGATTCAGATTTTGATAACGTTTTTAATTTTAACACTAAGGAGCTTGATGACATTGAAACCACTGGTAATCTAAGAGCTAATAATTTCTTAAGATTTTCATCTTGTGGTAACTTAGATGTAACGATAAACCCTGATGATATTTTAAATTCGCTAGAGGAGTTGTTTAATAATAGCCAGGAGAGTAAGTTAATTTTCCCTGGTGAAAACCCAAATCAACTCGCACCAGACACAAATAATGCGAATATTGATAATAGTAAAAAAGTTCCAAATCTAGACCAAGCGGCTAATATATTAGAAAACGGTTTAAATAACGGTTTAAATAAAGTTATCAATGACGGTGAGACGAACGCGGTACTTAACCTACCCAATATAAATGCAGAGGTTCAATTAAATATATTAAAAGCGATACCATATGCATTAATGCAGATGATTGTGACACCAAAATTAATGGTTATACCTAAATTATTTTTAGTTTTAAAAGGTGATACGGGTAAAAAAACACCTGAAAGTATGGTTAGTTTTATTAAACCACTGATCACAAAAATAGGTAACCACATCACGGACTTATTAGTACAGAATATATTTAACCTAATTAAAAAAGATTTAATAAATTTAGCTAAAAAAATATCCGCTGATTTTTTAAAACAGAGAGGCTTGGACTACATATCAGCTTTAAAAAGTTTATTAGCTCTATTAAAAGCACTTAAAGGTCTTAAAGTTAGTGGTTGTGAATCTATAATTGAACAAATTTTAAGGTTATTAAAGTTACTAAACTTTGTACCTATGCCACCTATGCCACCACCTTTAGTTTTAATTGGTGGGGCTTTAAAACCTGGGTTAAATCAGGTGGCCATGATCAACGACCTTAAATCAAGTTTAAGTGAAAAGGGTATTGAAACCGCGGCAACTTTCCCAGACGGAACACCAAATCATTTAATGATAGCTTTAGAGGAGACGGTAAAATTAATGGTTTCCCATATCAAAACTAACTCAAAAGTTGAAGTAACAACAACTGGTGTTGGTTTTTCTATGGGTTACGGACAAATACAATAACTATGAATAACCCTAAGTTAAAAGAAATATACGATAACGTTGATAAAAAATCTAATAAAGATTTGGCTAAAACCCTTCTAGGGTTAAAGAATGATTTTGATGCTTTAAAAGATAATGTGTTAAAGTTAACCACCACTTTAGAAGAGGTGGAAATAACATATGATAAAGTTTACAATGAATTAAAAGAAAGATTAAAGTTTAAAGATTAATGGAAAGTTTTGAATTAGGTATTTGCTTTGATAACCAGGACCCGTTAAACCACGGTAGAATCCGTGTGGCCCCATATGAAGCATATAAAAGTTATTTAACCGTTACCGATATACAGAACGCTATTAAGAATAAAAACCCTAATGGTAATACTTACACAGAATGGTCTTATACTGTTGCGAAGGATAAGTTATTTGATGAGTTTTTAGCGCAACCCTTCCTACCAACCAACTTAAATATGGTCCCTAAACCAGGGCAGTTAGTTAGGGTGATTAAAACAAAGGCTGGTCAATTATATGTTGGACCAATTACCAACGACCCTATCTTTTTGTATAGCACATACAGGGAACAAGATAACAGAGAAAAATCAACAACACCTGAAGAAGTTGCCAATAGTGTTAATGAAACTATCTTATCTGGTTTTGACAACGAACAAATATCCTTAGGTAATAATCGAGTTTTAATTAGATTAGATCACATTTCAAACAAGACTAGGAAAACACAATACCCTATATTCCAGATATCGAAATATAAGAAATCTTTAACTTATACACAAAAAAAAGAATCTAAAACAACAAAAAAAGATGTTTTTTTAGATTTCTTTGTTGAATTAATATTTGAGTACCAGAGAAAAGATAATTTGAGTGATAAAAATATTAAATGTACTGTTAGTCTTTATGATACCTTAGAAACAATACAAGACACTAAAGGTAGAAAGGGCCTGACAAGAAAACAATATAACAATCTTAAAGATTATAGCGCTGGTACTGTCAGAAATCAATATACGGTTAGACACACATTACAGTTTAACACGGTTCCTTTAATGGAGAAGGCTATCGAAGACATTATTTCGGCGTATAGAGAGAAAAAGATAAAATATTACAATCCAGATTTGGTGGGTACACAAGAAATTAGGAGTGAAAATAGCGTTATTTCATTAGTTAACAGGATCCCAACAAAACCTAATTCTGGTGGGGCTAATAATGAAACAACGGATGTTGTACCAAACCTAACAAATTTTGTGGTTAGAATTGTCCCATCTAATAGGGATAAGTATACTAACCCAACACAACAATTACAAAACGAATTAGGTATACCAAAAACCCAACCAACCGATACATCGTCCTTAGATTATGTTAGGTTTGATGAATTTAACCAGTTCATAGGTAAAATAAAAAAATATTCACTTGATCGTTTCATGGGTAATCAAGAGCTACAGGCACCTGTTACCGAAACAAAAACTACAACCGAAGAAAAAAGTGAGAATAAGGATATTACCGCGCAAATTATGTACGCTGATAAATTTTTGTTCTTAAGTAGTATTAATTCACCAGATTATCTTGAAAACCCTAAAGAAGGTATGTCGATGGAAACTGTCGCAAAATTTTTATCTGGGTTATCTGATGACGGTAAAAAAAGCTACCAAACCTACGGATGGGTTAGGGGTGAAAAGTTATTAGAGATGGTTAATAAATTGGTTAATATCATACTAACACATGGGCATTCAGTTGGCCAGGTACAAGATTCTATTAACAACGATGCTAGAAAATTACTGACGGATTTACAAGGGGAGTTGACTCAGGAAATAAACGGAAACAATTTAAATCAACCAACAAGCATAATAAACCATAACTTACGCATTAATTAAAATATTTATTATCATGGGCATATACAGAACATATTTTGATAAGAATAACACTATCGTCAAAAATAGTGATGTTAATACTGGTAGAAACCAGATATCCGAACTATATTTTGGTGTTAAAAATAGTAGATTCCTATTTTATTGTTCTTTTGATGAGATTAAAAACCTGGTTTCAGATAAGGTTATAAATGTTGACAACAACACCAGACACATATTAAAGATTAAAAACACTTCTAGTTTCGATATTAAAGATTTTTTAAGTACTAGTAATAATTTATTGTTTAATGATAATTATAGACCCACGTCTTTCGACTTGGAATTACATGTTGTTAACCAATTTTGGGATGAAGGTAGTGGGTACGATTTTACCCCATCAGCTACCAGCATACCAGAAAATAAAGATTTTGCGTTAGAACCATCTAACTGGTTTAAGGCGACAAACACTAGCAGCTTTGCACCAAACGGGGCTATACCTAACGGTAGTACTCCTATAGCATCCCAACACTTTGATTGGGGTAATGAGGATGTTGAAATGGATATAACCGATTTTGTAAATGATTATATTACAACTACTGGGGTGACAACTGGGGCAACTTATTACGGTTTTTGTTTGAAATTTAGTGATGCTGTCGAGGCTTTGGATTATTCGGTGGAGCAGAAAAACTTTGCCCTTGGTTTATTTACAAGACACACGCAAACATTTTTTGAACCATTTATTGAAACCCAATATAACGACCATATAGAAGATGATCGAGTTACTTTTTATCTAGGTAAGAGTAATAACCTATTCTTTTATTCAGTTATAGACGGTAAATTACAAAATCTTGATCATTTACCTACATGTAAAATTAATAATGTTAATTACACAGTAAAACAAAAAACAAAGGGTGTATATTATGTTGAAGTTTTTGGTGATGAAGCTGTTTATACAAGCTATACAGAATATAATGACATTTGGTCTAATATTGTCTACAATGGACAAGCCAGACCAAACACGAAATTAAGATTCGTCCCAATAGACGCTGATAAATATTATAATTTTAATATAGACGCGCTAGATGATACAAGATATGGTTTATCTTTGAGTGGTATTAAAAGAGAAGAAAAGTTATCACAAGGTGAAAAAAGAAAAGTTAACGTTCTACTGAGGAAACCATACACCGTTTCCGAATATTACGTTAGTAATACGGTTTATTATAGAATGTATGTTAAACAAGGGCCAGCTGTTATAACAATAGTTGACTGGCAAATTGCTAATAAGTCTTTTAATAACAACTATTTTACGATAGACACAACGTGGTTAGTCCCACAAGAATATTTTATCGACATAAAGGTTGAAACTGGCGGTGAAACTTTAATATTTGATAACGAATTAAGTTTTAATATAGTAAATAAAGTAAAATAATTATGTATTTAATTTATATAAACCCCTTAAATAAGGATTTTAAAGGCCAGAACACATACGAGTTCATTTTTACAAATAGACTTGACAGGGTGGAGTATGGTGATGATTGGGATGTACAACCAGCTTCCAGCGGTAATCCAACACCACCTAATATTGAACAGGTTGAAACTGTTGGTATATTAAAATCTGAGGATATTGAATTATCTTTGGCAATGCATTCGGATACATTCTCGATGTATGATTGTGTTGAAGGGATAATATCCCTGGGTTGGGAAACCGAATCACCTGAAATCGAAGATAGGTTAGTTTTTAGATATGGCGAAACTATCGAATCGGTTAAAGAAAAAATTTACAGTAGGGATAAACTACTTGCGATAATAAATAAAGAAGAAATAGAAAAATTCTAATGGAAGACAACACACAAAACTCAGACGAAATAATAAACAAAGCTATTTCAGATCCAGAGGCTACAATACAATCACTGGATAAAGCTAAAGAAGCTATTCAGCAACTCATGAACACCAAAAAAGAAGCTGAGGCGAGTATGCAAACAGAATCTGAAGAGGATGACGCGGCTAACTGGTCATTCAATGATACGATCGACACCCTTATGTCTAGGCTAACAGGTGGATACACGTATTACGATTTACCTTGGGATAGAAGACATCCAGTTAAATTCGATGAGGAAAGATATCAGATTAATGATGAAAACGGCGATACTGTTGAAACAACAGATAAAGATGGTGTAATTGATTACGCTAACACGGTTTTTCATTATGATATGCAAGATAATGATGAAGAGGAATTTAAAACATTTGAACAAGCAAAAGAAGCTTTAGAATCTGAAGGTAACTTTAAGGTTATAAATACGAAGGATACAAATCAATTAAGTTTGTTTCCAACAAAAAAATCTGAACCGAGAGAACCTTCTTATGACACCGTTATCAGTAAAATGGACCCGATAGCTTATGAAGGTTTATTAGATAAATTAGGTAACAGATCTTGGATTGTTAAAAAAGTTGTAGAGTTATTAAAAGATGACAAACAACAAGAAGCGTATAAAGAATTGAGAAGAATCTTGGATGTTCTAAAAGAAGAGACTGAAAAAATTGAGGAAAATTTGGTTAGTTCAGATATCTTTCGTATTATTGCAGAGTCGGAAAAACCTAAGTTAAATAAATCCGATATTTTAAACTACATAAACAGTAAAAAAAATTCATAATAATATGAGAAACGATAGACACCAAATGCCATCAAAAGCCCCTGTTGAGACGCCAGTTAAAACTCCGTCACCAACAAAAAACCCTTCAAAAATTGACATCCCAAAACCAAATGAGGGTGAAAAAGGGAAACCAAAAGCTTAAAAAATTTGGTTAATTAAAAAGTTTTACCTAAATTTGCCTTGTTAATAATAAACAAGGCATTTTTTTTTATGAGAAAATCAGGACTACAGTTGGGTGATTACCCAAATTTGATCGCTAAATCAACGATTGAAAAACTTTCAAAGAGAAGCCACCCGCTGGCCAAGTTACCTTACTATGATCAAAGTACACACCCAGAGTCTTGGCGGGAAGAAATGATTGCCTCTGAAAGATACAAAGAGTTAATCGATTCCTATTCGAATACATTCCAAACGCCAAAAGAACTTATAAGTCCAATGGAAGTTATGATGTCAGCTGGTGGGGCAATGTTTCGTGCAACAAACATGGAAAGCGGTAAAAGGGTCTCACTTTGTGATCTAGCTGAAAAAATCATACGTGATGAGTGGAATTTAGGTTATGATGAGGTGATTTTTGACCTTGAGATTATGGAACCAGGTACCATTAAATTACCTGAAGAAATGAATATGCAAACCCCTCTAACACAAGAAGAAAAAGAGGAGATTGAAAATGATGAGGAATTACTGGCTGAAGTTGTTAAAAGAAGGACAATAAACGCCTTCTCGCAAGGAGCGTCATTACGAGCTCTTTACATATTCCACCTTTATCGTGATGATATCGAAAAAATCGTCCCTGGTGTTATACCTTTTTACCAGAAAGCTCTTATTGCTAATGATTTATTCTACTATCTAATTAGCGATGAAGACTTCCAACAACAGATTGAATCGAACGATTCTAACAATGCTGGCTACGTTGACCTTGACTTTAGTGGAGAAATACCTAAAATTATAGCAAAAGGTATGAATTTCCCGATATTGATTCTGGAGATGACAAAAGGTATTATATCACTTTTTTCTGTTGCTGGGTTACCAAAAAAAGACACTAAAAAGGTTATTGATTATACCGATACAATCATCGCTGAATTATGGGACATTAGATTGTTCCCGACTATGTGGGGGAATTTACACGGTTTGATTGATGTTGATGATTATGATATTAAAAAATTGGTTTTAATTGAGCTCTTTAAAAAAGATGCTGAAAGTTTTATCGAATTTATGTCATTGGTTGAGCATCGACCTGATTACGCAAAAAAAGAAATTGACTCTATTGTGAGATCCAAAAGAATGGAAATTATGGAGTATAATTTTAACAACGATGACCTTGATGGTATTAGTTTAAGTGATTTAGGACTATAATAAACTATTTATATGGAAAGAAACAAGTTTGAAAAAACAAATTACAGATAAGAAAGAATTACTTTTAGAGTTCGCTAAATGTTCTCAGGATCCTTGCTATGTCATTGAAAGTTATTTTGAAACTTTCGATAAGACGAGAGAAGGATATGTACCTTTTGAGTTATTTGATGGTCAGAAAACACTTGTTTCCAACTACAGAAAACATAGATTTAATTTAGTCCTTAAGTATCGCCAGGCTGGTATCTCAACGGTAACTGCCGCTTATTCCGCTGTACTTACAGCTTTTGCTAGCCCAGATAGACCTGAAAAGGTTTTGATCCTTGCGAACAAACAGGAAACGGCTATTGAGTTCCAAAATAAAATCATCAACTTCATTAAACAATTACCTGACTGGGTAAATGTTAGTTTCGATAAATCATCGCAAAAACACGTTAGACTATCTAACGGTTCCGAGATCAAAGCCGTTGCAACATCACAGGATGCCTTGCGTGGTTATACGCCAACAGTTTTATTAATCGATGAAGCTGCCTTCGTTGAAGGTGGTCAGGAGTTATGGACAGCGTGTTTGGCGTCAATTGGTACTGGTGGTAAGGCTGTATTGATTTCAACACCTAACGGACTAGACCCAATCTACTACGCTTCATATGAGGGTGCGATTAAAGGTGAAAATAGCTTCTGCGTTACACATTTAAAATGGTGGCAAGATCCTCGATTTAATAAAGATTTACGTTTAGTAAAGACAAAAGATATTGTAGACTGGTTCCAAAAACCAGCATCTGAAAAAGATGAGGATATTATTGATTCCGCTATAGATTTACATCCAGACGTCATAGCCAAATTCATGGAAGATGGATACAAACCACACTCCTCATGGTATGAGAATATGTGTAGGGATATGAACTTCAACAAACGAATGATTAATCAGGAGTTGGAGTGCGCGTTTATTGGATCTGGTGATAACGTAATCGAAGGTGATGTCATTAGAAAACAAGAGCAGGATAATGTTAAAGACCCCTCAATAAAAGATAAAAACTGGGATAGTAACCTATGGATATGGGAACTACCCCAAAAAGGTCATAGATATATCTTAGCCCTTGACGTGTCTAGAGGTGACTCTGAAGATGCGACTGGTATGTGTATTATCGATTATGATACGTTTGAGCAAGTTTTAGAGTATCATGGTAAAGTTCCACCAGATATTGCCGCTCAATTAGTTGATCAATACGGTAGAATGTACGATGCTTTATCCACATTTGATATTACTGGTGGTATGGGTGTCGCATCAACACAAAAACTCAAAGAATTAAACTACCCTAAAAAATTATTACATTACGATAAAGATGGTGATAGTAATAGTATGTACTACATACCTGATGAGAATGCCATTCCTGGGATAAATTTTGCATCAAGAAATAGGAGAAGTCAAATCGTTGCCGCTTTAGAGGAAGCGGTTTCTAGAGGTGGTTTTAAAATCAGAAGCGAAAGGTTAACAGCTGAGCTTAAAAAGTTTGTTTATAAAAACGGTAAACCAGACCATATGAAAGGATCACATGATGACCTTATTATGGCTCTTGGTATGTGTTTATTCGTGGCAAATACATCATTTAAAAGGTTACAAGAGTCCGATAATATGACTAGGGCTATGTTAGATAGTTGGAAGATAACAACGAATAACGTAAAAACAGATGCTGACTATTTATTAAAAGATGTAACAAGTTCACCAGACCCTAGTAAATCGTATTATGACGCGGATAAATATGACAATAATGCCACTATGTCAAATACCAAAGAATACGGTTGGTTATTCGGTGTGACTAAAAAAAAATAAAATAATTTTAAATTAATTTAAAATGGGAAATATCTTAATTAAACAAGCAAGAAGCACTGGACCTGGTTCGGTTTCAATT
>Ga0078894_10000825_pt1 | contig 22223 bp, 21 predicted proteins | sample LauGreSu1BDMLBSD_2_FD_67506 | JGI IMG/M metagenome (GOLD analysis project Ga0078894, IMG submission 67506) | Freshwater lake microbial communities from Lake Michigan, USA - Su13.BD.MLB.SD (version 4) (version 4) | ecosystem: Environmental > Aquatic > Freshwater > Lake | place: Lake Michigan... | reverse complement strand
ATTGTTGAGAAATCCTTTAGAAATTTTTATTACAAAGACCAAATTTTATCTATTTTTACCAACGAAGGAAATACAAACTATAAAATAAACTTACCATAATGCATATAGCTGTAGCAGGAAATATTGGCGCCGGAAAAACAACATTAACGCGTCTTTTAGCTAAACATTTTAAATGGGAACCACATTTTGAAGATGTAGTAGACAATCCCTATTTAGATGATTTTTATCATCAAATGGAAAGGTGGTCTTTTAATTTACAAATATATTTCTTAAACAGTCGTTTTCGTCAAGTACTACAAATTAGAGAAAGCGGAAAGAAAATTATTCAAGATAGAACCATCTATGAGGATGCTCATATTTTTGCTCCTAACCTTCATGCAATGGGATTGATGACTAATAGAGATTTCGAAAATTATAAATCCTTGTTTGAATTAATGGAAAGTTTGGTTAAAGCACCAGATTTACTAATTTATTTAAGAAGCTCAATACCAAATCTAGTTGGACAAATACACCAGCGAGGAAGAGAATATGAAAATTCAATTTCAATTGATTATTTAAGTCGATTGAATGAGCGTTATGAAGCTTGGATTACTACTTATTCTAAAGGCAAATTATTAATAATTGATGTTGATAATTGCGACTTCTTAAATAATCCTGAAGATTTAGGAAGCATTATTAATCGTATTGATGCTGAAATAAATGGATTATTCTAAAACAATTTATTTTATAGAATAATTTTTGGGATAATCTTTTTTGCCTTACAAAAAAATGAATAAAAAAATAGTATTTCAAGATTTAGGAAAAAAAGATTACAAAGCAACTTGGGATTATCAAGAATCGCTATTTCAAAAAATTGTTGATACTAAAATTCAAAACAGAAAGCAGGAGACCCAAATACCTACTTCCAATTATTTTTTATTTGTAGAGCACCCTCATGTATATACTTTAGGAAAAAGTGGTGATTTTTCTAATTTGTTGTTATCTGAGAAACAATTAGAACAAAAAGGAGCTACTTTTTATAAAATAAATAGAGGAGGTGATATTACCTATCACGGACCAGGCCAAATAGTAGGCTACCCAATCATAGATCTCGAAAATTTCTTCCCTGATATTCATAAATACCTTCGCTTACTAGAAGAGGCAATTATTCTTACTCTAGCCGAATATAATATAATAGGAGCACGAAGTAAAGGTGAAACAGGAGTGTGGCTTGGAGTTGGAACGCCCTTTGCTAGAAAAATTTGTGCTATGGGAGTTCGAGCATCCCGCTGGGTAACTATGCACGGATTTGCATTAAACGTTAATGCCGATTTAGGTTACTTTGATAATATTATTCCTTGCGGTATTAAAGGTAAAGCTGTTACTTCTCTAAATGTAGAACTTGGAGTTGAAAAAATAAACGAACAAGAAGTAAAAGAAAAAATCTTAAAACACTTTTCTAGTTTATTTGAATCTACCTTTATATAAAGAGTAAATTATTTATTCTTCCTCTAATAATTTAAAAGTCATTCGGTGGTATTTGGTAGGGCCATATTTTTTTATGGCAGCGCGATGCTCCTTGGTTGGATATCCTTTGTTTTGTTTCCAATTATACATGGGATATTCTTCATGTATTTTATCCATGTAGGCGTCTCTGTATGTTTTAGCCAAAACAGATGCAGCTGCAATACTCATGAATTTTGAGTCTCCTTTTATTATTGTACTATAAGCTATGTTGTCAACTGGTTTAAAACGATTTCCGTCTACTATAATATAATTAGGTCTAGGTTTTAATTTCAAGATACTTTCTTGCATGGCAAGAATTGAAGCATTAAGTATGTTTATTTTGTCAATTTTATTCGGCTCAATATGAGTAACCGAAAATGAAACGGCAAGATCTTCAATTATAGGTCTGAGTTTTTCTCTTGTTTTTTCAGATAGTTGTTTCGAATCATTAAGTAAATCTAAATTAAAATCTTCTGGCAACAATACTGCAGCTGCTGTAACAGGGCCTGCAAGACAGCCTCTGCCTGCCTCATCAGTTCCACATTCGAAAATAGAATCGGTATATCTTAATTTTAACATAATATTTTTTTTGAGAATTTAATGCTGTTATTTAACTGAAATAGTAATAGATACATTGATCAGCAATACCTTGTAGCCAGTTCAAATTTAGTTAACGAAATTAAATTAACATAAAAAAAATAAAATAAATAGGAAAAACATTTGTTTATTTAAGATATTATTAAGAAGTTTGCGAGATAACTAACTCAAATAAAAATTAATATGAGATCGAAGTTCAAATGGATTTTTACGCTATTATTAGCGTTATCAATGCAGTTTTCGTTTGCACAAGAGAAAACTGTAACAGGTACAATTACCGATGGTAACTTACCTTTATCTGGCGCTAATGTTGTAATTAAAGGTTCAACAAAGGGCGTTTCAGCTGATTTAGATGGAAAATATTCCATCAAAGCAAAACCAGGTGATGTTTTAGTAGTTTCCTTTTCAGGATATGAAAAAAAATCTGTTACTGTAGGTTCTGCAAATAGTTACAATGTAACTTTGAAAGAATCTTCTAAAGTATTAGAAGATGTGGTAATTACGGGTGCTATGGGGATTAAAAGAACCAAGGACCAAGTAACTTCTGCTCAAAAACAAATTGGAGCTAGAGAGTTAACACAAGCTGCTAACCCAAATGCAATTCAGTCGTTGGCTGGTAAAGTATCTGGTTTACAGGTAAATACTACTAGTCAAGGTGTTAATGCTGGTACAAGAATTGTATTGAGAGGTAACAGAACTATTACTGGAGATAACCAAGCATTAATTGTTATTGATGGTGCTATTTCAAATTCAACTGTATTAGGTCAATTGCCTCCAGAAATTATTGAAAATCTTAACATTGTTAAAGGTGCGCAAGGTGCAGCTTTATACGGTGCGCAAGGGGTGAACGGTGTAATCATCGTTACCACTAAAAGAGGTGCAAAGAAAGACAAATTCACATTTGGATTCAATTCAGCAGTTGATTTTGAAAACGTAAACTTTGTTCCAAAAGTACAAACGCAATTTGGTCAAGGTTGGGCATCAGATCCTGGATTTGATGATCCAAGTATACCAGGTGTATTATCAACATTTGTTCCATGGGAAAATGGTTCATGGGGACCTGCGTTTGATACGCCAGGATTTCCTGCACAAGTACCTGTTGGTCTACCTCAAGCAGATGGAAACTTCTTTTTCAGTGATTGGAAACCAATTAAAGATAATATCAAACAATTTTTTCAAACTGGAACTGTTTATCAAAATGGATTTAACTTTAATGTGGGTGGAGAAGATTCTTATGCTTTCTTATCTGTAAACAGACAAACTACAGATTTTGTTGTTGATGGAGATAATTTGGTAAGAAACTCATTCTTATTTAAAGCTGGTAAAAAATTTGGTAAATTTAGTATTGATGGTAACATTAACTACATCACTCAAACAACTAGTGAAACAGATAGTGATTTATTTGATGATTTAATTCAAACTGCTTCCAATGTTCCTGTTTCAAGATTTAAAAATTCTGGTAATGAAGGACACTGGACTGTATATGCTCAAAACCCTTACTGGATAACTAAAGCTGTTAGAAATGATGCTAGATCAAACACTTTTAATGGTGTATTGACTTTAGGATACAAATTAAACAAGAACATTGACTTGTCTTATACAGCAAACGTTCAAATGAGAAATTCTGATGCACAATCTCATAGAGATGCATTTACTAATATCAATACAACCTTTAGTATAGCGCCATATACTTATTATGGAGCGGATGCTGAAACTTATGAGGCATTAGGAGGTTCTGCTTCTACATCTAGCTTCTTTGCTAATCAATCTTCTACAAGAAATATCTACGGAGATTTAATCATTAACTTTGATTATGAATTAACTAAAGATCTTGGGTTGAAATTTAACCTTGGTAACAACATTCAAGATAGAATGTTTAGAGTTACTACTCAAGGAGGTGCTAATCTAGATGTACCTGGATTCTACCACATTACTAACGTATTGAATCCTGCTAACCCTTCTACTTTAGATAATAGATTCGTTCAATCTAGAATCGTAGCAGGATTTATGAATGCAGATTTAAACTATAAAGATTATTTATTCTTAAATGCTACTGCACGTTTGGAGCAATTTTCAGCAGTTAAAAATTCCTATTTCTATCCATCTGTAGGGGTTTCATTTATTCCTACTAAAGCAATTGAGTCTTTAAAAAACAACAAAGTATTAAACTATGCTAAAATTAATGCATCGTATACTTCTGTAGGAAATACTTCAGCTGTTGGTGTTTACCAAACAAATGAATTGACTACAATCCCACAAGGTTTTCCATTTAATGACTTAGCGGCATTAGGTTACAATAGAGCTCCAACAGATCCTAATATCAAACCTGAGTTTGTTAACACGTTTGAGGTTGGTGGTCAATTAGGTTTCTTTAACGATAGAATTACTTTAGAAGGATCTTACTATGTAGCAAATACAAAAGATTTGATCACTAGAGCTACTGCATCTTCTGCATCTGGTAACTCTTCTATTTTAACAAATGTTGGGGAATTAGAAAACAAAGGTTTTGAAATTGATTTAGGATTTACACCAATTAAAACAAATAATTTTAAATGGGATATAAGAACAAACTATACTACATTTAAAACTAAAGTTGTTGCTTTGGCAGCTGGTGCTACAAGTGTGAATTTACAATCAAATACTCAAGTAGGTATCTTTGCTGAAGTAGGTGAAGAGTTCCCGTTAATTAAAGGTACTGCATTTGTGAGAGATGATGCAGGTAATATTATAGTTGATGCTAATGGAGTACCACAAAGAACTTCTACTTTCCAAAAATTAGGAAAAGGAGTTCCAGATTATATTCTTGGCTTAACTAACTCTTTCGAATACAAAGGATTTAGATTAACAGCTGTTGCTGATTTAAGAGTTGGTGCTTCTGCTTACTCTTTTGCTAGAAACTTATTGTTATTTACTGGAGGTGATTTGGATACAGCTGGATTTGATAGAACTCAAGGAATTGTTGTTCCAGGTTCTGTTACTACAACTGGTGCAGTAAATACTACTCCTGTTGCTAATGATGCTAGTTCTGTAGGAGTATTAAACTACTTTACAACTACTTATAGAGCTGTTGGAGAAGCGAATGTAATTGACGCTTCTGCTCTTAAAATTAGAGAGTTAGCATTGAGCTACAGCCTACCTAAAAAATTAATTGAAAAAGCAGGCTTAGAATCTTTCAGAATTGGAATTAATGCAAGAAACCCATTTATTTTCTTAGCTGATGGTTCATTATTAAAAGCTAATAATGGTCTTGAAAATCGTGGTTATGCAGATCCTGAATCTTCTAATACTACTGGAAATGCTCAAGGTATTATCAACATTGGTCAATATCCAAGTACAAGAACTTTCGGATTTACTATGAATTTAACATTCTAAAAAATAAAAGAAAATGAAAAAATTAAAATTTTTAGTGCCGATATTAGCATTAGCTTTCTTATCGTGCGATCAGTATTTGGATGTTAATGACAGTCCAAATCAATTAACTTTTGACAAAGCTACTCCAAGTAAACTTTTGCCAGGTGCACAAGTATCTACTTACAGAGTGCAAGTTGGAAGTATGAACCAATTAGGTAACGTATTTATGAACTCATGGACAAGAAACGTTCAGTCTTTTGGAAATGGATTTGATAAAGAATTACAATTAAATTTAGATAATGGTTTTTATGCATCTATTTGGGATGGTCTATTTAGAGAATTAAAAAATTACCAAGCAATTATTGATTATCCAAATCCTAATGGGACTTATGATAATTATGTAGCTGCTGCTAAAATCTGTAAATCTTTTTACACTCAGTATTTAGTAGATTTATATGGTAATATTCCTTACTCTGAAGCTTGGAAAGGTAATGCTAATGTTACTCCAAAGTATGATGATGATTATGCAATTTACCAAAGTTTAATTACACAATTAGAAGAAGCAAGAAATTTAATTGATAACGCTCCTGCTAATGCTGAGGATATTGCTCCTTATGATGTAATGCTTGAAGGTGATATGACTAAATGGACTGAATTTGCAAACACTGTTCAATTAAGATTATGTCTACGTATGTCACAATGTACAGGGGCGAAAGCTACTTACAGAGATTCTAAATTAGCTGCTATTGCTGGTGGACCATTTTTATCTGGTAACGTAAGTATCAATCCAGGATTTAGTGGTGCTACTGCAGATAACTTAACTCCAATGATTAGTAACTATTTCTACAATACAGATCAATCAAATGTTCAAAACAGAACGTTTATTGCAATGTCTGGTCATGCTTGGAAATCTTTACAAAGTTATTCAACAACTAACTATCCTACTGCGGGATCTCAAGAGATCATTGCTGGTTCAGGTGTAAATTATCCAAACCTTACAGATCCTCGTTCTGTTCGTATTTTTACAGGAGGTATTCAAGGTGGTGCTGTTGGTCCTAGAAGAGCTGTAAATCAAGGTTCTTCAAGTGTTAATGTAGCTGCTCCAACTACTGCTATACCTGGTCCTCCATGTAGATTAGGTGCTCTTGGACATATTAATCCTTATGATCAAGCAGGAATTTTAGCAGGAACTGCTCTTGGTTATCCAGCTGATTTCTTCGGAGTAGATGGATTTATCATGACTTTTTCGGAGTCTTGTTTCTTACAAGCTGAAGCAGCTGTAAGATATCCTGCATTATTCTCTGGAGGTCAAACATTATTTGAAGAAGGTATTAATGATAGCTTTTTATTTAGAAATGCTACAATTGGTACTTACATAGCATCTATTAATTCTAGACCAAACTTTGGTTGGACTGGAACGGATACTCAAAAATTACATGCAATTATGTATCAAAAATGGATAGCTTTAATGGGTATTAATGGTATTGAATCATATATTGATTACACAAGAACTGGTTTCCCATTGACTCCACTTTCTTCTAATGCAACTCAAACTAGAAAACCATACCGTTTGGTTTATCCAGTTTCTGAGTATGTTGCAAACAGTGCTAATGTACCTGCAATGTCTCCAACAGATCCTTTTGCAATAAATACTTTAACTCCTTTCTGGGTACCTGGTGCTCCAAACTAAGAGTTTGATTATTTATATATAAATTAAAGACCGCCTTTAGGCGGTCTTTTTTTTACCTTTATTTTATGATTTACTTTATAAACTTTCCTTATTTTTGTTTCTTTCAATAAGTTATGAGAGTTTTATTTTCTATTCTAATGTTGGTTTTGTCTTTTAATCTATTTTCGCAAGAAAAAGAAATTAATGATAAACCCAAAAGTTTAATTAAAACATTAGCTCAAAGAGCTAAAGAGAAAGCTCAAAAAGCCCCAATATCTTCATATAAAATTTATACAATTGAAAAAGATACTATCATTTTAGATACTACCTTATCAATAAAAAAAGATTACGAATTCAATTTCCTTCACAAAGATTTATTTGGATTAATGCCTTTTCCTAACGAAGGTCAAACCTATACTACTTTAGATTTTGGTTTAACTAATTTTTCTCCATTTCCAGAATTTGGATTTAAAGCAAAACACATGAGTTATATTGAGGCCAACGATGTTAATTATTATTCAGTTGCAACTCCATTAACAGAGTTATATTATAAAAGCGTAATGGAACAAGGTCAAAATGTTGACGCTCTAATTACTTTAAACCCCTCCAAAAATTTAAATTTTTCAATCGCTTTTAAGGGTTTGCGTTCTTTAGGTAAATATATCAATCAATTATCTAGTGCTGGTAATTTTAGGTTTACTACAAGTTATAATACTAAAGATAATCGCTATGGATTTAATTTTCATTTTACAGGGCAAGATATATTAAATGGAGAAAATGGTGGGTTAACTCAGCCTGAATTTTTTGAAGATAATGATCCTTTATATGATAATCGACCAAGATTACAAGTATTTCTAATAGATGCAAAATCTTTCTTAAAAGGGAAACGGGTCTTTGTTGATCAAATATTTCGAATTAATTCAAAAGACCATCAGAATAATCTATTAATTTCTAATCAATTAAACTACGAACATAAGGTTTTTGAATACAATCAAGCTACCATAAGTTCAACTATCGGAATTAATGGATCTCCATTTAATAGATTTGGAGCTGCATTATTAAATTCAAATATTAATGATCAAACTTTTTATGACAAATTATATAATAAAATAGGAGCAATCTATGAAAATAAAGCCTTCGGTAAATTTCAATTTTTTACAGAAAATTTTATTTTTAAATCATTTACAGGAATTAATAAAACAGTAGGAAATATAGTAATTCCAGGTCAATTGCAAGCCGTTATTAACACTATAGGAGGGCAATATGATTACAGAAAAAATAAATTTAACGGAACCGTAGTTTTGTCAAATTCTATTTCAACACAACCACTTCGTAATCTAGATGCTAATTTAACCTACACAATCAACCCCAAAAACAGTATTTCTTTTCAATATCAAAATATAAGTAAATCACCAAATAATAACTACATTTTAAACCAAAGTTCCTACGAAAACTACAATTGGTATAACAATTTTAAAAACGAAAAGATTAATAATTTATCTGTAAACGCTAGTACGCAATGGGTAAATGCCTCGGTGCAATTCACTAATTTAAATGACCACCTATTTTTTCAAGACACTAAAAACCAAGTAAATCAGCAATTGGTAACTCCACAACAATACTCAGAGAGCATTAATTATGTTTCATTAAAAATAGCCCGAGAATTCAAATATAAAAAATGGGGACTTGATAATACTTTACTATATCAAAAGGTAGATCAAAATGACCCAATTCTTAATGTGCCTCAAATTACATTACGCAATACGCTTTATTTCTCTGATTATGTGTTCAAGAGAGCCATGTTTATACAAACTGGAATCACAATCAACTATTTTTCTAAATATTATGCAAACGATTACAATCCCATATTAGGTGAGTTTTTTGTGCAAAAAGAGAAACAAATTGGTAATTTTCCATTGCTTGATTTCTTTGTAAATGCTCGAGTAAAACAAACCCGAATTTTTCTTAAAGCCGAGCATTTTAACTCGGGTATGACAGGAAATACGTTTTATTCGGCACCAAATCTTCCGTTTCATGATTTCATGATCCGCTTTGGGTTAGTTTGGAATTTCTTCCAATAATTTTATGAAACTTAAACTTTCGGCATTTTAGTAAACTAATTTCCTGCTGTCCGCTCTATCTTTTTCTTTGAGAAAAAGGATGCCACTCCCATCAGGGTTATTCAGCAAGCATTTTGATAAAATTTGCAGTATTGCAAAACCATTAATTTATCAATATCTTTGCTAAATTAAACAGACATTATGAAATATTCTGAAAATATATTAGGAACTATTGGTAATACTCCATTAGTTAAGCTAAACAAAATAGTTGAAGGTATTGACGCTTTAGTACTAGCAAAAGTAGAAACGTTCAACCCAGGCAACTCTACAAAAGACCGTATGGCATTGAAAATGGTAGAAGATGCCGAAGCCGATGGCCGATTAAAACCAGGTGGAACCATTATTGAAGGAACTTCAGGTAATACCGGTATGGGATTGGCACTTGCTGCAATCGTTAAAGGGTACAAATGTATTTTTGTAATCACCGACAAACAATCCAAAGAAAAAATGGATATTCTTCGTGCGGTTGGAGCAAAAGTTATTGTCTGTCCTACTGATGTTGAGCCTACCGATCCTCGTTCGTATTATTCGGTTTCAAAAAGATTGGGTACCGAAATTCCAAATTCATGGTATGTAAATCAATACGATAATCCAAGTAATGCACAAGCCCATTACGAACAAACAGGTCCTGAAATTTGGGAACAAACCGAAGGTAAAATAACTCATTTTGTAGTGGGTGTAGGAACTGGGGGTACCATCTCTGGTATTGGTAGATATTTAAAAGAAAAAAATCCAAATATTAAAATTTGGGGAATTGACACGTACGGTTCGGTTTTTAAAAAATACCATGAAACGGGAATATTTGATGAAAATGAAATCTATTCCTACATTACTGAAGGAATTGGCGAAGACATACTTCCAGAAAATGTTGATTTTTCAATCATAGATGGTTTTACCAAAGTTACCGATAAAGATGCAGCTGTTTATACTCGTAAAATTGCTTTAGAAGAAGGTATTTTTGTAGGAAATTCTGCAGGTTCTTGTGTGAAAGGATTGCATCAATTAAAAGAGCATTTCACTAAAGACGATGTAGTGGTAGTTTTATTTCATGATTCAGGGAGCCGTTATGTTGGAAAAATGTTCAACGATGATTGGATGCGCGAAAGAGGATTTTTAGACGAAGAAATTACTAAAGCAGAAGACGTCATCAAAGAGCATATGGACAAGCCTTTAATCATTGCTCGTACTGAAGAATTGGTTTCGCATGCCATTGATAGAATGCGTAAATATAAAATTTCTCAAATTCCGGTTGTTGATATTACAGGATTTGTAGGGTCTGTTGATGAAACCGATTTATTTCAAAGCTATGTTACAGATAAAAATGTAGCCGACAAACCAATTCGTGAGGTTATGGGTAAACCGTATCCTGTTGTAAAATTAGGAACGCCAATTGAAGAAGTTTCTAAATTATTTACCAAAGATAATCAAGCCGTTTTGGTTGATTTAAATAATGGAAAACATCATATCATTACAAAATACGATATTATTGGTTCAATCAAATAATCTCAAAACCTACAATGAAAATTGTAGGTTTTTTTAATTTCCAAGCAGCACCCCCGATACATTCCAAGAGCTAAAACTTGTTCCTTCGTTAGCTCCTTGAGGTATTTTAACTTGAATGGTGTGCGTTCCAGCATTTAAATCTCCAAGTTCAATATATACCGGATTGGTCATTGTACCGGGACACCAATTTGAACGACTGTAATCTGAAGACGATAATCCGTTGGGAAAATTTCCTGAAGCAGGATTATACAAGCGGTAGGAACCACAATCTTCGCGCCATGGCGTAAAATGAAAAACTTCTGTTCCGTTTAAATAAATCGAATTTCGTTTGGGTACAAATTCATCGCCATTCTCCCAACCACCATGGCCTGTGGTGATGTAACGAATGCGTGCATTTTTCAAATCCTTATCCAGAGTGAAACTAACTTCCAATCCTTTTTCCGAATTAAATAATGTGCCATATTCTTGTCCAGCCATTTCCATCACATTGTTGGTGTTGAATAATGGAATGACAGCAGTAGACTTTGCGATTAGCACTTCCTCTTCGGGATGAATTGTGAGGTTAACACTTACTTTGTGTCCACCTTTGTCATAATTTCCAATAAATGTTCCCAGGTAAATTTCTTGGTCACTCAATGCTGCAGTTAATTCGGATATATCTTGGCGGTAATTCACGCGTTCTTCCCAAGTTTTATCTTTTAAGGCAATGGTATTGTATTGTTTGATACCAAAAGGAGTGAAGAAGCGCATCAATTCTAATAAAGGCGAGTAAGTTGATGAAGCTACAATTCCTTGATATAATTTACCGTTTCCATTTTCGTACATTGGCAAAGTCTTTACGCCATTTTGCAAACCATCCAAAAAGGAAGTTTGTTTTTGCATCGGAATCAAAAATACCGACCCCGTTCTGTCATAAGCATCTCCATTTGATTGCTCGGTTACATCTAAAAATACTTGGCTGCCTTTTGCTATTGCAGGAATTCTTAATTTTCTTAAGATAATTGTTCCGTTAGCAAAACGCAGGATGCTGTCATTTGATTTGGATGCATCCGAAAAATTGATAATTTCTTCCTTAAAAACCGGAATTGTAGTAAATCTACTTTTCCATAATTCATCTCTGTAGGTAAGTAAATCCAATGGTTTTTTAGACTTATTGTTGTCTATTGCCACTGGGAATTGTTTGACTTTTTCAATTTTGGTAGCCGTCACAATAAAGTTGCCATTTCGATTGGTTTCCAAGACCAACCCTAAGTTTTGACCCAATACCGATGGGGCACCTTTAATGTTTAGTGCATTGGTATACCAAAGTTCAATAGTATTGGAGTTGATAATGATTTTCGCTTTCTTACAGTTATATCCAAGAATTTTTTTCTCGCCTTCCAATAATTCAAAAGTTTGCTTTGCTAATGAAGTGCTATCCAAAGTAGAAATTTGTTTGTCAACTTTCAATTTGGCTAATTGATTTATAGCATTTGTGCTTCTATCAATGAGAGAAAATTCATACGGATATGTCGCTTTATTTTCAAGAATTGATTTTGATGAAATCAGCGTTTGATTTGAATTAGAAAACACAATAACAGGATCTTGATTTTCAATTATTTTTCCGTTGGAACTCTTTGTATAAGTGATTTTATAGTTTGCCTGGCCAAAACTGGCAATTGCAAAAAAGTAAAAAGCGATTGTAATAAGTTTTTTCATGTAGTTATTTTATGTTACAAATATAAGAGATGAATTTTAGTATTTATAATTTGTGTAAATCACTTTAATAAAGTAACTTAGAGAAAGATCGATTTGCAATCATGAAAGAAGAATTTATACATTATCTATGGAGGTACAAGAAGTTTCACTTCACTGATTTGAAAACTTCTCATGGAGAAGATTTAATTATTGTAAGTTCTGGTGATTATTTGCAAAAAGAAGGCCCTGATTTCTTTAACGCACAAATCATTATTTCCAATCAAAAATGGGCCGGTAACATTGAAATTCATATCAAATCTTCCGATTGGTATTTACACCATCATGAAACAGATCTCAATTACAACAATGTTGTTCTACATGTAGTATGGCATCATGATGCGCCGATTTATAGAAAAGACAATACGGAAATTCCAGTATTGGAAATAAAAAAATATGTTTCCCAAGAGGTACAACATACTTATAAAGAACTTTCTACTAAAAAAAGCTGGATATTTTGTGAAAACCAAATTCAAAATTGTGATTCATTTGTTTTTGAAAATTGGCAAGAGCGGCTTTTTTTAGAACGACTAGAATTAAAGGCAATGCCAGTGCACGAACTACTTCTAGAAACCCATCAAGATTGGGAAGCTGTGCTGTTTTGTATGTTGGCTAAAAACTTTGGATTAAATACCAATGGAGATGCATTTTATAAAATTGCCAAATCCATTACCTTTTCTTTAATTCAAAAAGAAGCTTTAGAGGTAGTTTATTTAGAAGCATTGCTGTATGGTCAAGCCAATTTGATTCCCGAAACTGTGGAAGATTCTTATCCGCAGGAATTAAAATCATGGTATGATTACTTATCCTTAAAATACAAATTAAGTCAGCCAGTGATTGAAAATATTCAATTTTTTCAGCACCGACCTGATAATTTCCCAACCATCCGATTGGCGCAGTTGGCCATGTTGTATCATTTGCAACGCAATTTATTTTCTAAAATAATTGCCGCCAAAAATCTTTCCGAATTGCAATCAATTTTTGAATTATCAGTGAGTGGATATTGGAAAACACATTATAATTTTGATAAGCCAAGCCCTAAAAAAGATAAATCATTATCCAAAGATTTTATTAATTTACTCATAATAAATACGATTATTCCAATCAAATTTGCTTTTGCAAAAAGTCAGGGCAAAGAAAACGCAGAAATATTAATAAATTTGTTGAACACAATTCCGGGTGAGAAAAACAACATTATTGAAAAGTTTAGTACATTTGGAATTAAATCAAAAAACGCATTTCAAACACAAGCGTTATTGCAGTTGAAAAATGAATATTGTAATTTAAAGAAATGTTTGCAATGCGCTATTGGCTTGGATTTGTTAAAAAATAAAAATGATTAATTCCATTCGTTACTTTTTTGAAAAACATGGGTTTCATGTTTCCTCTCGCTTGGCAGATAAACTGGGCATGAGAGCCACGAGTGTAAGGTTGTTTTTTATTTACATTTCTTTCGTTACTGTTGGTTTAGGTTTCGGAATTTATTTAACCTTAGCTTTTTGGATAAAATTAAAAGATATGATTCGTTCCAAACGCTCTTCTGTTTTTGATTTGTAGATTTGAAATCTACCTCATTCATAAAATCCCTATTTTACTTTTCTAAAGAGCAGCGCATCGGTATACTTGTTTTATTTTTTGTAATTGTAATCTTACAAATTACATTTTGTGTTACCGATTTTAATCAGCCCCATCAAGTTTCACTTGAAGAAAAGCAATGGATTTTATTAGGAAAAAAATCTAAAGCAATCTCTAATTCCAACTCAGCACCCAATTATAAAGTTTATCCTTTCAATCCAAACTTTATTTCTGATGAAAAAGCCTATCGTTACGGAATGACTTTAGAGCAAATAAAAAGGCTTCGAAATTTTAGAAACCAAGGAAAATTTGCCAATTCGGTAAAAGAGTTTCAAATGGTAACCGGTATTTCCGATAGCGTATTAAATGCGATGGCTCCTCATTTTAAATTTCCGGAATGGGTAACTAATCCGTCTTCAAATTACATTAAATCCAAATGGAAAGAATTTCCCAAAAAAGAAACATTAAAAGTTTTAGATATTAATTTGGCAACCAAAGAAGATTTAATGAAAGTGGTTGGAATAGGCGATGCGATATCAGATCGAATTATAAAGCAGAAAGAAATACTTGGCGGCTTTGTCTCGATGGATCAAATGACGGAAATATGGGGTTTGTCCCCTAAAGTAATTTATGATTTAAATAAATATTTTGTGATTAAATCAAATCCAAACATCAAGAAAATCAATATTAATTCTGCATCAATCAAAGAATTAGGTCAGTTTTATTATTTTAGATATCCCATTTCCAAAAATATTGTCTCCTATAGAAGTATGAATGGCGATATTAAAATTGAGGATTTAACAAATATTAAAGGTTTTCCTTTGGATAAAATCAAAATAATTGCCTTATATTTGGAATTCTAAATCAAAATTTCAAAATGCCCCTCCCATGAATGCGACCTATTTTACTGAAGAACATGAATTGTTTAGGCAAAGTTTAAAGGATTTCTTACAAAAAGAAGTGGTTCCACATATTGAAAAATGGGAAAAGACGGGCACAATTGAACGTTTCATTTGGAAAAAATTTGGTGAAATGGGATTCTTCGGGATTGCCTATCCGGAAGCCTATGGGGGTATGAACCTCGATTTGTTTTATACTGTTGTGTTCCTTGAAGAACTTCAAAAAATAAAATCTTCTGGCTTTGCTGCGGCGATGTGGGCACATGCGTATCTAGCAATGACTCATTTAAATGCTGAAGGAGATGAAAGAATCAAACAAGAATATTTAGCTCCGAGCATCTCGGGAGATAAGATTGGTGCCTTGTGTATAACCGAGCCTTTTGGCGGAAGTGATGTGGCAGGGATGCGAACTACAGCAGTTAAAAAAGGAAATAAATACATTATCAATGGATCTAAAACATTTATAACGAATGGTGTTTATGCTGATTATTATGTAGTTGCTGCTAAAACAAGTCCGGAACTTGGAAACAAGGGAATTAGTATTTTCTTAATGGATACGAATTTCAAGGGCGTTTCGGCAACAAAGTTGGATAAATTGGGTTGGAGAGCCTCTGATACAGCAGAAATTGCTTTTGATAATGTTGAAATTCCAGAAGAAAACTTAATGGGCGAAGAAGGTAAAGGCTTTCCCTATATTATGCAACATTTTGCGTTAGAGCGTTTGATTATGGCGGTTAATGCGCATGCAAGAGCAGAATATGCTATTGATTATACTCTTGATTATATGTCTCAAAGAGAAGCTTTCGGAACCAAAATTAATAAGTTTCAAGCGTTACGTCATACCATGGTTGATCACGCAACAGAGGTTGAGCATTGTAAAATATTTAATTATACTGCAGTTGCACGATTAAATAAAGGCGAATATGTGGTGAAAGAAGCAACTATGGCAAAACTTAAGTCGACCAAAGTTGCTGACGAAGCCATTTATAGTTGCTTGCAAATGCTTGGTGGTTATGGCTACATGGAGGAATATCCATTGGCTCGATTATTAAGAGACAGCCGATTGGGTCCAATAGGCGGCGGAACTTCAGAGATCTTAAGAGAGATATTGTCTAAAATGATAATTGACAATCAAAATTACAAGCCAGCTGTAAAATAATTTGTAATTTATAATTCATAATTAAAAATAATTCTTACTTTTGCAGCCTTAACGAGAGGAGGTGTCTATATTATGTTAATTATACCAATTAAAGACGGAGAAAATATCGATAGAGCATTAAAGCGCTATAAAAGAAAATTTGATAAAACAGGAACTGTTCGTCAGTTGCGTGCACGTCAAGCTTTCATTAAACCTTCTGTTACCAATAGAATGAAAATCCAAAAAGCGGCTTACATTCAAAACATGAAAGACAAATTAGAAAGTTTATAATCAATTTTCTATTTAAATAATAATCGTTAGTAGTTAAAGTTTCATAACTTTGTTACTAACGATTTTTTTATGGGTTTATTTCTGATAAATCCCTTTCACTTTCTAACGCTTATTCATGTCTTACCAAAAAGCTTTTCAAGAATACCTTCAACTCGAAAAAAATTATTCCTTGCATACGGTTACTGCCTATGGGAATGATTTGATTTTCTTTAAGGAGTTTTTGAAATCCAATTTTGAGATGGAACAATTGGAAGAGGTGAATTACAGTATGATTCGGAGTTGGATTGTTGCTATGGTAGATGATGGGGTTGCCAATAGTTCTGTAAATAGAAAAATAGCCTCCTTAAAATCCTTTTATAAATTCTTACTCAAGATCAAAGTAATTAAGTCGAGTCCTTTATTAAAACACAAATCCTTAAAGACACCAAAGAAATTACAAATTCCATTTTCTGAGAACGAACTGGATATGGTGCTCAACAATTTAAAGTTTCCCGATGGATTTGAAGGAATTCGCGATAAATTAATTATCGACTTGTTTTACACTACGGGTATAAGAAGAATAGAATTGATAAGTTTGAAAATGCAAAACATTGATTTGCATAATCGTACACTTAAAGTGTTAGGGAAAAGAAATAAAGAGCGTATTCTGCCTATTGTTCCTGTTATTGCCTCCCAAATAGAAAAGTATTTAGCCGAAAGAACTCAACTAGAAGTAATTAAAGATTCGGAGTATTTTTTCTTGATGTTAAAAGGTGTTAAATTAAACGATTCGTTTGTATATCGATTGATAAATTATTACTTTAGTAATATCTCCGAAAAGGTAAAAAAGAGTCCGCATATATTGCGTCACACTTTTGCAACTCATTTGTTAAATAACGGAGCCGATTTAAATTCAGTTAAAGAATTATTAGGACATGCCAGTTTAGCTTCCACTCAAGTATACACTCACAGCAGTTTATCTGAGTTGAAAAAGGTTTATGGACAAGCCCACCCCAGAAACAAAAATTAATACAAACCATTAAATTTAAAGCTATGAAAGTAAATGTGAATGCGGTAAATTTCTCTGCCGACAGAAAATTGGTTGATTTTGTTCAATTACGATTAAACAAATTAGATAAATTTTATGACAAAGTGGTTTCTTCAGATGTTTTTTTTAAAGTAGAAAACACGAGTGAAAAAGAAAATAAAATAGTCGAAGTAAAGGTTAATGTTCCGGGTAATGAATTTTTGGTTAAGAAAAAAGGAAGAACATTTGAAGGAGCGATCGATTTGGCAGCAGAATCTTTAGAAAGACAACTTGTAAAAAGAAAAGAAAAAGTTGGAAATTAAAATTAATGAAAATTTTACAAAAAATATTTTGTAACATAAAATAAATACCTACATTTGCAGTCCGTTAGAAATAGCGGACTTTTTTTATTGCCAATGCCAGCGTAGCTCAGTTGGCTAGAGCAGCTGATTTGTAATCAGCAGGTCGTGGGTTCGAGTCCCTCCGCCGGCTCAAAGCCAGTAAGGTGTAATATTAAAAGTTGGGGAGATACTCAAGCGGCCAACGAGGGCAGACTGTAAATCTGCTGACTACGTCTTCGCAGGTTCGAATCCTGCTCTCCCCACAGATTTTTTTTTAAAAATTTAGTAAGGGTTCACCCTTACGGATCACAAGCTGGCTTGTAATCCTTGATGTCTTTAGGTTTTGTGCTTAAAGAGTGTTGGTGAAAACTTACGTTCCTTGCCGACTTAGCTCAGGGGTAGAGTGCTTCCTTGGTAAGGAAGAGGTCACGGGTTCAAATCCCGTAGTTGGCTCAATAAGTATGAAATTTGAACACTAATAAATATAATAACTAAGTTTAAAATTAATTGAAATGGCAAAAGAAACCTTTAACCGTTCGAAACCACACTTAAATATTGGTACGATCGGACACGTAGATCACGGAAAAACAACTTTAACTGCAGCAATAACTAAAGTGTTATCTGATGCTGGTTACTGTCAAGCAAAATCATTTGATCAAATTGATAATGCTCCAGAAGAAAAAGAAAGAGGTATTACTATCAACACTTCTCACGTTGAGTATGAAACAGCTAATCGTCACTACGCACACGTAGACTGTCCAGGTCACGCGGATTACGTAAAGAACATGGTTACTGGTGCTGCTCAAATGGACGGTGCTATCTTAGTAGTAGCTGCAACTGATGGACCAATGCCACAAACACGTGAGCACATCCTTTTAGGACGTCAAGTTGGTATTCCAAGAATCGTTGTATTCATGAATAAAGTGGATATGGTTGATGACGCGGAATTATTAGAATTAGTTGAAATGGAAATCAGAGATTTATTATCTTTCTACGAATATGATGGAGATAATGGTCCTGTAGTTCAAGGTTCAGCTTTAGGTGGATTGAACAACGATCCAACATGGGTTCCAAAAATTATTGAATTAATGGAAGCTGTTGATGCTTGGATTGAAGAGCCAATTCGTGATACTGAAAAACCATTCTTGATGCCAGTTGAGGACGTGTTTACAATTACTGGTCGTGGAACTGTTGCTACAGGTCGTATCGAAACAGGAGTTTGTAATACAGGAGATCCAGTTGAAATCATCGGTATGGGTGCTGAAAAATTAACTTCAACTATTACAGGTATCGAAATGTTCCGTCAAATCCTTGATAGAGGTGAGGCTGGAGATAACGCAGGTATCTTGTTAAGAGGTGTTGCTAAAGAAGATATCAAAAGAGGAATGGTTATCGTTAAACCAGGATCTGTAAAACCACACGCTAAATTTAAAGCTGAGGTTTATATCTTGAAAAAAGAAGAAGGTGGTCGTCACACACCATTCCACAATAACTACCGTCCACAGTTTTACGTACGTACAACTGACGTAACTGGAGTTATTTCTTTACCTGCAGGGGTAGAGATGGTTATGCCTGGTGATAACTTAACAATTGATGTTGCTTTATTAAGCCCAATCGCTATGAACGTAGGTTTACGTTTTGCTATCCGTGAAGGTGGTAGAACTGTAGGTGCTGGTCAAGTAACTGAAATTCTAGACTAAATTTATTTCAAATAAAAATACAGCAGAGGGTCTTTTTAGACTTCTCTGCTGGTTTTTATAATAAAACGGGCGTAGTTCAAGGGTAGAATAGCGGTCTCCAAAACCGTTGATGGGGGTTCGAATCCCTCCGCCCGTGCCAAAAATATATATAAGCATTATGTCAAAAGTATTTAATTATTTTTCAGAAGCATTTGAAGAATTAAAATCAAATGTTACTTGGCCAGAATGGGCTGAAGTACAAAGATTAACTATTGTAGTTGCTCTTTTTTCAGTGCTATTTGCATTGGCAACATGGGGAGTTGATGAACTTTGTTCAAGAACCATTGCTAGTTTTTTCAAATTGATTAAAGGATAATATTTTTATTATGGCTGATAATAGTGTGAATAAATGGTATGTTGTAAGAGCTGTTAGTGGACAGGAAAATAAAGTTAAATCTTATATTGAAACTGAAATTAGCCGTTTAGGAATGAGTGATTACATTTCACAAGTTCTTGTACCAACAGAAAAAGTAGTTCAAGTACGAGATGGAAAAAAAATATCTAAGGATAAAGTTTATTTTCCAGGTTACGTTATGATCGAAGCCAATCTTGTAGGTGAAATTCCACATATCATTAAATCAATAACTGGTGTTATTGGTTTCTTAGGAGAAGTAAAAGGGGGCGATCCAGTGCCTTTGCGCTTATCTGAAGTAAATAGAATGCTTGGTAAAGTTGATGAACTTGCAGTAAATGTAGATACTCAAGCAATACCATTCAAACTAAACGAAACAGTTAAGGTTATTGATGGACCTTTCAATGGATTCAACGGAACTATTGAGAAAATCAATGAAGAAAAGCGTAAACTTGAAGTAATGGTGAAAATTTTCGGAAGAAAAACACCTTTAGAATTGAGCTTTATGCAAGTTGAAAAAGTATAATTTTTGTTACATATAATAAACCGCATCAATCGCTTCCAATTGAGAGATGTAAAATTTTTAAAAAATGGCTAAAGAAATTAGTAAAGTAGTTAAACTACAAGTTAAGGGAGGTGCTGCGAACCCGTCGCCACCGGTTGGACCTGCTTTGGGAGCTGCTGGAGTTAATATTATGGAGTTCTGTAAGCAATTTAATGCTAGAACTCAAGATCAACCCGGCAAAGTTTTACCAGTACAAATTACTGTGTATAAAGACAAATCGTTCGATTTTGTTGTAAAAACTCCACCTGCTGCTATTCAATTATTGGATGCTGCTAAATTAAAATCTGGTTCAGGCCAGCCTAACAGAAAAAAAGTTGCTAGCGTAACTTGGGATCAAATTAAGGCTATTGCTGAAGACAAGATGGTTGATTTAAACGCTTTCACAATAGAAAAAGCAATGAGCATGATTGCTGGAACAGCTAGATCTATGGGTATAACTGTAACTGGAGATTCTCCTCTAAATTAAGGTAAGAAATGGCAAAATTGACAAAAAAACAAAAAGAGGCTGCTTCAAAAATTGAAAAAAACAAACTTTATTCTTTAAAAGATGCTTCATCTTTATTGAAAGTTGTTGCTTCAGCAAAATTTGATGAGTCAGTAGATATTGCTGTTCGTTTAGGAGTAGATCCAAGAAAAGCAAATCAAATGGTAAGAGGTGTTGTAACTCTTCCTCATGGAACTGGAAAAGATACTAAAGTATTAGCTTTAGTTACTCCAGATAAAGAAGCAGAAGCTAAAGCAGCTGGAGCTGACTATGTAGGATTAGACGATTACCTTCAAAAAATTAAAGATGGTTGGACAGATGTTGATGTAATCATCACTATGCCAGCTATTATGGGTAAATTAGGTCCATTAGGACGTGTATTAGGTCCTAGAGGTTTAATGCCAAACCCTAAAACAGGAACTGTAACTATGGAAATTGGTAAAGCAGTTGCTGAAGTAAAAGCTGGTAAAATTGACTTTAAAGTTGATAAAACTGGAATCGTTCACGCAGGAATTGGAAGAATCTCTTTTGAGGCTGACAAACTTGTAGATAACGCTCACGAAATTATTCAAACATTAATCAAATTAAAACCAACTGCAGCTAAAGGTACTTACATTAAGTCGATTCACTTATCAAGTACTATGAGTCCTGCTATTGCATTAGATCCTAAGGCAGTATAATTGGTAGTTAAACAATTTTTATTATGACTAGAGAAGAAAAATCAATCGCGATAGAAGATTTAACTGCAAAGTTGGCTGAAGCTAATATAGTTTATATAGCAGATACTTCAGGTTTGGATGCAGAAACTACTTCAAGTTTAAGAAGAGCTTGTTTTAAAGCAGGAATTAAATTAGAAGTAGTAAAAAATACTCTTTTAGAAAAAGCTATGGAAGCTTCTGATAAAGAATTTGGAGATTTACCTTCAGTTCTTAAAGGAAACTCTTCAATCTTTATTTCTGATGTTGCAAATGCACCAGCTAAAATAATTAAAGATTTCAAAAAGAAAGCAGATAAACCTAACTTTAAAGGAGCATACATCAATAATGAAATTTATATTGGTGAAAATCTTTTAGATAGCTTAGTATCTATTAAATCTAAAGAAGAAGTTATTGGAGAAATCATTGGATTACTTCAATCACCAGCTAAGCGTATCCTTTCTGCATTATTAAATAATGCTGAATCAAAAGGAGAAGCAGCAGAATAATTCGCGCACGAGTAAACAAAAATAAATTACAAAACATTTTAAACGATAGAAAAAATGGCAGATTTGAAACAATTCGCAGAACAATTAGTTAATTTAACAGTAAAAGAAGTTAACGATTTAGCTACAATATTAAAAGATGAGTATGGTATCGAACCAGCTGCTGCTGCAGT